>Ga0114934_10003325_pt1 | contig 10068 bp, 10 predicted proteins | sample 4SBtaG_2_FD_99695 | JGI IMG/M metagenome (GOLD analysis project Ga0114934, IMG submission 99695) | Deep subsurface microbial communities from Kolumbo volcano to uncover new lineages of life (NeLLi) - 4SBTROV10_white metaG | ecosystem: Environmental > Aquatic > Marine > Volcanic ...
CTCGCCGCCTCTGGCTGCTACGGCGTCTGCTATCCCCTTTATCTCTGACTTGTATTCTGACGGATATTTATCCCAGAAAATGTTCATCGCCTTATTTCTGCAGTAATTCCACCATATGCTGGATATTTTTTCATATCTGGCGGATGACTCATTGAGATGCACATATTTCATCACAATCGGGCAGTTGTGGATGACATTGCTCCAGCGATACATCATGTCCATGATTTCAGGGTATAGAAGGTAGCCGTGCTGGTAGCCCCTCTCGTATGCATCCCCCTCTATATGAACGTAAATGAAGCCATTCATGTTGTACCTGTATCCGTTACCGTATGAGACGGCATTTTCCGAGAGGGCAGGGACATAATCGCTTGAGTGCATCACTCCTTCAGGAACTGCAGATGCAAATGCTGGCAACAAAAGTATAACCATTGTGGCGATGACCGCGGATTTCATCAATACTGCATCAGGAAGCAATAAAAATAATCTTCGATTGCAAACCTCAATGGGAGTTCTTTCCCCTTATCTCCTTTATTCTCTCTTCCATATCTTTTTTTAACTCATCCGCTATGTCCCTTTTCGTAAAAACATCTGCCCTTGCCGCTATTGCTACCTTCGCTGCCATTATGCGAGCTATTCTCCCTCTATACTTTTTCGGCGCTTTGTTTATCAGCTCATGCTGAAAGAGTATGCCATGCTTTGGAGGTGGTGTTCCTTCCTTGATGTGGCGGAACAATGCTTTCTCCGCTCCCAACACCTGAATTGTGCCTGACGGCATTGTTGCAAGACGGTCTAGGCCGCCGGCAGATGCAACCAATCTTGCCGCTATTGCCTCCCCTATAAGTTTGCTCAAATTTGGGGCCATGCTTATCATGGCATCTTTTACATATCGCTCCGCTTTTTCATGGGCATCTCTCAATTTTACTATTGCCTCTGCAACGCTCTTAAGCGATTGCTCTTCCTCATTGTCCAGCTCTCCTTTTCCTGCAATCTCCCATTTGTTTGTGATAAAATCCGCTAGATTTTTCCTCTTCGCCTTTCCATCTGAAAAGTAGCTGTACCACTCATAAATTCTTTCATTCAAAATGTTGATTGTTTTCAGTAAATCGTCAATTGAATATATTGCCTGGGAGATCCTCCTTTCTCTTCTGCCGTGCTCTTTCTCTATTCTCCGCTCTGTTAAAATGAGAGAGACTTCTCTTAAAAGTCCCCTATCATATCCATACTTCTCGCAGTTTACTTCCACTTCTGGAATTTTATCGCACAGTTCATAAAGCCCGGAAAGCCTCTTATCTTGCACAAGAGGTTTCTGTTCCTCAAAAAATTTTTCCTCTTCAAGGATATTTCCCTTCTCAATAGCGAGCAGGCGTTCTGCAATCTCCTCCGCATTTTTCGGAAATAGTTTAGCATCTATCACTCCTTCCTCATTCAAGAGAAAGACGCCACACCACTCTGTTTTCAAATATTTTGCCATTGTTTTAAATACAGAAGCGCATTTAAAAACTATGTGCCTTGAGACATCTGTAGGGCCGTTAAAAATGAAAAATCCTCTGATGCTTGCATCAGGTGTGCTTGATATGACACGAGAGAGCATGGAAAGATTCGGGGAAGCTGGTGCTGTAGTAACAAAATCCATTGGCATGGACGAAAGAAGAGGATATGGCAATCCATCTGTGGTTGAGATGGAGCACGGCTTGCTTAATGCAATGGGGCTTCCAAATCCAGGCATAGAGGAATATCTCAAAGAGATAGAGGGCATAAAGGTCGAAAAAATCATAGGAAGCATCTTCGGAAAAGACGAAAGTGAGTTTGCTGAGGCTGCAAAAAAAATTGAAAGAGCAGTGGATGCAATAGAAATGAATATGAGCTGCCCCCATGCAGGAGGTTACGGTGCAGGGTTCCCAACAGACAGAGTATCTGATGCTGTAAGTGCAGTCAAAGAAAGTGTAAGCATCCCGGTTTTTGTAAAGCTCGGAGTGGAGAATATCAGGAAAAGAGCAAGGGCGGCGGCAGATGGCGGCGCAGATGCAATAGTTGCCATAAATACAGTGAGAGCCATGGCAATCGATATCGAAACTGCAAGACCCATACTATCAAATAAAATCGGGGGATATTCTGGACCTGCGATAAAGCCCATAGGGGTAAGATGCGTATATGAATTATCAGGAGAGGTTGATATTCCCATCATAGGAGTCGGCGGCATAACAACTGCAGAGGATGTAATTGAATATATGATGGCAGGTGCTTCAGCAGTCCAGATAGGAAGCGGAATATATTATCGAGGAGAGGGAATTTTTGGGAAGATAAGCAAAGAGTTGAGGAAATGGCTGAAAGCTCATGGATATGAAAGAATAAAAGATGTGATTGGCGCTGCTGGGGCGGATGCCAGATAATATTATGCTTATTGTGCCTGCTTATATACAAGAGGTATGACATTCTATTAACTCAGGTTCACTAAAAGAGCAATCCGAAATAACCCAGCTGCCCTTAACATTCTCTGGCAGTATATTGTTAAAAACTTTTTTAATGTATTTAAAATATTATTTAAAAAAACATTATTTATAGAAATCATATAACTGGAACAGTGGTGTGAAAAAATGGCAGCAGCAACTATTTCAGTAGCAAAAATGAGTTCAGTAATAGATGATTTAAATAAAAGGTTGAAGTCGTATATTCCCGACAGGAACAGTTTTGAACCTCCTGACAGAGCATTATACGGGGCGGACAGCATGTTCAACACAAAGGCGGAGGAAGCAGAGAAATACCGCTTAGATGCAATAAGATATGCCTTCAAACTTCATTACGAAAAGAACAAATTTTATCATGATTTCTGCGTGGAACACAATGTAAAGCCAGATGATATAAAGAGTATAGATGACCTTACAAAAATTCCTCTTGTGTCGCACAAATTCTTTAAGGATTACCCCTCTGGCAAGGATTTTGCAGTATGGCTGGCAAATATAATGACTGGAGATATACCAAAAATAAAAATAGAAAAAAAGAATCCTTCATTTGATGATGTGATAAAGAATTTTGGGAACGCAGGGATAACAGTGGCTTACAGTAGCGGCACAACCGGAAGATTTACCTTCATCCCAAGAGATGAAAGGACTTTCAAATCTGCGGAATACGCAATTGCCCGATCTGTCGTAGAAATGCTTCATCAGTGGTGGAGATATGATTCCTATGCCTATCTACTGTTTCCTCATTCATTTAAAACAAATCTGTATGTGGGGAAGGTAACATCTGTGCTATTTGATGCGATAAAAGATGTGAGGGCTGCAATAGACAGAGAAATTACAACCGACCTCATAAGAATCTCAATGGGGAGACCCAAAGGAATGAAGGAAAGAGCAATGGCAGGAATGCTCAAGCTTGCATCAAAGAGAATGAATGAAAAAATGGTAAATGACATAATAGAATGGATGGAAAAACTTGAAAAAACTGATGAAAGGATATTTTTTGCAGGAGCTCCATTTATTCTGAATATGGTCATGGACAAGATGGATAAAGAAGGTCTGAAATTCGATTTTGGAGATAGAGGAGCCGTGATGACAGGCGGAGGATGGAAAACCCAGGAGAACCATAGAATGCCTGTAGAAGAATTCAGGGAGAAGGTTAAGAAATTCATAGGCATACCAGAAAACCAGTGCCTTGATTTATATGCGATGGTGGAGGGGAATGGATTTATGACCCAGTGCCCTGAAGGGCATTATCTCCATATTCCTTACAACTATTACCATCCCATGGTGCTCGACGAAAACAACGAGCCAGTCGGCTATGGCGAATATGGGAAATTTGCATTCCTTGACTCTCTCGCAAGAAGCTATCCTGGCTTCATTTTTACAGGGGATAGAGTGAGAATGTTGGAGCATTGCCCGGTATGCGACCGCCCTGGCCCTGTTCTCGAGCCGGAGGTTAAGAGAATGGCCGGAGAAGAGATAAGGGGATGTGCAGAAGAGATGAGAAAAATGCTTATGAGCGATTTAAAGGAGGTGAGTAAGTAAATGTTTAAGAAATGGAGAGAAATAAGGGAGAAGGGATACATAATTCCATGGAAGATGTTTAGAATTTTCATACGAACAGTTCCCGCACTTTTGAAAGCTTTGATAAAACACCAGATATTGATAATTAAGGCAAATAGAGCTGCAAAAAAATATCTGAAAAACATGGAACCACCGGAACTGTCATACAAAATTCCGGAATACAAGGAGGGTATGCCATATAACAAATCCAATGAAAGATATTTGAGGCCAACCCACTTTTGCGAGTCAGATGCACCTGAGATAATAGCACTTGCAAATGAACTTGGTGCATTCAAAAAATCTGATAGGGAGTATGCTGAAGCTGTGTTTAAATTTGTTAAGAACAACATAAAACTATCATTTGTGGGACTTGACGGAGCAGTTGCCACATTGAAGAGAGGAAGTGGGACATGCCTCCACCAGCTTTCTCTTTTCGCTGCACTTTGCAGGGCAGGCGGCTTGCCGGCAAGATATAGGCTATATAGCCTTGCCCTCATTGAATCAATGTATGACTCCATGGTGGGCGCATCTCCTGTTTTAAAGGACTGGTATGATGCATTTGGAACTTTCATGCTTCACGGAACCGCCGAAGTCCTGATAGATGGAGAATGGGTTGTGGCAGACCCGACATTTACCCCCGAATATGAGGTGGCAATGGGTGTTCCGCTGGCAAAACTTGGCGATAACCCAACAGGCATGTGGAATTATCCTGTAGAAGGAACTATGATGTTGCTCGAAGGGTTGCCTTACGGTGCGGGAGCGGTATGGAATCTCCTGGTAAACTGGATTGCAAAGGGAGAGGTTCTGAAAATAAACATGAGTATTGAAGAAGGGCGAAAAAGAGGACGCAAAATGCTCGAAGAAATCAAAGAGGAAGATAAGTATGACATGAAAATTAGGAAGTCATATAAAGCAAAAATGCCCAAGGTAACGCTTGATCGCTCACCGCAGCTTGTGTTTGAGTCATAGGCCTACAAAAATCCGAAAGTTAAATATAGTAATAACAACTATACCCTCTATGGGAAGGATAGGCTGGTAGTTGTTAGAGTGCATCCCATCCCCTCCTAGATGCTCTTTTTTGCCTATCCTCCCTTCTTATCGATAAGTTTAAAAGTTATTTTTGGTTAATGCCAGTGACAACATGGATGAAAGGAAACTATCAGATGCAGTCGCAGAGTTAATAAAGATGGCTTCAACAGAACTTCCTGCAGATGTGATAAATGCGTTAAAAAAGGCAAGAGAAAATGAGATTGGACAAGCAAGAACTCAGCTATCCGCAATATTAAAAAATATTGAGCTTGCAAGTAATGAGAAAAAACCCCTCTGTCAGGACACAGGAACTCAAACATTTTTTGTAAAGGTCGGGGCAGATTTTCCTTACATGGGAATCATTAAAAAAAGTATACTGGAGGGGGTGAAAAAAGCAACGGAAGAATTGCCACTGCGAAGCAATGCTGTTGACATAATAAGCGGAAAAGCTTCTGGCAATGCTGGAATGCACATACCATATATCCACTGGGAAATATACGAAGGCAATGAATGTGAAATCATAGCATTTCCAAAAGGAGGAGGGTCTGAAAACATGTCTGCTCTGAAGATGCTCAAACCTTCCGAGGGGATGAAGGGGGTTAAAAAATTTGTGCTGGAGCAGATGGTCAGGGCTGGAGGAAATCCCTGCCCGCCCACTGTCGTGGGCGTCGGGATAGGCGGGGGGGCTGATATTGCCATGGAGATTGCAAAGCGCTCCCTCCTGCGCCCTGTTGGAAAAAGAAGTGAAATAGAGGAGATTGCTAAAATGGAAGAGGAGCTGATTGATGCCATAAATTCTATGGGCATTGGTCCAATGGGGCTTGGAGGAAAGACAACAGTTCTTGATGTTCACATAGAGGTTGCTGCACGTCATCCTGCTTCCCTGCCTGTAGGGATTGCTGTCCAATGCTGGGCTGATAGGAGGGCAGGCATGAAAATAAATGCCGAAGGTGAGATAGAATGGAATACAATTTGAGGACACCTCTGAGCGAGGAAATAAGAAAGCTGAAGGCTGGCGACATAATTTATTTGAGCGGGATCGTGGTTACTGCAAGAGACAGGGCCCATAAAAAAGCAATCGAGATAGGCAGGAAGGAAGAGGTAATGCCTTTTGATCTCTCAGAGGTGGCAGTATACCACTGCGGGCCCCTGATGAGGAGGAATGGAGAATGGGAGGTCGTAGTTGCAGGGCCGACAACAAGCAGCAGGATGGAAGCATTCGAACATGAGTTTATCAAAAAATTCGGAGTGAAGATGATTATAGGCAAGGGGGGCATGGGCGATTTGACCACCAAAGCGTGCAGAAAGTATGGAGCGGTATATTGCGCGTTCACAGGAGGGGCTGCAGTTCTTGCCTCAAAATCAATAAAGGGCATTAAGAACGTTTTCTGGTTAGACGAACTCGGGCCGACAGAGGCAATGTGGGTTTTTGAGGTCGAAAAATTCGGTCCGCTGGTTGTAACAATAGACAGCCATGGGAATAATCTGACCGAGAAAATCAAGGAGAGGGCGGAAGAAAAATTGAAAGACATGGAGTTTTAAATCAATTTCATCTAAAAATGTATATATGCAATTTCCATTGCTTTTCAGTGATTGAAATGGCAGAGGAAGCTAAAAAGGTAACTGAAGAAGAGCTGATCGAAAAGGCGAATAAGCCAGGAAAGGATGCAATGAAACTTCACCCGTTCTACAGGGGCAAGATAGAAGTTTCACCTAAATGCGTTATAAGGGATTTGAACGACTTCGGGATATGGTATACTCCAGGAGTGGCAGAGCCTTGCAGGGACATTGCAAAAAATCCTGAAAAGGTATTTGAGCATACAAACAAGGCAAATTTTGTTGCTGTCATAAGTGACGGAACAAGAGTGCTGGGCTTAGGGGACATAGGTCCTCATGCAGGGCTGCCTGTGATGGAGGGAAAGGCATTGCTTTTCAAATATCTCGGGGGAGTGGACGCATTCCCGATTATGATAAACACGAAGGACCCTGACGAATTCATACAGGCTGTTAAGTGGATAACCCCAACTTTCGGAGGGATTAATCTGGAGGATATCTCATCTCCAAAATGCTTCTATATTCTCGACAGACTCAGAAAGGAGGTAGAAATACCTGTATGGCATGACGACCAGCAGGGCACAGCTGCAATAACTCTCGCAGGAGTCATCAACGGGCTGAAAATAGTCGGGAAGGATATGAGGGATGTGCTATTCTCCATCATAGGCACTGGAGCAGCCAACGTATGCCTTATCCGCACATTGATAAAAGCAGGTGTTCCAGCAAGAAACATAATTGCTGTTGACTCGAAGGGCATACTCCACCCTGAAAGGGAGGACATGGAAATACTGAAGGAGAAAAACCCTTACAAATATGATATCGCAATGAAAACAAACGGCGAGGGCAGGCAGGGCGGAATCGCAGAGGCAATAAAAGGCGCAGACGTGTGCATAGCTGCGTCAAAACCAGGGCCTGGAACCATAAAGAAGGAATGGGCTGCTGAGATGAACGACGATGCTGTAATGATTGCTGCGGCAAATCCGGTGCCAGAGATATGGCCCTGGGAGGCAAAGGAGGCGGGCGTGCGCATATTCGGAACAGGAAGAAGCGACTTCCCGAATCAGGTAAATAATAGTCTGGGCTTTCCAGGTATATTTCGAGGCACGCTTGACGTGATGGCAAAGACAATAACAGACGAGATGCATATCGCGGCAGCATACGCAATAGCAGAAGTTGCAGAAAGGAAAGGGTTAAGCGAGGAGTATATTGTGCCGACAATGGATGACTGGGAAGTATTTCCATATGAAGCTACAGCAGTGGGCATGAAAGCGATAGAGCAGGGAATTGCAAGGAAAAAGCTGAGCAGGCAGGAGCTATATGAAAACGCCGAGGAAATAATAAGGAAGGCAAGGGAACAGACAAAACATTTGATGAAAGAAGGTTTCATACCCCCACCCCCAGAGTGAAATGAATTTAGAAAAGGCGATAAAGGAAGTAGAAAATGGAATCATATTAAAAATTAAAGTAAAAACAAACAGCAGCAGGCAGAAATTTCCTGCAGGATATGATGAATGGAGGAAATGCATTGTTGTGGAGACGCCTGCACAGCCAGTCCAAGGAAAGGCAAATAAGGAAATAGTCGAGATGGTGGGAAAATTCTTTGATTTGAAGGGAAATGAGATTTCCATTGCATATGGCAATAAAAGCAGTGAGAAAGGGCTGTTCCTGAAAGGAAAGAAGGAAGAAATAATAAAAAAACTGGAAAATGGATTATGAGGAAAGTCTTGATACCATAAAGGAAATCATCCGCCGCCTCAGGGCGATGAATAAATCTGTGCCAATAATAGTTGAAGGCGAAAAGGATGTTGATGCACTCCGCAGTTTGGGGATGGAAGGGAAAATTTTGACAGTACATTCAGGAAAGAAGTTGGTGGATTTCTGCGATATGGTGGCATCACAGCATAGTGAAGTGATAATCCTCACGGACTGGGATAAAAAGGGAGGGAGGCTTTCAAATATTATTGAGCAGAATCTCGGAGGAAGAACAAAATGCATTATGGAGTTCAGAGCAATGTTTGCAAAAAACATGATGGTGAGAAATGTTGAGAGTATGCCTTCCTACATAAAACATGTGAAGATAAGAATAGAAAGAGGTAAGCATGAGTGACTTTACCATCAGAAGGTTTAATATTGCAATTTTCATTTACAAGACAGAAATATGAATAAAAAAATACTGGCGATATGCATAACTTCATCCATGCTGATGATTTCATTGCCCATTGCTTATGGTAACGAAATACAATCACGCAATGCGAAAAGTTCTGAAATAGAGGACATGATTCAACAAATCAATGAGTCTGAGCTCAAAAGGCATATTCGGGCGATACAGGATTTTGGGCCCCATCCTACAGGTTCAGAGGCATGCGATGAAGTAAGGGACTATATTTATGGCGAACTACAGAGCATGAATCTGTCTGTCAGATATGATGACTGGAGTTACAAAGGGAGGAACGGAAAAAATATTGAGGGCACATTGACTGGAGAAAGCTCACCCACTAGAATTGTTATTGTATGCGCCCACTATGACAGCGTTTTTGTATCTCCTGGCGCAGATGATGATGGCTCCGGCGTTTCCGCAGTTCTTGCAATAGCAAGAGTCATGAGTCATCACACGTTCAATTCAACTGTAAGATTTGTGCTATTTTCCGGGGAGGAACAGGGCAGGCTGGGCAGTCACGAATACGCAAAAGAAGCATATGAAAATGGTGACAATATTGCAGGCGTTATCGCCCTTGACGGCATTGGATATGCAGTTTCGTCCGAAGACGGGAGTAAAATAAAAAATCTTGTGTGCAATGAATCTTCATGGATAGCGAACATAAGCCAAAAAATCAATGAATTGTATGGGAAATACATTGGTCTTGATATAATACGCCTGCCAAATGAGCCGATAAGCGACCACCAGTCATTTCTGGATTATGGTTATGACGCCAGCTATTTTCTGGAATACACGCTTGACCCATACTACCATACATCAGAAGATAGAATTGAATACATGAACATGAGTTATCTTAAAAAGGTGTGCAGATTGGCTATGGGCACCCTTGCTTATATGGCAGATTCAAAACATCCTGTTTCTGGCGATGATCTGAAAATAAAGGTTAAAGGAACTATCCTCTCATACCCTTCACAGCTCTCCATATGTATTGAAAACAGCAGATATGAAGAGGACACTGCAAATCTCACCATCCATGTATATATGAAAAATATTTTTACTGGAGAATATGTGAAGGGCCCGTACAACACCACATGCAACTGGACATTCTCAGAGGAGGTTGGTGAATACTGGGAATTCAGAGTCGCATCCCGCTCTTACAGCCTTCAATTTTTTGTTCTGGATGTGAGCATTGACGGCTTTAATGATGACAAAGGGCTGCATAAAGAAATAGAAACTTATGGGGTTGCATTCTCCATGTTTATATTATTGATTCCAGTATTATAAAATAACCATTGACTGCTTCTC
>Ga0114934_10003327_pt1 | contig 10064 bp, 10 predicted proteins | sample 4SBtaG_2_FD_99695 | JGI IMG/M metagenome (GOLD analysis project Ga0114934, IMG submission 99695) | Deep subsurface microbial communities from Kolumbo volcano to uncover new lineages of life (NeLLi) - 4SBTROV10_white metaG | ecosystem: Environmental > Aquatic > Marine > Volcanic ...
AATATTGGTGTAATTCCAGAAAAACCAGGCGGTCAAAACAAAAGAAATAGAATATATAGTGGGTTAAGTGGTAGATTTAGTACTGGAAATGTCTTTTTAAAGGAAAATATGTTTGATTTAACTAACGAAATCATTACTTTTGGGCCTAAAATGTCCCACGATGATACCATTGAGACTCTTTATTATGCACAATTACACGCATTTCCACCTAATATGAAGCCTAATGAGTCAAAAAAGGGATGGTATAAACCAAAAAAACGAGCTAAAAGCTGGGTAGTAGCATAATGGCAAAAAATAGTTTAGTAAGAAATATAAATAAAAGAAAAAAAGCGGGAACTAGTAGAAGTAAGAAGAATACTACTATTAGTAAAAAAGCATATTCTAATATGAAAAAAAATTGGGGAAAGAAAAGAAAGAAAAAGAAATAATGCCTCAAAGTAAAGTTCCTTATAAAAAGAAATCTGATTTACCAATGATGGGAGCTGCTGCTCTAAGACTTCAGTCTCCAATAGGTGAAGACTCTAAGTATGCTAAAATGTTTGGTATGGGAGAAAATATTCTTAGAACTTTATCTCGTGCAGACCCTTCTTCAATTTGGGAAAGCTATAAAGCACAAGCTGTTACAGCTGCCGATACTTTAAAACAACAGCCAGGTCCGACTGCTGGTGCATTATTATTATATGAAGCATCTAAAAAATTAGGACTTGATATAGGTTCTGGAAGTGTTGGTATCCCAACTAAATATGGAAAATTTAGATTAGGTACTCAAAATGTTGGTGGCTCTAGAGGTGTTAAGTTATCATTTGATATGGACAAAAGTATTCTTGGAAAACTAGAACAAAGGTTAATGAAATAATGGCTAAAAGAGGAAGAAAAAACAAAGCTCATATTAATAAACAATTATGGGATAGGTCAAATAGTACTGATAGAAGTAAATGGCGTAGTAAAAGTCAAAAAGGTTATGATTTTTATCTTGACGAACAATTAAGTATGGATGAGGAAAAGTCATTAGAAGAATCTGGAATGCCATCTTTTACTATTAATAGGATTCTTCCTATTATAGAAATTATGAAATACTTTGTTACAGCTAATAGTCCTAGATGGAAAGCTGTAGGTGCGACTGGAGATGATACAGATATTGCTCAAGTACATTCTGATATATCTGACTATTGTTGGCATTTGTCAAATGGTAATTCTATTTATGGTCAAGTTATTTTAGATAGTCTTGTAAAAGGTATTGGATACTTCTTAGTAGATGTAGACCAAGATGCTGACCATGGAAAAGGTGAAGTAACATTTAGTCGAATAGACCCTTATGATGTATTTGTAGACCCATCAAGTCGTGATTTCTTATTTAGAGATGCGGCTTTTATAATGATAAAGAAAAATTTATCTAAATCACAATTAAAAAATTTGTTTCCACAACACGCAGCTAAAATAAATAAAATTACTTCAAATAGTGATTACTCACCTAGTTATAGTCAAAGAGATTTAGAGTCTTCTAAAATTGTTCAACCTGAAGATGTAAGTTTTGGTTTAAATCCAGAAGGAGAAGAAGACCAAATAATAGCTTATTATGAAAATTATACTAAAGTAAAGATTCCATTTGTAAATGCATTTATAAGAATACCATTAACAAAAGAACAAGAAGAACAATTACAACAATCAGTAGATGTGCAATTGCAAGAGTTTCAAGCAGAAACAGAAGTTCAATTACAAGAAAAAGTATTATCAATACAACAATCTTTGGAAGCAGGAGAGATTATTCCAGAAAGAGCAGAGTTAGAAATTAAAAAAGCTCAACAAATGATGGAAACTGCAATTCAAGAAAAGCAACAAGAATTAATGTCAGCAGCTCAAGAGCAAATGACTAAAGTAGAACAAGTAGTTCTTCGTAAAGAAGAATTTGACAATATGATAAAAGGTGATTCTTTTAAAAACTCAGTTGTTGATTTTGTTAATTTTTTTGAAACTAGAATTAAATTGTGTTGTAGTGTAGGTGATGATGTATTTTTATATGAGTATGAATTACCTATTACAGAATATCCTATTGTTCCTGTTCCATATTTATATACTGGAACTCCTTATGCGATGTCAGCAGTAATGCCTTTGATTGGTAAACAACAAGAAATAAATAAAGCACACCAAATAATGGTTCACAATGCAAATTTAGCATCTAATCTTAGATGGTTATATGAAGAAGGTTCTGTAGATGAATCTGAATGGGAACAATATTCTTCTTCGCCTGGAGCATTGTTAAAATACAGACAAGGATTTCAACCTCCTACTCCAGTATTACCCGCTCCTATTAATAGTGCATTTTATAGTATTACTCAAGAAGGTAAAGCAGATGCAGAATACATATCTGGAGTTCCTTCTGCGATGATGGGTTTTACTCAACAACAAGCAGAAACTTATAGAGGTTTACTTGCAAATGATGAGTTTGGTACAAGAAGATTAAAGTCTTGGATGTCTACTGTAGTAGAACCTGGATTAGAACATCTTGGTAAAGTATTTCAAATGGTCGCACAAAAGCATTATCAAATTGATAAAGTATTTAGAATTGTTCAACCTGAAGCAGGACAACAAGCAGACCAAGATAAAGAAGTAAGAGTTAATATTCCAATATTTAATGACTTTGGAGATGCTATTGGTAAGTGGATGGATTACGAAACTGGTAAATTTGATGTAAGAATTGTAGCGGGTGCAACATTACCACTTAATAGATGGGCTTTATTAGAAGAATACTTTAGATGGTTTCAAGCAGGATTAATTGATGATATTGCGATGATAGCTGAAACTGATATAAGAAATAAAAAACAATTAGTAGAAAGAAAAAGTGTTTATGCAGAAATGCAATCTCAAATAGAACAAATGACCGAAGCTATGAAAGATAGAGAAGGTACTATTGAAACACTAGAAAGACAATTAGTTCAAGCTGGTATTAAAATGAAAGTAAATGAAGCTGGTAATCAAATGAAAAAACAAGTTCTTGATACAGAAGCTCAGCAAAAACTTCTTAGAAGTATGATGCAAGGAGAAGTTCAGATGGCTAAAAAAGACCTTGCAAGAGAAGTAAAATCAGCAGTTGAACAAGCAAAAATGGATTCAAAAAAAGACTTTGATGATAGTAAAGAAAAATAATAAATTTCGTAAATACAAAAAGGATATATTATGAGTGAAAATGTACAATTAGGAAACGTTCCAGACGGAGCCCCCGAAAGTGCGCCTATGAGTTCTGATGGTTTTTTCGAGGCCTTAGATACTCAAGTAAATGGTGGTATACTAGATGCCCCACCTTCGCAAGAACAGGAAACCTCTCAAACGTTAGAAGATACTGGACAACAGTTTCTTGAAGAACAACAACAAAAAGAGAGCCCTGTAGAAGGTCAGGCGGATATTGAAAATCTGCAAAAGAGGTATTCGGATTCAAGTCGTGAAGCACAACGTCTAAATGGCAAGCTGACCGAACTTCAACCGTACATGCCTATACTCGATGCTATGAGAGAAGACCCTAATCTAATTACTCATGTGAGAAATTATTTTCAGGGTGGAGGTCAAGCCCCAGTTTCTATGAAGGAACAACTTAATCTAAATGAAGATTTTGTGTTTGACCCAGATGAAGCTATGTCAAATGCTGATTCAGATTCAGCTAAAGTTTTAGGAGCTACAATTGATGGAGTAGTCCAAAAAAGGCTTAATGATGCTTTGAGTACGCAGAAAAGTGAAAATATTAGACTCACAAAAGAGTCTGAGTTTCGTTCTAAATACAATTTATCAGAAGACCAATGGAAAACGTTTGTTAATTTTGCAAAAAATAAAACTTTACAATTAGATGATATATATTATTTAATGAATAAAGGTCAGCGAGAACAGAATATCGCACAGAACGCAAATCAAGAGGTTACAAACCAAATGAAGAAAGTTCAACAGCGACCACAGTCATTAGCTTCTCAGGGAAGTGCTTCCGAGCCACAAAAATCTCCAGAAGATTCAGTTTTTGAAGAAATCTTGGGTATTGACACAACATTAGAGAATGTATTAGGCAGATAGTCTAATACTTAATTAAGTCAATAACAGTAGTCGAAAGACTACAAGGAGAAGGACACATGGCCGATTTATTCGGATTATCAGATGTTTCCAGTTTGACTGAGAGTGGTTCAGCTATAGCGGGTTCAGCGCTTAGCACAGGTGACCTGAGGCGGAAGTATAACTTCGGCGACAGAGTATCTGAGTTAGCTATTGCACAAGACCCGTTTTTTAGATTCTTATCAAAAGTTTCTAAAAAGCCGACTGATGATTCTCAGTTCAAATTTACGGAACGACGTCCCTCTTACCACAAACGATATGCGTATGTAACTAAGCATGGTACTTCTGTTGCTAATTTAGCTCAAACTGATGCTACTGTAACTGCAACCAATATCCAAGCAGGTGATACTTATTACTTTCAGTTTATGACTGATTATAAGTCAGCTGGTAATATTGGACAAGTTCGCGGTTCAAGTAACTCAATTAGAGTTGGTGACAGTGGAACTCAACCTGGATTTTTTATCCCAGGTCAGCTTATTAAAATACCATTTCATGGCACTGCAAATGCGGCTACAGCTGCAAATGCTTTCCAAGTTGATGATTTTATTGTTGGTAGAATTGAAGAAGCTACTACTACAAGTACTGGTGACGCTGCGGCTGATACCAATGCTGTAAACTGTAAAGTTGTAGTAGTAAAAGCTCTTGATTCAACAAGTAACAATGAATTAGCAGGTTGGGGTGCTGGCGGAACAGCTCAGAAAGATTTGAGTGCAATCACAAATGATGTTAGCGCATCAGAATTTGCTGGTTTCTCAATGATACAATTAGAGACTGCCCGCGCATCCGTGGTAGGAAATTCATGGGGACAGGGTAGTGGATACCCAGAAACATGGAAAGACAATCCTTTCTCAACTGGATACGGACTTACTCAGATTTTCAAAACTTCGTTGGCAATGGATAACACAACTCGTGCCACTGTAACTAAGTATGAACCTAATGAGTACGCTCGCGTTTGGAGAGAAAAGTTAATTGAGCATAAGTGGGACATTGAGACCGCTTTGCTTTTTGGTTCACAATACACAGATGGCAATGGGGTAACTCATACACAAGGTGCTATTGATTACATTATCAATTATGGTAACGTATTTGATGGTTCTGGTATGGGCGGAACTGGTACAAAATCACAAGATGATTTCTTGGATGATATGTCACATTTCTTAGACCCTCGCTATAACAATGCAAACGCAACTGTATTTTTCGTTAGTACAGACGTATATAACTGGTTACATAAATTAAGTGGTTATATGAGTGCAAATATGTCTCAAATTGCTGCGGTAGAAAATTCGCAAGCTAATGCAAATTGGGATATGGGACGTGCTGGAAGTAAAGATGCTTTTGGTGTATCTGTGACTACATTTACAACACCTTATGGTGATATGAATGTAGCTCGTAATGTTCACTTAGACGGTTCACCAGTCAAAATGGTAGGTGTCAATTTAAGATACGCTGCCTATAGACCTCTAGTTGGTAACGGCCTAAATCGTGATACCGCGATTTATGTTGGAGTACAAACTCTAGAGAATAGTGGTGTTGACCGTAGAGTCGATTTAATTCAAACTGAAGCTGGTATGGAATTTCAGATGCCTGAAGCCCATGCTGTCTGGAAATAGGAGTTAAATAATGGCACAAAGTAAACACGTCTTATACGGACAAGAAAAAGCTGGAGTAGCTTTAAATAAATCTGTTTATGATAATGAGCAAATTTATAGATTTGGAACTCCTCCAGTTGTATCAGACTATGAGCACACAGCTGCTCAATTAGTCGATGGTACAGCAGGTGATACTACACTTCATCAATATGCCGATGGACTGTCTTTAACAATGTATCCAATCGTAGGTCAAGCAATTGACAAGCCAGGGGCTAGTACTTCTGGAATGGATTATGGCTATGACCAAACAGATAATGATGGTATACAATTATGTATGTCAGATAGTACTGTTAAAGGTAGAGAAGGAATCGACAGATTCACAGTTGGGAAACAAGCATTTGAAGCTGAATTAACTTTCAGTATTGCAGATGTTAGTGGAACTGATGATTGCGCTTTCGGATTTGCTAAAGTTGATGTACATAGAGCTGCTATAGATGATTGTGATGAAATGGCAGTTTTAAATGTTATATCAGGTGATATTAAGATTGAAACCGTTTTAAATGATGGTACAACTAGTACAACTGATACTACTGATAACTGGGCAGATGGAGAAACTCATGCTCTTAAAGTTAAAGTCTCTAAAGCAGGGGCTGTAACTTATCAAATAGATGGAGCTGCTCCTAGTACGACAGCTACTTTCTCATTTGATGTAGGAGAAGTTGTAACACCAATGTATTACATGTTACACGCAAGTGATGTAGCGGGAGCTATAATCTTTCAAAAGTTAATTGTAAAGAGCGATAAAGGTTCTTTAGAAGCAGCTTCTGAGTTAGATTAAGCGAAATAATATGAGATGCGCGCTTTCTAATGGTTTTCCCTCCTTTTTAGTTGGAGAGTGCGTTATCTCGTTATTAGATGATATAATAACAATAGAAGACATAACAGATTTAGATGAAGAAAGTGCAGCTAAATGGCAACATTTGAAGTAAGAGTAGAAGGAATGAGTGGATTGACAATAGATGGAAGTAGTTCTCCTACTCAAGACGAATTAACAGAATTTTTAAAAGATGGTGTAATAGAAGCTACTAATAGATGTATTGAACTTAAACCTGATGAAATAACAGATTTTACTAGAGAAAGTTCTGAAATAACATCTCAAGCAGGAATAGATATTAATGGTGCTAAAATAATTTCTGTAGTAAGAGAAACAGGAACTAATAATGATTGGAGAGCAGCTTCAAGAATATCTCCAAACTCACAATCAAGAGTAACAGATTCTACTAGTTTGCAATATGCATCAAAATACAATCCTGTTTATATGGTAGGAGATGATAGTAAGATAAGTATATTTCCTACTCCAAATAGTAGTAACGAAGCATATAAATTGTATTATGTTAATAATGCTCCTGTAGATAAATCTGGAGCTTCACTTTTATATTCACATAGTGATATAGGATATTTTTCCGATGACAAAGTATATTTAGTTGTATTATACGCAGCTTGTCAATCTTTATTAAATAATTTATCTAGTTTTTCAATTTCACAAACAGTACCTAGTTTAACATTACCTTCAGCACCAGTACCTCCAAGTGCTCCAAGTTTTAGTACACCTACTATTCAAGCAGTAACAGTAGGTACAATGCCAGACATTGATGCAACAACAATTTCAAATGTAGGAACTCCTCCTAGTTACACTTCTCCTTCTGCAACTCTTAGCACTGGTTCAGAATTAACTACAATAACTGCAATAACAGAAAATACAATAGATGACTATGATGGAAATGCAATACAATTTGATAAGTGGTTTGCTACAGCTGCTCATTTAATAGAAGATGAAGAAGATGTAGAATTAGCAAATGTACATTTACAAAAAATTAGAGGATATATAGAAGCTTACTCTACTCAAATGCAAGATAATTTAAATACATTTCAAAAAGAATCAGCAGAATATCAAAGTAAAACTCAAGAAGCAATACAACAAGCACAAATAAATGCTGCGAAAGCTCAATCTCAAGCACAAATTGATGCATCAAAAGTTACTACTCAAGCACAATTAGATTCAGCAGATGCTCAACAAGAAGCAGCTTTATTATTACAAAAAGAAAATCAAGAATACGCAGCTAAACTTCAACAATTTAGTGCTGATGTAGGAAAGTATGGAGCTGAAGTACAAGCAAAAGTGCAAGAACATACATCTGCAATAAACGAAATAAGTGCAGAAATACAATTAGATACAACTGAGTACAATTGGAAAAGTCAAAGGTACGCAGCTTTAAAAGGTCAATATGACCAAGCATTCGGACTTATGGCTCCGAGAGAAAGTAAAGATTAATGGCAAACGAAATTAGAATACATACGGCTTGTGAAATAGTTCAAGATTTAGGTGCTTCTGCTGGAGCGCAAAATGGGATTACATATACAAATAAAGTTTTAGATGGTAATTCTGACTATAGAACTTGGGGTGGTAATTATGTAATGAATGTAGCATATACAGATGCAGATGTAGCATATTGGAAAAATGCAGTAGTAAGCACTACTAGTGCTGATGGGTTAAATGATAGTGGTTGGACAGAAGCATCGGATGTAACAGATGGAACACTACCAGCTACTGTTCACGTTATTTGTGTAGAGTTTGCAAGTATGGTAGGAACAGATACAACAATAAGTGTAACTGTTAGTGGTGAAATATTTGCAGTTTTAGACCCTGGCCAATCTGTAGTAATCCCTATGGAAATGGGAGAAGCAATAGCAGATTGTAAGATACACGCAGGTCATTATACTAATGGTACTAGAGAAGCAACAGTTAACGTAATGGTAGCGGGGGTATAATGACAATACAAGAATTAATGGAACGAGCAGGGATGAAAGAATCTGGACTTGCTTTAGCATTTTTAAAAGATGCATTTCATCTTATACAATCAAATTCTATAGAAGATACAAAAACAGTAAAGTATAATATTATTGATGGAGAAAGAGATTATTTAATTCCTCAAGATATGGTATCTATAAGTTCTGTTTCAGTTTATGATACAAGTGACCAAAAATATAAAAAGATTAGAAGGTTAAATACACAACCTCCAACAACTGAGGATACAGACCCAGAATGAGTTATAAAACAGGACAAACTTGGTTTTACTATTTAAAAGGTAGAAATATTGAATTATATCAAAGGTCAGATTATGGAAGGACTGATACTTTAGGTAGTTATAAAATTAGATTACCAGATGATAGTTCTGGTACATACTTTATATATCCAGATGAAGATATTACTGATGGATTAAGAATAGAGTATACTTCTTTAGAAGTTCCATTTATTGCAGAAGCATTAGAAGATATGCAAGTATTTGCTGATGGTTCTACTATTGCATTTGTAGATGGGGGTGGAAGTAGTGATACAATTACAGATACAGCAAGTAGTTTTGGAAGTTTTGAAGCCACTGATAAAATAAGAGTTGTAGGTTCTACAAGTAATGATGGTGATTATCAATTAACTGCGGCAGCTAGTGGGACTTTAACAGTTGCTACTGGAACATTTACAGCTGAAACTGCTGGTCAAAGTATTACAATATATCAAATACCTAAACAAGTTGCTACAGCTTCTGCTGATGAAACATCTCATATGAATTTAAATAGAATGTTATCATTAGCTTGTGTAGATTATTTAAAAGCTATGCTTGCTGATAGGGAAGGCGACATAGAAAGAAAAGAATATTACATGAGAGAGTTTTGGGGAAAAGTTGGAGATAATGAAAGTAACAAACGTAAAATATCAATGTCATTTCCATCTGCTCCTTATGCTTTGAGATAATGTCTATTTACACAGATAAAGCCAGTCGGACTTTAAAACTTCAAAAAGCAGAAAAACCTAAAATAGGTCATGGACTTCCTCCTTCAATGGATGGATTTGAAGGTGAAAATAGAATCCAAATGGTCAATGGCAAACCTAGATTATATTACAGAACAAACAATGCATGGTATTTTACTGGATTATCTCAAGATGGAACAACTCCAGATATACCTACTGCAACTTCTACAAGATTAGGATTAATAAAAATTGGTTCTGGTGGTACTGTATCTTCTGATGGTACTTATACTGCAACGGCAGCTACACCAGCTGCTGATGATATTACAGGAGGAGATGACTCTGTAACTATATCAACTTCTTCTGGTAATATTACAATAGACGCAGCTGCTAATAATAGTGATGTTATATTTAAAGGAACAGATAATACTTCTGATATTACTATGCTCACTCTTGATGGTAGTGAAGCAGGAAATGCAATATTTAATGCTAATGTAACAGTTGGAGCATTACTTATAATGCCAGATGTTACTAATAATAAGATTCTTGTATCAGATGGAACAAGTTATCAAGAAGTTGCTTTG
>Ga0114934_10003328_pt1 | contig 10060 bp, 9 predicted proteins | sample 4SBtaG_2_FD_99695 | JGI IMG/M metagenome (GOLD analysis project Ga0114934, IMG submission 99695) | Deep subsurface microbial communities from Kolumbo volcano to uncover new lineages of life (NeLLi) - 4SBTROV10_white metaG | ecosystem: Environmental > Aquatic > Marine > Volcanic ...
AAAATCAGCTCAATTTGCTATATGGCATAATGTTGATGGTTCAATAACAATACAAAGAACAGGAAATTACTCGGTTGATTATAGACTTGTTAGGCTTGAGGATATTGCCGCTAAGACAAAGCTTATTACAGAAGATTTATATAATGTTTCTAAAAAAGATGTTACGGATGCTTTTTATCTCTATGCAAGACCTCTCCTTGGGTCTTCCTTCCCACAACCTCATAGGATAAGGGCGCCCAGAGTAGAAAAGCTTCTTAGGAAATAAATAATATTTTTTTAAGGCCTATAATAATCTGTAAGATCTTTGATTTCTTGCTCTGAAATGCCAAGCCCCATAAGATTGCCGCAACGCGTACAGCGTGGCGGCAGTTTTTTATTAAAAAGGTGCATATTCCTTAGATTATTATAAGGTTCTCCTAAAAATATATCATCAAAGCTATCGAAATTAATATTTCCCATTTTGAGTTCTAGCTCACTATCAGCACAGCAAGCAGTTATTTCACCATCCCAATTTATTATAGGTGTTCTAAAAGGTGCAGCACAAGGCTTTCTAATTTGTTCATCCAATGACAAAATATCATCAAAATCAATTATTCTTTTATCTGTATTTTTGATAATACCAAGAGATACCAAGGTATTTTTATGAAGCATTTCCATTTCTTTTTGATTTGAAGCAGCAACCCTTCTAAGATTTATAAAAGATTTTGCATCTATATTCCTCGGTTTTTCCTCATTAAATGTTATTAACGGGCCTTTATTAAACTCTTTTATGCAGAAATTACTCCAGTAATCTATAAAAGATTTAGTTTCTTCATGATTTTCCGGCATGATTAGGAATCTGAATATATATTTTATATTTGGGAGATCATATTTTTGAATAAAATCTTTTATATTTTTTATAACTGTATTATATCTGTCGCGACCCTTTATTGATGAGAAGGTAGTACTTGTTGATGCATCTATAGAAAATACAAAGTAGAGCCTTTTTTTAGAGATATTCATTGTATCATTTATTGATTTTGCGACTTGTTCTGTAAGAGTTAATGAATTTGTAAACAGCATAAGATCATCAAAAAAATTCACTTCATTATCTAGTTCTATTATCTGTTTTAAAAAGTTTGATAACTCTGGATGTAAAAGGCTTTCTCCCAACCAGTGAAGTAATATAAATCTGAAATGAAGACGGGTATTTTTCATACTATATAGAAATCTATTGAAAGTGGATTTTGTCATAAAACCCTTTTTATTATGATGAAGCGGTTTTTCAAGTATTTTATTTTCACCATATATACCTGATATATGTGCTGACTGCATGCACATCTTACACATCATATCGCAAAAATCAGTAAATCCTATTTGAAGTTCAAGCCTTTTATATATTTCTGGTATTGATTCTGAATTCTTATTTTTCATAATCTATAGTCCCTTGTATTAATAGGAAGAAGGTCGATATTTTCACATCGAGCACAACGCGGAAACATCTCATAATTAGAATTTATATGTGCTTGTCTTAAAGACTTTATATAATTATTACTCCAGAGTTCATAGAGAGTGGATTCGTTTATATTTCCTATTTTAAGCTCCAATTCAGCATCCATACAGCAAACAGTAACTGAGCCATCCCAATTTATAGTAGGAGTCAAAAATGGAGCAGGACAAGGCCTTCTCCCCTTATTAGAATTAATTGTGCTAGTGGTTATTATTCTCTTGTCGGAAGATATTTTATTAGGCAGTATTCCAATGGATTTAAGAGTATCTATATGTAGCCTTTCATATTTTTTCTGTTTGACTGCACCTAGCCTTTTAAAAAATACCTTATCATGAGAAAGCATGGGGACAGCTTCCTGATCATATATTATAAGAGGGTTTTCAAGAATTTCCTTTGATTTTAAAAGGAATTCTTTTGCTTCTAAATGATTTTCTTCCATCACTATCATCTGTAATATAATATGGAAGTTTTCTACGCCCATTTTTTTTCTTGAGAAGATAAGATTATCAATATTATTTAATACTGTTTTAAGTACATCTATACCCTTTATGACTTTATAAGTGGATGCTTTGAAACTATCAAGTGAGATAAGAAGATAAAATTCAGAAGATGAATTTTTTACTGCTTTCAGAAGTTGATTGATCTTTACTATATCTATATTAAAAAATGTGGAAGTCGCCATAATATTTTTAGAGATTTTTTCATTTATGATTCTTTTAGTAAATTCAATAAAGTTAGGATGAAGAAGAGATTCTCCAAGCCATTGGAGCTTTATAAGTCGTATCTTTTTAAAATTTTCCAATCCTATAAAGATATTTTCAAGAGTATTATAACTCATAAATCCCTGATTATCTTTATGAAGAAAAGGGGTCTTTATGTCTTTTGAGCCATATAGACCAGAATGTGATGTTTGAAGACACATTATGCATCTAAAACTACAGATATCAGTAAATCCTATCTGTAAATCTATTCCATATTTTTCAGTAATAGAGTTTATTGTCATTATTAAGGAGCTCTTCAAGCTTTTTTTTCTCATTATTTGTAGAATCTATTGCTTTTTGGACTTTTTCTATCTTTTTTAATGAATCATTTGCAATATTGACTGCGAATTCATAGGAGGCGAATTTTGAAAGTACTTCTTTATATATCATCTTTGCAAGTTTAAACTTATGCTGATTTTGTAGTGAATAGGCTTCTTCAAGGAATAATGATGCCAAAAGCCTATTATCTCTGCATATAGATTTCGCTTTATTTATGCTTGCTAGAGCCTGATTGAATTCATGTAGTCTATTATAAGCAAAGGCCTTTTCATAATAAAGAAAAGAAAGCTCATTAATATCACTAATAAGCCTTATTGCTTTATTAATATCGCTAATAGCATCCTTATAGTCTTTAATTTTAATATATTCGAGTGCTCTATATGAAAGAGCCTTTGAGGTGACATGAGAATTAATTCTATTCAATTTTAAAGATCTAGTCAGATTTTCAATTGAATTTTTGTGTTCATCTCTATAGGAATAAAATACTCCAAGACAGTAATAGGCCATATATATATCCTTATTTTCAGGATAGTCTTTAATAAATTCTTCTGAAAGGGTTTTTAATGTATAGCTTGTCTGTCTTATCATCTCTTGATTTAGAGCATCAAGATAATATTTAGGAGTCTTTTTGGATACAAGCGGATTTCTCCATACATATATAAGCAAAAAAAGCAATATAAGAATAAAGGAGAGCTTAACTCCCGGCTTAAGTTTTCTGTTTTTTTTCTTTCTAACCATATCAAGATTATATTAAATGTGAGGCAAAAAATCCATTGAAAAGAAGAATAAAATAATATAGCATGAAATTATGGAAATACAATTGTTTACTCCAAGGTTCCTATTACTTATCTTTTTTATTATTGTTTATTCTTTTGGAACGACTATTTTCAATGAAAACAGAAAATCAACAATAAATAGGCTTTTTATTCTTATACTTCTTTCAAGCTCTTTTGATAATCTAGGAGAGTTTTTATCTACATTACTTAAGACTAGTTGGCTGAGTGAGGCTATATACAGATTTGGTGATATAACCAAACTTATCTTACCAGCTTTATATCTTCATTTTTCAATAATTTTTCCTTTTAGGTATTCAAGAATAGGGAAAAACAAGAAAGAAATTTTTTTAATTTATTTGATACCAATATTTATATTTTTTGCTGTAATATATCTTGAAAAGATAAATATAAGTATGAAAATAATGGCTGTTTATCAATTTATATTCATGTTTTCATCTATGATAATACTAATAGAAAAACTCAAGCAAAGCAAAGAATATATTCTTAAGAGAAAACAGATATTATGGGTATTTTTCGGTTTTTCCTTTTCCTTTTTATTATACTCTATAATGTCTTTTTTAAATCTTCATTATGGCGATACATTCAAATACTCTAAGTATTTATTCCCAATTTTTCTATTTTTTATGTTATGTCCACCAGTTTTGTCTTTTAATAGGAATGATATAATCTATCTTATTAAAAGAAGTCTTGTTTATCTTATATTTATATTTCTGATAATAATGTTTTATCTTTTTGTATATGAGAATATAATTATAAATTTTGAAAAATCTCTTCAATTTGGATATCTTCCAGATATACTTCTCATTATATCTATTATAATAACTTTTCAGCCCTTTCAGGACAGTATATATCGTTTTACAGGAAGAGTACTTGATAGAGACTGGACAATGCTTGAAAAAAATATGCTAGAGATATCTAAAAACTGTATAAAGATAATTGAAATGGAATTACTTGTTGATATGTTACAGGAAAATATCAAAAAACTTTTTGATATTCGATTTGCAAATGTTATTATTGATGAGTATTCAGCTTTTAAAAAGACAAATCCGGATTTTTATGAGCTTTTAATGAAAAATGAACTTATTGATTTAAGCAATGAAAGCGAAAATACAAAAAAGTACTTTTTAAGGCTTGAAGAAGGCTCGGAGATAATACTTCCACTTAAGAATATCGACGGTGTATTTGGCTATCTTTTACTTTCAAAGAAAAATGGAAGAGGCCTTTTTAGCAAAAGAGAAAAATTTCTGCTTGAGCATCTTGCTGTTAATGTATCCATAGCTATATATAATTCACTTCTTTTTAAAAGAAGTGAAAAGATGAATGAAAGACTTTCATCTTTGATGATGGAGCTTAAAAATAAAGAAAAGGAATTGGAAAAATCTGATAAATTAGCAATACTAGGTAGTATGACTGCAAATATAGCACATCAGATGAAAAATCCTCTTGGAATAATAAAACTTTCTTCTGAAGAATTACAGGAACATGTATTAGGTGAAAAAGAAATGGAATTGGTAAAAAATATAGATTGGGAATGTAAAAGACTAGAGAAACATATAGTCAGTCTAATGGCATTTGGAGGCGAAAAATCTGTAGTTACAGAAAAGATAATGATAAGAGATTTTTTCAAAAAAGCTTTAAAAAAACTTATTCCATTATCAATTTATCCATTAATGGAGACCGAAATAAAGATAAATGACAATATTTATATTTTATTCGATGTAGAAAATCTCTTTGAAATAACCAGTAATATTGTTTCTAATTCTATAGATGCATGTGAAGCGAAAGGAAAGATAAAAATTTACTCTGAGATTTTAGAATCAGAAGTGAAAGTATTTTTTGAAAACAATGGAGAACCTATTTCAGAGGAAAAAGCTACACAGATTTTTAATCCATTTTTTACCACGAAAAAAAATGGTATTGGTCTTGGATTATCAATAGTCAAGCAACTTTTAGAAAAAGGGGGAGCCAAGATATCTGTAGAAGCATTAGAAAAGGGGACGAGGTTTATTATGAACTTTATTGGAGGAAAGGATGAAATATAGAATCCTTGTTATTGATGATGAAAATCATATGGTTGAAACGCTAAGGATAATATTGGAAAAATCATATGAAGTGATAGGATTGAGTGATCCGTCAAAACTTGAAGAATTTTTAAATAAGTCCCCTGACCTTGTTATTACAGACCTTAAAATGCCTGAATTAGACGGCCTAAAAGTATTAAATATAACAAAAAGAAAATGCAATTGCCCAGTTATAATTATGACGGCTTATGCTACTGTAGAAACAGCAGTTAATGCTTTGAAAAATGGTGCAAGTGACTATTTGCTAAAACCATTTTCAAAAAAAGATCTTATTAAATGTATTGAAAAGAATATAAGTAAGGCACCTCCACGGAGAAGTCTTGATATAAATGGTAATGCGTCAAGATTTGGTATTCAGGGGATAATAGGAAATAGCCCTTTAATGATAGAGGTTTTTGAAAAGATGCAGAGGGTTGCAAAAACAGATTCGACTGTACTCATAAGGGGAGAGAGTGGTGTTGGAAAGAATATAGTTGCAAAAAATATTGCTATGCTTAGTGATAGAAGGAGTAAGCCATATGTTGTTGTTGACCTTACAACTTTGCCTGAGAATCTTTTTGAGAGTGCATTATTTGGCCATGTTAGGGGTGCTTTTACTGGAGCGGAAAAAGACGCAGTAGGAAAAGTAGAGATGGCAAATGGTGGAACACTTTTCTTAGATGAAGTGGGGGATATACCATTATTTCTTCAGCCAAAGATAATGAGGCTTATTCAGGATAAAAGTTTTGAGAAGGTGGGTGATATTGAGCTCAAGTCTATTGATGCTAGGTTCATAGCTGCTACAAATAGGGACCTTGAAGGGATGATCAAAAATAAAAAGTTCAGAGAAGATCTTTATTTCCGTTTAAATATTTTTCCAATTTTTATACCCCCTTTAAGGGACAGAAAAGAGGATATCCCTGAACTAATAAATTATTTTATTAGGAAAAACAGTGAAGATAAAAAACTTCAATTTAGAAGTATTAGTGAAGAAGCAATGGAAGCTCTTTTGAAATATGAATGGCCTGGTAATATCAGGGAACTTTCTAATGTAATAGAAAGAGCTATGATAGTATCAGACGATGAAATATCTAAAGAACATCTCTGGATAAAAAATGGAAGTGGTTTTATTCCAAAAAGTCTTAGCGAACTTGAAAAGCAACATGTTAAGAAAGTGCTACTTTATTCAGAAGGGAACAAGCAAAAAGCAGCTGGAATACTTGGAATAGATAGATCTACTCTATATAGATTAATTAAAAAATACGACTTATGAAATATCATTTCTTCTATAATCCATACTCTAGAGGGTTCTTGTCTAAAAAATGGGTGCTTGAACCAATAATAAACAGGTTTGGAAAAGAAAATATACATGAGACTCTAAAAGACCCTCAAGAGATGTTTAGAAAGTATTCAAAAATAATTGATAATGATACTGTAGTAATAGGATTAGGAGGAGATGGTACTCTTAATATCCTTGTTAATGCATTTGTTGAAAAAACTGACAAGTTTTCACTTTTCCCATGTGGTACAGCAAATGTTATAGTAGGTGAACTTGGAATTACACATGATATATATACTTTTTTGAATGGCCTTGAAAATGCCGAGATAATTCGTATTGATGCTGGAGACAATAATGGAAATAAATTTCTATTATGTACTGGTTTGGGTATAGACGCTATTGCAGTTAAGAAGGTTTCAAACAGGTTAAAAAAAATTTTCGGACCTTTAGCATATGTTTTTTCTTTTTTTCGAGCAATTTTTCATGAAAGAGTAGATGTAAAATTAATAGTTGATGGTGATTTATTTACTGTAAAGAGTGCAGTCATACAAAACTTTAAAAATTATGGGGGTTCTTTCTATTTTGATCCTGATGTTTCGGCAGAGGATGGTTTTTTGTCACTTATAGTCCTTGAAGATGAGAATAAAAATATATTTTCAAATCTTCTTAATATCTTTAAAAGAAAAAAAGCATTTATAAAAGCTATTCATTTTAAAGAACTTTATATAGAAGATATAAATGAAAAAGTTTTTTTTCAAGTGGATGGAGACATATCAAATAACTTTATAAGATGTATAAAAGTAATTCCAGATGCTATAGGATTTGTTTTGGTAAAATAGTCTTGATTATTATTATAATCTATGATAAATTTGCATTATGAGTTATATTATTAAATCAGGTAAAAATAATAGCATAATATTTAATATTATTAAAAAACTTGATAGAGAGAGCTTCGAGAATTTTGAAGAAGACATACTTAATTCTATAAAAAAACAATATTCTTGTTATATTTTCTGTTTTGAAAATATGGAATATCTAGCAAGCAGAGTAATAGGGGTTATGATAAAACTTAGAAAGAGTATTGACGAAGATATACCAATATATCTTGTTTCTCCATCTCTTTATATTATTAAAATATTAGATATTCTCAATATTAGAGACTTTTTTCACATTGTTGACAGTATTGATGGAGTTTATGAAAAGAAGAATAATCTCTCATGGCATCAAAATTAAGTGAAACTTTAGATATATTAAAAAATCTTGAGAGTATTCCAACTCTTCCAGCTATAGTCACAAAGATTATTGAAATTGCAAATGATAAAAATAGTACAGCAAAGGAGTTAAATAATCTCATAAGCCATGATCAGTCTCTTACTGCGAGGACTCTTAAACTTGCAAATTCAGCATATTATGGCTTCCCGAGGACTATTTCAAAGATTACAGAGGCAATAGTAGTACTTGGATTTAATACAGTGAAGGGGATAGCACTTTCGGCATCAGTATGTCATATGTATAAAGATACGAATGAAATACTGGGATTCTCTCCAAACAAGCTATGGGAACATTCTGTGGGAGTTGCTATTTGCGCTGAACTTATAGCAAAAAAAATTAATTTTAAAGATATAGAAGAACTTTTTATTCTTGGTATTATACATGATATAGGAATTCTTATTGAACTTGAGTTTTTAAAATCAAAACTTAATACTATACTTTACAGGACAAAGACTGAGAAGCAAAGGTTATCCATAATCGAAAAAGAAGAGATAGGAATTAACCATGCTATTCTTGGCAAGAAATTGGCGGAGCAGTGGAAACTTCCAAAGATTATGGGAGAAGTTATAGCTTTTCATCATACGCCACAATATGCTTTTGGTGATACAAAGCCTCTTGCAGCTATTATATATCTAGCAGATCTCATATGTAGGTTGAAAAATATTGGCCATGATGGGGAATATTTTATTCCGCCATTATCCAAAGAAGCCTTTGAGACTATCAATTTTAATAAAGGTGATATAAAAGAAATTGCAAATTTACTTAATGCTGAACTTGAAAAAGCTACAGATTTTATGGAACTTGTTAAAAAATAATTTTATGAATTAAATAAAATAAAAAAAAGCTGACCCAATGGATCAGCTTTTTTTATGCTTTTATTATAATTAATGTGGAATATGTGGTGTATGTGAGCCAGGAGTATGTCCACCTGGTGTTATAGGACCTGCTGGAGTTGATGGCGTTGATGGAGTAGTTGTTGGATTAGTAGGATATGTTGGGCTAGTTGGGTAAGTTGGGTTAGTTGGATAAGTAGGATTGGTAGGATATGTTGGGTAAGTCGGGTTAGTTGGATAAGTAGGATTAGTAGGATATGTTGGGTAAGTTGGATTGGTATTGTATGTTGGGTAAGTAGGATTGGTATTATATGTTGGGTTAGAAACATAAGAACCATAGAATATCTGTACTTTAGTAATTCTGGCAACATCATTGCTAATCCTTATTTGTATTCTTGAAGCATATCTATTTACAGTCCATGTGTCAGTATCTAAAGCGATAAAATTACCATTTCCAACGTCTCTGGTGCCATAGTTTCTGCCATCAACTAAAAGTGTACCTTTTGCGTTTCCACCGCCATCTTGCCAATATACTCTGACGCTCTTTATTATTCTAGATCTGTTAGTAGCTACTGTATAATAGCTACCGGGTCTATACCAGTGATCTGAAGGAAGATTTATATTCGGATTGGTTGTTACAGGAGGCGAGACGATTGAAGTCCCTGGATTTCCTCTGCGTGCAAATAAAAGTACAGTAATACTTGTCCTTACGCTTTCTATAAAGTTTTTTGATAGGTGAAAAGTGAATGTAAATGCATAGCTTGAAAGGTGTGGATTTTTTATGCTTGCATGTCTTCCGCATACGACTTGGTATTTGTAAAATACAAGTCTCTGATTGCGCCAGTTAATAGGCATTACAATAGTGTGATTGTAATCTTTGCCATTGCTAAAATGCCCCTTGTGATGTGTAAAAGTCTGTCTGTAAATCATATCTTGAGCATATACACTGGAGGCGCTAAATAGTAAAATAAATACCATTAATCCCATTAAAAATTTTTTCATAATCTTTTCCTCCTTATGCTTACTTCCATATTTATATTATAAATTGAAATATTCAATTAGTCAAGTAGAAAAAATTATTGGATACTGTCAAATTATTGTAGGTGAGTAAAGCATAATTTTCAACATTTGTTAACATATTGTTGAAAAAACTCGATAAATGTTTCTTAAGTCCGTAACAAAATACTGTGTATTTATAAAGAAAATGGGTGCGAACCTACCTAGGTTACTTTATAAAAGGGGTAAGGGATATGGGATAAGGGGTAAGAGGTAAGGGGAAGTAACCGGACC
>Ga0114934_10003329_pt1 | contig 10060 bp, 8 predicted proteins | sample 4SBtaG_2_FD_99695 | JGI IMG/M metagenome (GOLD analysis project Ga0114934, IMG submission 99695) | Deep subsurface microbial communities from Kolumbo volcano to uncover new lineages of life (NeLLi) - 4SBTROV10_white metaG | ecosystem: Environmental > Aquatic > Marine > Volcanic ...
CACTCGAACCTGTCGCCCAAGGTAAAAAAAAAGGCCTGTATCGGGTGCGGCGAATGTGCAAGCCATTGCGCCCAATCAGCCATTGATATAATTGATGAAAAGGCCGTTATAGATTCCCAAAAGTGCATCGGATGCGGGGAATGCATCCTAATCTGCCCTCAAGGAGCCATCCAGATTCAATGGTCCCAGTCTGTTCCCGATTTCCAGGAATGCATGGTGGAGTATGCCTCCGGGGTATTGAAAACCAAGACAAAACAACCCCTGTTCATAAACTTTGTAAACCAGGTATCCCCGGGATGCGACTGCCTGCCATACAACGACAGCCCTATTGTCCGTGATATCGGGATTGCGGCATCCAGGGACCCGGTTGCCATCGATCAGGCATGCGTGGACATGGTAAACAAGGAACCCGCCCTTAACGGCTCCTGCTTAAAGACGAATACCGCGCCGGGAGAGGACAAATTCAGGGGCGTGTATCCGAATATCGACTGGAATGTCCAGCTCGAATATGCCGAAAAGATCGGCCTTGGAACAAGGAGCTACGAGCTTGTGAACTTATAAAGGTATTTATCCTTTTCAAAGCTTTTCACGGTGATTTTTCACCCTATTATCACTAAATTTGCAAATGAAGTTATATAAAAGGCCGAGCTCTGTTTTCTATAAACCGATCACCATTTTCACAAAAAAAAACACGGCATAGGTCTGCTATCCGGATTTTGCCTTCTTTTTCTGAATCCTTGCCCATGTATCCCGTAGGGTAACAATCCGGTTGAATACGGGCTTTCCTGCATTCGAGTCTTTGGAATCGACGCAGAAATATCCCAGCCGTTCAAACTGAAACCTTTCGCCCGGCAAGGCATTGCGCAGGGAAGGCTCGAGCATGCATCCTGAAAGTATCTCAATGGAAGAAGGATTGACCATCGCGATAATATCCTCCTTTGCAGCAGCCGGATCATCTTCCAAGAAAAGATGATCATACAGCCTGACCTCGGCCGGAATTGCGTGCTCGGCTGAGACCCAATGAAGGGTGGCTTTAACCCTGCGGCCGTCAGGGGCATCTCCCCCCCGGGTTTCGGGATCATAAGTGCAGCGCAGTGAAACTATTTCTCCGCGCTCATTTTTTTCAACCTCCAGGCAGGTGATAAAATAGGCATACCTGAGCCTTACCTCGCGCCCGGGCGCCAGGCGGAAAAATTTTTTAGGCGGATCTTCCATGAAATCATCCCGTTCAATATAGATCTCTTTGGTAAACGGAACCTGCCGTTTTCCCATGGATGGATCCTCTGGATTATTAATGGCATCCAGGTATTCCGTCCTGCCGTCGGGGAAATTTTCGATCACTACCTTAAGAGGACGCAAGACACCCATAACGCGTGGTGCATGTTTGTTCAGGTCGTTTCTCAGACAATGTTCCAAAAGGGCGATATCCACAAGGCTATCCCGTTTTGCCACACCGATGCGGTCACAGAAATCCCTGATCGCGCGGGGGGTATATCCTCGGCGGCGGAGGCCGGCGATTGTTGGCATTCGCGGATCGTCCCACCCGTCCACTACACCTTCTGAAACAAGGCGGATGAGTTGACGCTTGCTCAATACAGTGCGCGTCATGTTCAGGCGCGCGAATTCGATCTGCCTTGGGTGATAAACGCCCAAGGCGTCTATGATCCAGTCATAAAGTTCCCGGTTAATTTCGAATTCAAGGGTGCAAAGAGAATGGGTGATTTTTTCAATGGAGTCCGATAGGCAATGGGCAAAATCATACATAGGATAGATGCACCATTTATCACCTGTGCGGTGATGCCTTTTCTTTCGGATACGGTAAAGGGTCGGGTCACGCATGACAATATTGGGAGATCCCATATCTATCTTGGCCCTGAGGACGCATTCGCCTTCTGAAAAACGACCGGCGCGCATCTGTTCGAAAAGGATCAGATTTTCTTCTATACTGCGGTTCCTGTAAGGACTTTCCCGGCCGGGTTCGGTGAGGGTTCCGCGGTATTCACGAATCTGCTCCGGACTCAGGCTGTCCACATAGGCCTTTCCTTTCCGGATGAGCCTTAAGGCGTAATCATACAGGCGTTCGAAATAATCGGAGGTAAAATACTCGTCATCACCCCAGTCAAAGCCCAGCCATCGAACATCTTCCTTTATCGCCTTTACATATTTTTCATTCTCTTTTTCAGGATTTGTGTCATCGAAACGGAGATGACATTTCCCCCCATATTCTGCTGCAAGACCGAAATTGAGGCAGATCGATTTTGCATGACCGATATGAAGGTAACCGTTGGGTTCAGGCGGGAAGCGGGTCACGACCCGGCCTTCATATTTACCCGATTCGATATCCGCGTCTATTATCTGCTTAATAAAATGGGTGGGGCCGGATGCGGCTTCATCCGTTTTTGCGGCACACCCCTTTTTCGACGGCATCTCCCTGTTATCCATTATACAGCCTCACTTAATGTTCGTTTTTATGATATCATGGAATAAATGGTTAAATTTATCTAAGAACCCGTAAGATAGGACAGAATCATCTGCCTTGCCACCGGCCCGGCAGCGCTTGCACCATGCCCTCCGTGTTCGATCAGGACCGCTACGGCAATCTTCGGGTCTTTCTGAGGTGCATATCCGATAAACCACGCATGGGGCCGTGTCAACGCATTGTTTTTCGTATCCCTGGCAGCAGCCCCGGTTTTACGGCTGCGTAACTGGGCGGTCCCCGTCTTGCCGCAGATCAATACCTGTTTCGAACGGACGTGCCAGTATGCCGTGCCGGACCGGTTGTTTACCACCTGGTTCAGGCCGGTTTTAATCACTTCAAGGGTATGCAACCCGGCCGGAAGGCGGCCCCTGATCCTGGGTTTCACAACTTTTACCACCTTTCCGTCCGCGCTTTCGATGCGTTTAACCACCCGGGGCACAAACAGGGTGCCGCCGTTGGCAACGGCCCCAATCAACACCGCCATCTGAATCGGGGTAACCAGGTTTGCTCCCTGGCCTATGGCCACCGAAAGGGTCTCACCGGCCTGCCAGGCTTTGTGCCGTCTGCGCATTTTCCAGCCTGCCGTGGGAACCAGGCCGGAAGCCTCGTCGTCCAGTTCAATACCAGTTTTTGTGCCCAGACCACAGGCCCGGGCATACCAGGCAAGGCGATCGACCCCGATTTCATTTCCAAGGTGATAGAAAAACACATCACACGATTGGGTCAACGCGCCGACAATATTTAGGTTTCCGTGGCCTTCTCTTTTCCAGCACCAGTAATTCCGATCTCCAAAATGATAAAAACCCGAACAGAATATCGTTGTTTTCGTGGTGCAAAGCCCTTCTTCCAGGGCCGCCATTGCGGTAACGATTTTATAGGTGGAAGCCGGGGGATAAAGCCCCTTAACGGCCCTGTCCTCAAGGGGATGATTGGGATCGGAAATAAGCGCTTTCCATTGTTCAGCCGAAATCCCGCTTACAAACAGATTCTGATCAAATGAAGGGCTGCTTGCCAGGGCTAATACCGCCCCGTTTCGGGGATCGATTGCCACAGCAGCGCCGGTTTTACCCGAAAGAAGCGATTGAGCCTGCTTTTGCAACTCAACGTCGATGGTTAAAAAAATATTGTCTCCCGGAATCTGGGGTTTCCGCTCCAGTTCCCGGACCACCCGGCCGGTGGCATCCACCTGCACGATACGGCGTCCCGGGTGCCCGGCCAGGATATTTTCAAAAACCCTTTCTATCCCGCGACGTCCCACAAAATCACCGGCCTCTTTTTCGGGATACCGCCCTTCTTTCAGCTCTTTTTCATTGATCTCACCAAGATAGCCTATGAGATGGGCCGCAAGACCCTCATACAGGTATTGACGGCATGCCGTAACCTGGATCCTGACCCCGGGAAGTTCCATGTGGTGTTCGAGGATGACCCCCATGAGATCCCGGCCGATATCTTTTTTGATGACAACTGGCTTGAAGCCATATAAACCTGATTTTTCTTTGATTTTTTTTAGAATATCGGATTTCGGAACAGAAATAAATCGGCTCAGGTGCTTTACAACCCTGGTAATATGTTTGGCATCTTTTGGAATTATCGCAAGATCAAACGACGGCCGGTTATCGACCAGCAGCCTTCCGGAACGATCGAATATCCTTCCCCGTAAAGGCTCGATCCTCAGGGTTCTTAAAAAATTATTCTCTGATACCTTGCGATAATATTGCCCGTTTAATACCTGAAGATAAAAAAGGCGGCCGGCAAGCAGCATGAAAAAAAGCAGGACAAAAAGCATAAATTTTACAAGCCGCCGCCTGAACCATTTATAATCCGCCTTGGGCAGAGACCGTTGCCGAATCCATCGCACTTGTCGAATCAATCCCTGATGGTAAACAAAGACTTTCCGGAAACAAAGCGATCATTGATCCGAAAATATTTTTCAAAAAGCATGAACAAGAACGGCAATGTAAAGATAAGCCACACCGCTTGAACGGCTAAGATTGCAAGACCCTTTCCCGGCCGAAACACCAAAGGCCCGGAAAAAAGAGCAGAAATCCAGCAAATGGCATTTTCAAATAAAAGACCCAGAAAAGAAACAATAAAAAATAAAACCGCGTAATGGATATGAACCCATCTCGTTATCTTTTTAAATACGAAAAACAGCGATAAATAACTTATCAGGAACACACCGAAGGGCCCGCTTGAAAGCGAATCCATGAATACGCCTGAAACAACCAGAACGGGCAGACCTTCATCCGGTGCACGGTAAAGGGCAAGATAAATCGCAAACGGAATCATGAGGTCGCAGGGCCTTGCTATTGCAGGAATGCAGACCGATGCCCCTGTCTGCAGCGCGATGATCAGAATCCCGAGACATATGTGAAAAAAAATCTGCATTATTCAGGGAATTTACCTGCCACTTCAAAATTGACGACAACCATGACCTCTTCGAGTTTATCGAGATCAACACATGGGGTAACATTGATTTGCTGGAACAACCCTGAATTTCTTCGGATAAGGGAAGTGACCCGTCCAATCGGAATCCCCTTTGGGAAAATACCCCCAAAACCGGAGGTGATAACCATGTCACCCATACGAACATCCGATTTTCTGAGTACATAATCGAACCTGCACATCCCCCCTCCTTCGCCTGTAACAATACCTCGTGCACGGGTCCGATCGACAAGGGCGTCAACAGAACTGTTCGGATCGGTTATCAGGATCACCTTGGCATATTCGTATGAAACAGCGGTCACCCTGCCCACCAGGCCGTCCGGCACGAGTACGGGAAAACCCGCTTTAATTCCGTCTTTATCTCCCCTGTTAATCATGGCCGCCGTATACCAGGGCGATGGATCCTTGGCTACAATCGACGCGGGAAGGAACTTGAGATCAGGGGATTTTGCAACCAGGTCTGCAAACGGCCTGACCCTTTGATACAACTTGATTTTTTCCCGGCATTCACCAAGTCTGGCATGTGCAGCGGCAAGCTTATTGCGCAAAGTTTTGTTTTCCGCGGCAACACCGGTAAGAAAAACGTAGTGCTCAAATAAATCCACCGTGTTTGAGGAAATATATGAAAAAACACTTTCCACGGGGCCTAGGAAAAAAAAGAGCGTATAGACGGCGGCGGATTTAAAGGACGGCCTGTGCAGATAATAGAATGAAAAAACAATTGTGTTTAAAACGATCAGGAAAATCGCTCCGGCAACCAAAAGCCTTTTTTTCGAAAACATGAATCACTCAATCATTACCTGGCGTAATATGTCAATGCTCTTGAGGGTCTTGCCGGAACCGATGGCGACCGTGGAAAGGGGGTCATCGGCTACCGTGATCGGAAGCCCGGTCTCCTCCCTTAAGAGCCGGTCAAGGTTCTTGAGCAATGCTCCGCCGCCGGTCAATACGATACCCCTGTCAACAATATCTGCGGCCAGTTCCGGCGGGGTCTGTTCCAACGCCATTTTGGTCGCCTCCACGATGGCGTCTATCTGTTCGGAAATAGCCACCCTTATTTCCTCAGAATCAATGGCCAGAATTTTTGGAATGCCTGAAACCAAGTCCCGTCCCTTGACCTCTATGGTTTCATAGTTCTCTGAATCGGGATAGGCGTTTCCGATAGTAGTCTTGATGATTTCTGCGGTCCGGTCGCCGATGAGCAGATTGTACTTCCGCTTTATGTGCTGCATGATCGCGGCATCCATCTTGTCGCCTGCGACACGTATGGACTTTGAAAAAACTATGCCGGCCAGGGAAATAACCGCGACTTCGGTGGTACCGCCACCGATATCGACCACCAGGTTGCACGTGGGCTCTGTAATGGGAAGACCCGCACCGATGGCCGCTGCCATCGGCTCTTCAATGAGATAGACTTCCCGCGCACCCGCCGAAGCCGCAGCCTCTTTTACGGCCCGCTTTTCCACGGGTGTAATACCTGTGGGAACAGCTATCACCACCCTGGGTCTCACAAACGAATGCCGGTTGTTGTGAACCTTTCGTATAAAATGGCGCAGCATGGCCTCGGTGACGTCGAAATCGGCGATAACGCCGTCGTGCATGGGCCGGATGGCCACGATATTACCCGGGGTACGCCCGAGCATGTTCTTGGCTTCCATGCCCACGGCAAGGACCTTGCTTTTCATCCTGTTATCGGTTCTTACCGCAACAACCGATGGTTCGGAAAGAACAATGCCCTTACCCTTTACATAAACAAGAGTATTTGCCGTGCCGAGATCGATGGCAAGATCGTTTGAAAACAGACCTGTAAATGAACCCCAGACCACTCGAATGCCTCCTTGAAAAATATCTTTGACGTCATCACCGCAGAAAAAAGCCGGTGAATCGTTTTTTATGCCGGTAAGGCTTTAAGCGGTTTGCAAATGCCGTCAACAAAGGCGGCCTAAAATACTTTTGCACTCGTTTCCATGCAACTTGCAGTACCGCAAGCCTTAAATCAATGTCATCAAATTAAAGGTTTTTGCCGTTAAATAGGTTCTTTTCCTGCATCAGGAAATAGGCGGTGATAAATCCCGCCCGCCTTAAGTCAATGACATTAAGCTTCCAAAAGTCGTTTTCCATAAATTGAAATGATAAACGAGTTATTGGCTGATATAGTGGTGATTTGTCACCATGAAAAGCTTTAAATAATACTTGAAATGGATTTTAATGGCTAACAAAAAAAAGTTATGCTTACAAGAACAAACTTGAGTGATTCGCAAAAAACGATTTATTCCGCAGCGACCTTTTTTTACAAATTAACTTGCATTCAAAAGCGAGATCATCAAGGATAGGGGATAAAAAAGGGGATTATATATTTTTTAAAGCGAGCATGATTTCGTCGTGAATTGCAGGCCGAAACTCCCGTATCCTCATATTTGTTCTCGAAGGATGGATTCGATTTGAAACCAGGACGACCAATATTTCGGTCTCTAGATCAATCCAGAAGGAAACCCCTGTAAATCCAAGATGTCCGAGGGTAGATTGCCGGGAGAAATACCGGCCGGCAGCCGGCATATCGCCTGAAGGCACATCAAAGCCATGGGCCCGGCCGGACCCTTCGGGCCTGGATAAAAACCGCCTTACGGTTTCTGGAGTGAAGACAATCGGCTCTTGATTTCCGCGATAAACGGCAGACAGGTAGGAAACAAGGCGAAAAATTGATTCGGCGGTGCCGAAAAGTCCGGCATGCCCGGCAACCCCGCCCATGAAAAATGCATTCTCATCATGGACCTCTCCTGCAAGCAACCGGTTCCTTAGAGGACAAATTTCAGTTGCCGCGATACGATTCCGATTTTCCCGCCCGGCAAAGGTATCATTAAAAAAAAGTTCATTAATATGGAGGGGCCGGTAAACAGCATCATAGACATATCGGTCCAAAGACATGCAGGATAGGTGTTCAACAACCCATTGAAGAATCAGAAAGCCTATATCGCTGTAACGTGTTTCCTCACCGGGGGCATAGTCGAGGGGTTCGGAAAGTAAAAGTTTATGAAGGATATTCCTGCGGGTTGAGGGGGGATGAATCATAAGTTCATTGTAATAGGGCCTCCACGCGGGAAGACCGGCTTTGTGCCGCAGGAGCTGTGAGACCGTTATAGCCCCCTTCTCGTTTCTTTCAAACCCTGGGAGCAATCGGGAAAGGGGTTGATCCAGACCAAGGCAATTCTCTTCAATAAGGGCCATGACGGCCGGTGCCGTTGCCAGAGGCTTTGTCAAAGATGCAAGGTCGAAGAGAGTACTGATTTCAACCGGACGGCGCGAACAAAGATCAATAACACCAAAAGGCTTATGGTAAACGATATCCTGCCCGACTGCGACCAATAGGACTGCACCCGGGAAAACCCCTTTTTCCAGCGCTGTTTCCATCAGCCGGTCGACTTTGTTAAAATCAAGAGAAATGCTCATGATCCAACGGCCCGGTCGGAATAACTCAGAGACATGGAATCGGTGTCCAGCTCGGCGGAAAGCCCTATGGGAAGACTCAGGTTCGGAAAGGAATGACCGATTTTAAACCCGGCCATCACCGGTATGCCTGCGCCATCAAAAATCTCTTCGAAAATGCTGTAAATTTCGTCAGGCTGCCCGCAATCGACAAAGGTCCCGAGGCAAATACCTGAAACCCGGTCAAATATTCCAGCAAGACGCATCTGAACCATCATTCGGTCGATCCTGTAAGGCTTTTCACCTATGTCTTCGAGGAAAACAACCGCGTCCGTAAAATCCGGTTCAAAAGGGGTTCCGACCAAATGGCAGAGGGTGGTAAGATTCCCGCCCATCACGGGTCCCATGGCTTGGCCCCGGAAAATAACCGGGCCTTCGGCATAAAGAGTGGGAATGCGCCCTTTTAAAACAAACTCCATGACAAAATCGATACTTCTCCTGTCAGCCTTTGCAAGGGATGTAATCATGGGGCCGTGAAGCGTTACAACACCGCTTTTCCGCATGATGGTGTTCAGCCCGGAAGAAATATCCGAACACCCGATGAAAAGCTTCGGGTTATTCCCGATCAATGAATAATTGAGCAGGGGAAGGATACGAAGGAACCCGTACCCTCCCCTTACAGTCCAGATCCCCTTTATTTCCGGATCTGCAAAAAGGGAATTGAGGTTGCCTGCCCGGATATCATCGCGACCGGCCAGAAAACCATGGACAGCAAAAATATCATCGGAAAAAACGATTTGAAAACCAGAGGATTCGAGTATACGGCACCCGACCTCAAAGGCCGTTTTATCAAATGGGCTTGCGGGCGCTGCGATTCCAATGGTGTCACCCGGCTTGAGGGTTGGAGGCATGCAGGGATTCATAGAGTTGATATTCGGCCGGATAAAGCCTTTGCGCGTTCGATCTGGTGGATCATGTAGCGGGAAATCTCGTTTTTGAGGTTACGGTCCATTTCAAGAAACGACACGCCGATATCGTAACGGTTGGAATCAAAAACCTCGATACGGACAACGGTTCCTATTACATGCATCGGCTCAGCGCCGTCGGACATCGGGATCATGAGCTGAACCTTCGACCCGATCTCCATGTAGATTTCGCTTTCAAAAAGGATACCGGCAATGCTTATGTTTTTGGCGCTTGTTTTCAGTTCATCCATATCCACGCCCGGGCCAAGCCTGCGAACCTTAAGAGAGGATAAAAACTGGACTCGCAGATACCGCCGCTTGTCGTGAGAATATACTGTAATGTTGTTTTTGCCGAAATCCTTGGCCCTGTAAAGGGCGCTGTCTGCATTTTTCAGCAGCTCTTCCGCATCTTCCGCGTCTATGGGATAGGTGGCCAGGCCGCCGCTTATGGTAGGACTGATTACGTGCCCGTTGTATTTGGTGCAAAGGGATTCGACTCTTTCCCTGATTCGTTCGCCTATGACAAGACCTTCTACCTTTCCTGTATTGGGGAGGAGTACCACTATTTCCTCCCCGCCGTAACGGCAGGCGGAATCCTCGACACGTATCGTGTTCATTATGGTTGCAGCTACATCCTTCAAGACCAGGTCTCCGGCAAGATGGCCGAAGGTGTCATTCACTTTTTTAAAATCATCGAGATCGAAAAAAATGAGGGAAAGGGGCGTGTCATAACGTTTAGACCGCGATA
>Ga0114934_10003330_pt1 | contig 10057 bp, 14 predicted proteins | sample 4SBtaG_2_FD_99695 | JGI IMG/M metagenome (GOLD analysis project Ga0114934, IMG submission 99695) | Deep subsurface microbial communities from Kolumbo volcano to uncover new lineages of life (NeLLi) - 4SBTROV10_white metaG | ecosystem: Environmental > Aquatic > Marine > Volcanic ...
CAGATTTTTAAATATAATCAGGGGCCAGTACCGCCTCAACATTTTGGTTGTAGGTCTACAACTGTAGCTGTTGTTAATTATAAAAAATATGGATTCACGCCACCTCCTGCTGGAAAAAGAGCAAGCGTTGGTGGGCCTGTTCCTGCAAATACAACTTATGGAAAATGGTTATATGGTGAACGTGCAAAAGGTTCAAAGTTTAAAGCAGGAAAAGAACAGATTGCAGCATTAGGGGAACAGAAAGCAAAATATTTTAATCGCTTGTCAAACAAATATGGCCCTGATCAAGCACTAAAGAAATTAATTAGAGAAGACAATACAGAAGTTTCTTTGGCTCAATTGCAGAAGAGATATGGAAAACCAGAAGACATACAATTAAAAACAAAAATCAAACCACCTTCAAAAGCTTTAATAGCTAAAGAAGGAAAATATATGACTGCGGCAGAAAAAGCAGGAACAGTTAAATACACTCCTTTAACAACAGCACAAAAGAAATTAGTTGACCAGTCAATTGCTGAAACCAAATTTAAAAAATCTGTTCAAGATGTTGTACCTGATGTTGCTACCTTTGCAAAACTTCCTAAGGGTGAACAAAGTACAATCAAATTCTTAGATAATTTAAAACTAAGTTCTGAAGCAGAACAGAAATATTGGAAATCAGCCAAAGCTTTTAACTCTAAATTAATTCCTAAAGATCAATTTAAAACAATTACTCCAAAGCAATTAGCCCGCAGAATTGAAGATGACAAGATTGCAAAACTACAAAAGAAATTTGATAGCAAAAACAAGAAAGCTTTGCAACCTAAAAAAGAAATTAAACGTGATAACAGGAAATGGAATGATCCTAGTTTCCTTGATAAAAAACTTGCAGGTGAATCAAGCACTAGTGCAGTTCGTAAAACTTCAGGATTAGGAAAGAAAAAATCTGAAGATTTGATGTTTAAGCCAAAGCCAGAAGAGGTTGGATTAACAAGAGCTAAATTTAGGCAGACAGAAGAAACCATAGGGCAATGGGCAGGAAGTGATTATGTTCAGCTTCGTGGTGTTCAGTTAAATCAAGCACAAGAAGTAGGAGCACAATTAAATCCTGCTCAAGTTAAGCATTTAAAACGATATAGAGATGTAAGGGCAAGAACTGAAGGAGTTCGAAATCAATGGGCTAGATATGCAGACCAGATGGAAGACTATATTTCAAAAGCTCCTAAGTGGAAAGGAAAACCGCAAGGTTTAATGGCAGGAAATAAAGATATAAATGTTAATGGAACAATTTTCAGAGGAATGGGTTTTGATGATAAAAAAATAATTGAGTCAATTGTTGAATCTTATGAAAGAGGTGATGCTGGCTTAACAATGGAAAGTTGGACTGCTAACAGGCAAATAGCAAGCGGGTTTTCAGGTAATAAACATTCAGTAATAATTAAACAAGTCAACAAATATGGAACATCTATTGAGCCTTGGAATGGATTAGCAGAAAGAGAAATAGTTCAACCTAGAGGGGTTCGTTATAAGGTTCTTTCTGCCGAAACAAAACAATGGGCAGAAGAAGGCATTGAGAAATCTTTTACAGAAATTACCTTAGAAGCATATTAATAAGCTTCAGGTGGTCTTTTTGAAACACGAGTTACTTTTATTCCTAGCTTTTCCATGTCTTTTGTAACTTCTTTCTCTGTTCTTTGATCTTCAGGGTCTATTGAATAACCAATATTAAGGTCGGTAAACCTTTCGGAGGCTCTGTCTTTTTTTGCCATTGTTTTTTTAGTCCTAGACCTATCTTAATAAGATTAGATTATTTTGTAAAGATTTTGCTAAAATAACCAATAGTTTTTTAGATTTCTATGCCACTTTCTATGTATAAAAAAAAGGGTAAAAAGAAAAAGAAAGGCAAAAAGAAATAATCTTGATAAGATAAAGATTAACCTAACGGGTTTTTATGTCAGACGAATTGAATCAGGAGGTAACGCCTTCTGAATCTTCAAGTAACGAAGAATTAGAACAGCTTAAGAAAAGCGTTGAAAATCTAGAAAAGAAAAATCTAGAGTTAATTCTAAAAATGAAAAAGAAGGAGCTTGTTGATGTTCCTCCTGATTATGAATCTTTAAAAGAATTTAAGTTAAACGCTGAACAATCAAAGTTGGAGCAAGAAGGAAAATATGGAGAAGCAAAACAAGCATTAGAGCAACAGTACAGAGACAAATCAGCAGCAGATAGAAAAAGGATTGAAGAGTTAGAAGCAAAATCTAGAGAATTGGAATTAATTTCTCCTGCTGTTCAAGCGTTGGGTGAAATTGTCCATGATCCAACTTTGGTGTTAAATAATTTTCTACCAAAAGACAAAATTGAAGTTGATAATGGTGTTCCTGTTGTTGTTGATGGATATGAAAGAACGCCTGTTAATGAGTGGGCTAAAAAAAATGTTCCTGATTACATTTTAAAGCAACCAAAACCACAAGGCGGCGGTGCTCCTGCTGGCAGAGCTACAGGAAATGAGCTTCCGTCAGGTTCTAAAAATCCATTTGAGCCTGATAGTTTTAATATTACGGAGCAGATGAGGCTATATAGAACTGACAAAGATTTATATGATCGTTTGAAAAACTCAGTTAGACGCTAATATATCTGCATAAGGCAGAGTTACGCCGAGCCTGATGGGTAACGCCCATATCGTAAAACCAATTTTTAGGTAATTTTTATGGCGACTAAAAGGTCGGACATAATCATTCCTGAGGTCTTTACGCCATACGTTTCTGAACAGACAACTCTGCGTGATGCCTTTTTGGCTAGCGGTGTGGTTCAGCCTATGGCGGAATTAAATGCGACCGAAGGCGGTGATTTTGTTAATATCCCCAACTGGAAAGCTGATCTAGCTGGAGATTTTGAAGTTCTTACTGATAGCTCTTCTCTAACACCCGGAAAGATCCAAGCTGACAAACAGATTGGAGTTATTCTTCATAGAGGTCGTGCTTTTGAATCAAGAGACTTAGCTGCTTTGGCTGCTGGTGCTGATCCAATGGCTGCGATTGGTGCAAAGATTGGTGCTTACATAGCAAACCAAAGACAGAAAGATTTACTTTCTTGTTTAAGTGGTGCTTTTGGAAGCATTAATGCAAATACAAATGCTTCTGCATTGTTTGATCTTTGTATTGACTCTGCTGCTGCTGATACACCAACAACTCTTAGCCCTAAGCATGTTGCTAAAGCTAAGGCAATTCTTGGTGATGCTGGTGAAAAAATTTCAACAGTATGTATGCACTCAGCCGTTTTCTATGATCTTGTTGAACGCAAGATGATCGATTATGTAACTGCTGCTGAGTCAAGACAAACAGCTTTAGGTACTGCTGAAGATGCTTTTGGTGGTTCTGTAGCTGCTGCTTATGGTGGTAATTCTTCAGTTCCTACTTATTGCGGATTGAGAGTTCTTGTTTCAGATGATGTTCCTACAACTGGAGCTGCTGGAGCAACAGAATACTCAACATTCTTCTTTACACCGGGTGCTGTTGGAAGTGGCGAGCAAGCTGGAATCAACACTGAGACAGACAGAGACATTCTTGCTAAGTCTGACGCTTTAAGTGTTGACCTTCACTATTGCTACCACCCTATTGGGATCAAGTGGGCAACTACAGATGTAAACCCAACTCGTGCTCAGTTAGAAACTGTTGCGAAATGGTCGAAGGTTTACCAGACAAAAAATATTGGAATCGTGAGAGCGACCAATGTTTCAAATCAGGATTAGAGGTAAAAACTAATGCCATCACAATTTGAAGCAACTGCTGGTTTAGCCATTGGAACTACTTCTGGTGGAACTGTTACCCAAGCAACAAACAAAGCAACAGGCGTAACTCTAAATACAGAGTCAGGCCAAATAACCATGAACGCCGCCGCCTTAGGTGACGGTGCTTATGTCACTTTTGCTGTAACTAATGACCGTGTTTCTGCAACTGACGTTGTAAACGTGGGACATGGTTCTGGTGGAACTGCTGGCGGTTATGTAGTAGTTAATTCTGCTGTTGCTGCTGGATCTTTTAAAGTTACTGTCGGAAATGTTTCTGGTGGTTCTTTGAGTCAAGCGATTGTCGTTCACTTTGCTGTGCAAAAAGGTGCATCTAGCTAATGGGAATGTTCGCATTTAGGCGAATGAAGGAAAGGGAGGCTGCCGAACAGGTGGCCTCTATTCCTGTTAAAACTCCAACTCCAAAAAGAAAGCGTAAACCTAAAGCAACTACTGATGGCAATAACGATTCATCACACGGCAGGAGCAGCAAACGCAAATAGTTACATCTCATTAACAGAAGCAAATGAACTGATTGAAGGTTTAGTTGCTGATGATGATGTGATCGCTTGGGAAGCTGGCTCAACAAGTGACGATTACAGGAATCGTGCTCTATATACAGCAGCACAGAGAATTGATCGTGAGAGATTTTTAGGTGCTAGGGCAACAGACACGCAAGCAATGCAATGGCCTAGAACTGGAGTAAGAAAGCCTGATACTTATATCAATACTTATTCAGTTGGTTTTCCTTTTCGTATAACAACAGATTATTTTACAGATACAGAAATACCTGATCAAATCAAAAAAGCACAGGTTGTTTTAGCTGCTTATTTGAACAACAATAAAGACGGTTTAGGACTTAGTGGATTAGAGGATTATAAAAACATCAAGGTTGGATCTTTGGATGCAACTCCTAACTTTTACGGTGCTGTTGGTGCTGATCGTGTGCCACCAATGTTTGAAAGATACTTCACAGGTATTAGAATTAGTGGACCCGGTAACATCGCTGTAAAAAGAAGCTAATGGGAATGTCTTATCCTGCTGCAATCATCATCACAGACACAAACGCCCACACTGGGAGGTTTGGAAAAATTACTTGTTTAACAGATTCAACTGTTACGTTGGTTTCTTCTAATGTCACAAAAAATGGTTCTTCAACTGTTTCTGGAATTGACTTAAAAGCAAGTACAGACATTGAAGGAGTTTTTACAAGTATTACTCAAACAAGTGCAGGATCAGTTATTGCTTATAGGATCTAATGCCGATAAAACCAAAAGCTTTTAGGAAAGCCACAAGCAAAGTTCTTAAAGCTGCTGGTGGAAATGTTACTGTTCGTAAAGTTACGGCGGCTGCATATAACACGACTACAGGAACAGTTGGAGAGACAACAGCAGATACAACTATTAAGGGGCAAGTCTCAAATGTTGTAGCTAGACAAGTTGATGATTTAGTAAAAGCAACTGATAAGCGTTTGTTAATTGCTGCTGTTGATTTGGATTACACTCCAACGGTTTCAGATCGTGTTGTGATTAGTTCTAAAGTCCATCAAATTATTAGAGTCGAAACAACAGAGCAAGCTAATACTGCAATTAGCTATGAACTAATTCTGAGGTTGTAATGGCTGCTAAATGGAAAGGCCCAAAGCCTGAAAAGTTTGCATTTGTGATTGAGCAAAAAATGAACGCTTTGCTTAGTCAGGCTGTTTTACATACAGACAGTATGTTGAAACAAGAAAGCCCTGTAGATAAAGGACGGTTCCAAAATAGCTGGCAGATAGGTGAAAACGGTACAGGTGAATATGACGGAGGAGAAGGTTTAGGTGAAGCACCTCCTGTTGGAATGAATTACAACGTAGGAAATGAAAAGATTGGAAATTCATACACAATTCATAATTCACTTCCTTATGCAGAAGCATTAGCAGCAGGACACAGTAAACAGGCAGACCCCGGTTGGGTTCAACAAATTGCAAAAGACATGCAAGGTTGGATTCAAACTAATGCAAAAAGAATAGGTAGAGACAGCACATGAGCAGTACTTTTAATGACGTTAGAGCTGCAATAGAAGGACGTATTGCCACAGAAATGGCTATTGCTCCTGCTTATCCTGTAGCGTTTCAAAACGCCCCTTTCATTCCACCAAATAACACTCCTTGGGTTCAAGTATTTCTTAGATTTGGTTCAAATAATTATGCAACATTGCAACCACCAACAACGGGGAAATCGTTTAACCGTCAAACAGGCACTTTGGTTATTAATGTATTTAGTCCTGCTGGTGTTGGGGCAGGTGCAAACTTAACAATTGGAGAACGTATTAAAGATAAATTTGACAGAGCTAAATTTAGCAGTATTATTTTTGATCCTTGTTCAGGATTAGCTACAATACAACCAGCAGAGCAAGAAGCGTTCTATCAAACGCAATTCTCAGCTACATTTGACGCATACTTAGATTGATCTAATCCAATGGCTGTTACTGTTTTATCAGGTACGTCTGGAGCCTTGTACTACAAACCTGCTGGTACTACAGGAACCTTCAGCCCTTCTGATGTCACCATAGGCACTGAAACTATGGTTGTTCAAGCTTACTTAAATTTAAAAGTAGGCGACCCAGTTAAATTTCAAGTAGTTGATTCTTCTACAGGTGGATCAGGAACAGGAACTTTACCTGCTGGTTTAACTGCTGGAACAACTTATTACGTTAAGACTTACACAGCAAGCTCTGGAGCAATGACTGTTTCAGCAACCAACGGCGGCTCTGCTGTAAACCTAACTGATGTAGGCACAGCCGCAGCTCCTAACGAATTTGAAGTTTATTACAACGATTACGCTTCAGTTGGTCAAGTTCAATCTTGGTCTTTTGAAGTAACAAGAAGTGAAATTGATGTAACAACGATTGGTCAATCAGTTGGTCAGTACGCACCATTTAAAACTTACATTTCTGGATTTGCTGATGGAAATGGAAGTGCAAGTGTTTACGTTACTGACGAAGATGCTGCTTTATCCAACAGGCTTGTAGAAGATGTTTTACAACGTCAGCAAGTAGGAGCAGCGTTTAGGCTTTATCAAGACAAGCAAGCAACAGAGGCATTAAGTAGAAGTATTTCAATGGATGCTGTTTTACTTTCTGCAAGTTTTTCTGTTAATCCAGATGATGCACAAATGGTTGAGGTTGCCTTTAGACCTAACAATGCACCAACTTTCGACTTAAGCACTTCTTCATAAGAGTGTTAGAAGCAATTGGGTCTTTGTTTGTTTATCGAAGTCCTAAAGCTGGACAAGGTTTTGCTTCCTTTTTGCGTTATTTGCCAAATAGGAAATTAAGACAGTTAGCAGGAACGACAAGTCATTACGACAAGACAAGATTAATACACATGATTTTGTCAAATAGAAATAGGGGCTAGCCGTATGGCTGGCCTTTATTATTATTGATATAATTCATGCAACTGGATCTTTTTATGTCTGCTAGTCAAAGAAAAGTTAGTCCTTTAGAGCGTTTAAAAAAAGCATCTAATCTAACACCTGTAAAAAAAACAGTATTACTTAGTGATGGTACAGAGTTTGAGTTTTGGTGTGCTCCTTTAACAATGGCAGAAAGAGAACAAGCTATGAAGGGAGCAAATGATGACGCTAATCTTTTTGCTGTTCGTTTGCTTGTTCGTAAAGCAATGTTTGAAGATGGCAGAAGAATGTTTGCAGCAGGTCAAATTGACGAGTTGAAAAACGATGTTAGTGCTGAAAATATGGACAAGCTTTTGGTTGTAATGTTGCCAAGTCAAGGGGAGGCAGATGATTTAGACCCAAAAGACTAAAAGAAGAACTTAAAAAAGATAATTTTTTATTGCTTCAGTTGGGAGTAGCTAAAGAACTTGGATATACATTGCAGGAATTAAATCAGAAAATTACACAAGAAGAGCTTGTTATTTGGTCTACTTATTTTGAATATTTAAACGAAGAACAGCAAAATGAGATGAGAAGGGCAAAGTATCGCTAAGATCTACACATAACAGAAGGTTAAAATGTGGCTTCGTTAATCTCAACCGTTGGAATTAAATATGAAGACTTTGGAACACCAGCCAAATTAAAGAAGACTGCTCAAGCTGCAAAGCAAACAGAAAAAGCGTTCGATCAGTTAGCAGGGAAGGCGACTGTAGGAAGTAAAAAATTAGGTTTATTTGGAAAAGCAGCGTTAGGAGTTGGTGCAAGTTCAAGTATTGGAGCTGTTGGGGTTAAAGCTTTAGGAACTGCCATTAAAAGTACTTTTGGCCCGTTGTTAGCGTTAAGTGGAACAGTTGCAGGATTAGGAACAGCGTTTAATACACTTAAAGAAATTGATTTTGCAAAGGCAAAGTTAGATACATTAGGGGTTGCAAGTGATGATCTTGTTCAAAGGTTAAAGCTTGTAAGTATTGAATTAAATGGATCTGCAAGCATAGCAGAATTGGCGGGAGCAGGTTATGACGTAGCTTCTGCTGGTTTTACTAATGCTGCTGATGCTGCAATGATTTTAAAAGCAGCAACCCAAGGTGCAACAGGTGGTTTTAGTGATATTAATACGGTTGGAAATGCTGCAACAAGTGTTTTAAATGCGTATGGAAAATCAGCTAAAGATGCTCAATTATTAGTTGATCAATTTATCCAGACTCAAAATGATGGAAAAATAATTGTTGCTGAGTACGCAGCCAACATTGGTAAGGTTGCCTCTGTTGCTGCAACCATGAAGGTTCCTATTACAGAAGTTAATGCTGCAATTGCTCAAGTAACAGCAGCAGGTGTGAAATCTGAAGTTGCCTTTACTGGAATGAAGACGGCTCTTTTAAGATTAGGTGGAGAGGCTGGAACTAAAAAGTTAGCAGCGTTAGGAATAGACATAGATGCTTCAACCTTGGCTTCTGAAGGATTACTTGCGAATTTAAAGAAACTTGAGGGGTTAGATATTAAAGCTCTTGAGTCAATCTTTGGGCAGGAAGCTATTCAAACAATGGCTCCTATTATTGCTAATTTAGAAAAATATGAACAGCTAATCAAGAATCAAGAAGAGGCTGCTGGAGCTGCTGCTGATGCACAATTTAAAGCAAATGACACTCTTTTAGGATCGTGGAAAAGAATAGTTAATACCTTTTCTAATTTATTTGGAGAACAAACAGAATTAGGCGAAGCTCTTAAGTTTACTTTGTATGGCGTTTCTGCGGCACTTGATCTTATTGGTGCTTCAGTCAAATTAATTTTGGCTCCTTTTCGTATTGCTTTTGCTTTTTTACAAGGAATTGCTGATGCAATTATGGAAGCATTTGGAGTCGAATCTGTTCAAGTTGTTAAAGCATTTACTGATTTTTGGAATAATGCTTTTAAAGATCTTGAAGAAGATATTCAATCTGCAATCAAATGGACTAGAAAATGGGGTGCTTCAGTTACAGACGCTTTTGAAAGAATAAAAGTTGATTGGCACAATTTATTGGAAAACATTAAAAAGATGTGGTTTGACATGATCCCTGCTATTTATAATGCAACACCAAAATGGCTAAGAAAAATGCTAAGGATGGATGGGGAAGATATGCCATTGTATGAAATGAAATTGAAAGTTTATAAGACAACAGTTGTTGACGAAGGAGGAGCAGACGAAGGAGGAGGAACAGATAGCGATTCAAAAGATCCTGCTGCGGCAATTAAAAAAGCGAAAGGTGCAACAGACGAGTGGGCTGAAAGTTTAAAACAAGTAAAAACAATTATGGCTGACGGGTTACATGGAGCAATCATGGGTTTATTAGATGGCACTAAATCTTTAAAAGAATCGTTAGCAGGAGTAGCAAAACAGATTGCAAGTATGTTCTTAAAGAAAGCAATAATGAACCTTCCTTTCTTTGGAGCTGCTGAAGGTGCGTATGTTTCTAATGGAATTAGACCTTTTGCTTCTGGAGGATATGCAACCAAACCCACAATGGGACTTGTAGGAGAAGCTGGAGAAGACGAATACATAATTCCTGCATCAAAGATGGCTTCAAGTATGCAACGTTATTCAGCAGGTGCTAGAGGTGAAGCTGTAATTCCTGGCACTGGTTCGTCTTATGCAAGTGGAGGTGCAGGAGGATCTACTACTGTTAATTACTCTGGGCCTATATTGAACTTCAATTCTGAAGAGTTTGTTCCTAAGTCTGCTGTAGGTCAAATCATTGCAACTGCCACATCAAGAGGTGCTAAAGCTGGAGAAGCTAGAACATTGTCTAGTCTTCAAAATTCTCGTAGCAGAAGGAGTAATTTAGGATTATGAGTCTTGTTGCTTTAACTAATTTTATTACTATTA
>Ga0114934_10003331_pt1 | contig 10057 bp, 1 predicted proteins | sample 4SBtaG_2_FD_99695 | JGI IMG/M metagenome (GOLD analysis project Ga0114934, IMG submission 99695) | Deep subsurface microbial communities from Kolumbo volcano to uncover new lineages of life (NeLLi) - 4SBTROV10_white metaG | ecosystem: Environmental > Aquatic > Marine > Volcanic ...
AAGATAATCCCGAGTTACCCCGGGAGTATCGTCCACTATAGAAATTTTTTTCTTTGCTAAAGCATTAAATAATGTTGATTTGCCTGTATTAGGTCTACCGACAATAACAACTTTAAATTCTTCTGACAATTTATTTAATTTCTTTTAAAAATTTGTTTGTTAAAGCATTGGCTTCTTTTGCTGTTTTTGCTTCAGCCATAACACGAATGATAGGCTCAGTATTTGATGGTCTGATTATAACCCAGGCCTGATCAAATAAAATACGGACACCATCTAAGGTGCTAATTTTATTAGAGGAATATTGTTTTATAATTTTTTCAATTACTTTTTTTACATTTATGCCTTCAACAGGTTTTTTCTTTTTTACAATTACATATTGAGGCATAGCTGCTTTTAGTTCTGATATTTTTTTGCCAGTGGATGCCATATAATCTAAAATCAATCCCATGCCAGCAAAACTATCTCTTCCAGAATTAATTACAGGATAAATCACTCCTCCGTTTCCTTCTCCACCAATTAATCCTTTTATTTTAAACATTTTTTCTGTTACATTGATTTCGCCAATTTTTGTTCTATAAACTTTTTGTCCATGTTTTTTTGCTACTTCTTCACTAGCTAAGGAAGTCGCTAAATTTAATACAACAGGACCTTTTTTCTTTTGTAGTATCCAGTCTATAGCTAAAACCAAAGAATACTCTTCACCTAAAGGAGTTCCAGTCTCATCAACAGCAGCTAATCTATCAGCATCTGGATCTTGAGCAAAACCAATAACAGCTTTTTTCTTTTTTGTTAAGGCACCTAAATCTCCTAAACTAGAAGGAACAGGCTCAGGTTTTCTTCCGAAAAGACCTGTTGGGTCATCATTAATTGAAACAACTTTACAACCTAATTTTTCCAAAAAATATTTAGTGATGCCAGAACCAGCCCCATTGACAGGATCAATAGCGACAGTAAATTTTTTAGATTTAATTTTTTTCACATTAATTTGTTTGAATACCAATTTAATATGTTCATCCCAAACTTTTTTTTGATCAACAACTTCTGTTTTTCCAATTTTTTTCCATGATACAATATTATATTTTTTTGATTCATATAAAGCAATCAATTTGTTGGCTTCCTGTTGATTTAAAAAACGGCCTTCTTTATGAATTAATTTTAAAGCATTCCAGTCTAAAGGATTATGGCTGGCAGTAATAGCAATACCCCCATTGGCTTTGTAATATTTTGTCATTAAGAGAACTGTAGGTGTAGGAACAATGCCTAGATCAATCACATCACATCCTGTAGCTGTTAAACCAGAAATAACAGCGTGTTTTACCATTTCATAAGTAGGGCGAGAGTCACTACCTACCACGATTTTTCCACCTTTTGCATAAGTGCCGAAAGCTTGAGCAAAATTAATTATAAGTTCAGGAGTTAATCCCTCAGGATTTCCTATAATTCCGCGTACACCTGAAATACTGACTTTAAGAGCTCCACTCATATTTAATCTCCTTAGTTAAAATTTTTCATAAAATACTATATAAAAAAGAAAAAGTCAAAAATTTAAAACTCCTTTATATAATTTTAATTTGCGTCTTTGTAATATTATTTAAAAAGAGATTGTAACATACCCTCTTTTAAAATACTGCACACCTTATAAAACGCCGCTAATGTAATATTTTTATTATAAAAAGTCAAGTTTTCCTGTAAAAAAAATGGGGTTTTTTTGAAAATAAATTGACTTTTCTGATTTTATTTATTATCTTAGTTGGACAAATTAGGGATAGAGTTCTCTTGATATTAAAAATTTAAAGGATGGGGTATGAAAAAAAATATAATCTATTTTATTCTTTGTATCTTTTTCTTGATATTTTCTTTTGTCTCTTTTGTTTCTGCAGATGAAACTGAACGCTATGACCGTTATAGTCGAGATAGTATGCAATCTTTTTATGACGAGGCAGAAAAATATAAAGAAGAAGATAAGTGGATAGATCGAGTGAATCAAGGAAAAAAAATAGTTAAAAAAGAGTGGGAAAAAAAATTATGGCTTGATCTTATGGAATCTGAGGGTTCTGTTGATGTTTCAGAAGCAGAATTAAAAGGTAGACAAACTGCCATAATAGCTGAATGGGAGAAGAAGCTTGATTTAGATATATTGCTTCATAGGGGAAAATGGAAAGCTCATCAAAAAAAATCTGAAATTCAAGAAAAAGTTGAGACTTTGAGTAAAGAAGGTCGAACTGAACTTTTGGAATATATAAATACAATAGAAACACAAGCTCAAGTATTATCAACAACCGAAGGTTTAGGGAAATGGGCTTTAGCACGCATTAAAGTAAAAACAGCACAAAAAGAAAAAATAAATAAATTGCATCAAGAACTAGCACAGATGGAAGCTGGTAATTTAACAGGACCAGAAGCACAGGGTTATGCTGAAGAACTTGAAATCTTAGGAGTTCATGAATACAAGAAATGGGAATGGGGTTTAGATAGAACATGGATAAGTAAAAGAAACTCCTGGCTTATGGAGCGGATTCGAGACCAGAGATTGCGTAAAGATTATGAAAGTAAGCGTGCAGTTGAATTTGTCAAAAAAATTAGTAGAGAAACAAAGACACGCGCCAATGTTGCAGTAGAAGATGCTCTTAAAGAAGAAGTAAATGCAGACTGGACAGGAGAAGAAGCTGGTCATGCCTATGAAAAAATTTTATCAGCAGGTATGCAAGAATGGAGTCTTGCACTAGAAAATTTATATCAACAGTGGAATTCCTGGCGAGAAGATAGTCAAATACAGTGGAATAAAGCACAGGATTTGTGGATATCAGGCTATAAAACTTTAAAAGAAGCACGAGAAGAGTGGCTTGAGAATACAGTTAATGATATAAAAGAAGGCCAAACTCAATGGGCAGATAAATGGAACCAAATTGTATTAGATAGACAAACAGCAGAAGCCGAATTAAATCAGTATCTCTTAAGTAAACAACAGGAATGGGAAGAGAAACTTACAGGCTATCAGGAAATCATGACAAAAGGGAGCTCTATCAAAGATGCAGCAGAAGAAAATGTAAAATGGCTACAAGAAAAAGTAGTAGAAAAAGAAGCAGAACGCGATGAAGCCCAAAATGCGTATGATGTGGCGATTTCTCAGTATAAATTAATTTTTGATACTGATATCTCCTTGTCTTCTGCTTTAAATATTTCAAAAGATAATGCTTCAATTTCTTCAAATGGTTTTTTCTCTGAATATGAATGGCATAAATATGTAAAAGGGGATAATGGGTTTAATCTATTTCCACAGTATGAAGATAGAACTTTTACTGACTTTACATATATAAGTAATACAGCAACTAGTAATGTTGAAATAAGTTTTAAAATATACTTTCCAAATGGTGTCTATAGTAGTGAGAATGGTTTTTCTTTTAGCTTTCACGATGCAAAATATGACACAATTAAAAATTGGTATGATAATAAGGCTTCGTTGTCTGAGGCCATAGCTAATAAAACAACGACATCTAATTTGTTCTCTAATGCAAAAGTAAAGCTTACCTATTATAAAAATGAATTAGCAAAATGGGAACAGATACGAGATGAAGTGACAACTGATATGAGTGAGGCTGAACAAAAATATTATACAGACGAAATTTGGGGAACAAATAATGGCTTAGGGATTTATTCTTACAATGGAAATGTAGGTGATGCCAATTATTGGACACAGTCAGAATTGCAACTTCAAAAATTAGAATTGCTCGAGTCCTATTGGAAAAAACAATATGAAATTGCTCTATCTGTCAAAGAATATGCAGAAGGTGGAGAAGGGGTAGGTGGCACTGAAGAATCAAATGTTTTAAAAACACAAGCCGAAGTCTCTCGTATTGTTGCTCAATATAATGCTATAGAATCAAATATTAAGACAATAAAAGCAACAATAAATAGTGAAGTGGATGACCTAAAAAGTATAGGCGAGTCTCTCAGGACTAAACAATCAGAGCTCCAGTCAGCTATGGCAAACTATGAGACAGCTCGTATAGGAATGCTGGCGCTCAAAGATAAAGATATGCAAGTCATAATCCGCGAAGACTATGAATCTGCCTACAGTAATTTACTCAAAGCAATAAATAATGTAGAATCAGAACGCGTTACATATAATGAAGCTAAAGCAGACTATTATTCTATTCAAGAAGCATTGGATTTTTCCACAAATATGCAAACTTTAAGTGCGAAATTATCTTTAGCTCAACAAAACTATACGGGCATTAGTAATATTGTAGAAACAGGTGGGGAAAATTGGCAAACTATAGCTAACAATCTTTTGTCATCAGATTATGTTTCAGATTCAACTAAACTTCAAGATGCACTTTCTTCTTATAATATAGATACTAATGATTTAGTAAGAGAAATCTCTTTAATGAAACAAATACAAGATGTCCTCCAAACTTCCCAATCACACCTAAAATCTGCACAAAGAGAATGGGATTATTTATCAGACTCTCAGACCTTTAGTGAAGTTTCTAATTCTCTAATAGCACAAAATGCAAGTTTGACAACTCCACAAGAAAAAAATTATTCAGTGTCTTGTCTTGTTTTAGATATTTTAACCAATTTAGAGCCTATGGATAATTTTGAGAATTACGAAAGTATGCAAACAAATATAGATGAAATTATTCGTGCTAAATGGGGCATAGGCGAAATTTCAGATTTTTCTGTCTTACACAGTACTATAGAGTATTTGAAACATGAAACTGCTTTGTTAGATATTTTTGCCTCCACAAATAAACAAGATACTTTTGATAATTTCGTGGCTTTAGCAAAAACAAAACAGCTTTTGTCAAAAAATATAGATGACCTCACTGGACCTTTAAGTGCGTCTGAGCGTTATGCTCTCACCATAACAGAAGATGATCCAATCACAGAAGCCAATGAAAGAGAAGCTGCTTTAGGTTTATTGGGTTATCTTTCTACAGATGCTCTTGTTTATGATGTGGATATGACTCAAGAAAATTTAATCCTTGCTAATAATCAATCTGTGTATGATTATATGCTGCAGCAAGGGACCTATGATACTGAAGTCATGGCTTTGAACTCTTTGTATGCTTCTTTTTATCCTTATTATAGAGATTATAAAAATGAAAGCGACAATGCCATCATCTCATCTGCAGAAACTATCATTTCTAATATTAAATCTCGTATTCAAAATGGAAGTATAAAGGAAACCGAACTTTCTAAGAGCGTTGAACAATTACAAAATAGTTTGCTTACTTATAAAGCATATAAAAAATCTCTCGAAAATTCTTCTCTTTTAATAAGTCAGCAGAGTAATTTGTCAGGAAATTTAAATGCGACACTTGAAATTCTTTCTGTTCAAAGTAATTTTTTGTCAATCCTTCAAAATCAGAATGTCGATTCTATGGGAAAAACAGAAAATCTCATGGCCTTCCTTTCAGCACATCCAGAAGAAGCCAATACCCATACAACCAATATAGTCCACTTATACAACAGTCTTCGTATTTATCAAGCCCTATCTTCTTATAACCCAACAGAAACAGTGAGCAATTATTTATCAAGTCTTACAGGTTATAATGAATCTAGCAAAACTATGATGAAAGAAATACTTAATTTACAAAGACAGGAGTATTTATATCACACAGAATCAGAACGAGCCCACCTTATAGTTCAATATGGTTCTGCGTCCAATTGGTTGTCAAATGTTTCAAATAGCGAAAAACTTTCATCAACAGCTTTGTATAATGAATATTTTAAAATTTCTCAAATAACAAATGTTGACAGTTTATCTACAAATGATTATTTTAAAGAAATGTACGATTATATAGAAGCCCTTCATTTTAAAAAATATTATGACGGTTTGACTAATCCTATTACTAATGCCGAAATAATAGTAAAATCCTATCTACAATCAGAAGGTTATAGCACAAATAGTGTTTTTGTTAGCCAAACTATGGATTATCTTTCTACTTTGACGAATCATGAAAGTCTTTTAAACTATTTCTCAGAAAATTTGCAAACAAGAATCTATAAAGAAATGTATTATGCTACAGGAGATACAAATGTTCTTTATACTTCTATGGCAAATGCAGGTGTCTCCTCTTCTGTAAAAAATTCTGTCCGAGCTTATGTGGATGAGGTTTTGCATATTGATGAATATAGCACCATCTCAGGTATTGTAAGTTCAGGTTGGTATGTAACAAATCAATGGTCAGGTAATGAGTCAGAAAAAATAGAAACTATCAATAAATATGTATCAGGCTTAAATGTTTTGTCACCAGCTTATGATAAAACCCTATCAGATTATCACTATAAAATGAGCCAAACTAATACAGCTTTGTATATTAGTCTTCAACAATTAATGGGCGAAGAATCTCAGGAATATAATCAAAATCTACAACAGTATTCTGAGTTGTCATCAGCTTTATCAGAAGTCAATAATGCTATAAGTTTATCTATGAATAATGATAAAAATTGGCGCTATTATTTGAAAGGATATGGTGCCAAAGATTTTTCTCTACAAACAGATGGTGATAAATTGTATTATTCACAAGACAGGAACGACAATGTTCGAGATGCCTTATCAGATTTAACAGAAAAAATGAAAAATGTTCTGGCAGAAGTTGAAAGTCGTACCAATTATTCTGCAACATTGTCCTCAGCTCGCAAGATGGGCCAAACAAGTTATAGTAATCATACTTTTTCTAACTATATATCAGGTCTTAATAGCAGTTTAGAAAGTGAACACTTGAATTTAGAAGCAGCAGGGAATGAGTATTTTGGCGCTTTAGCTAATGTGGAACAAAAAAAATCAGATCTTCGCAGAAATGGTATAGTACTAGACCGTATGACAAGTATAGATGAAGAAACTTACAGGCAAATGTATCTTTTTCCAGCAGGCACTGCAGTTAGTAATTGTAAAATGGAATATGACCAATTAAAATCTGAGTATGAGATAAAAAAATCTGATATTCAAAATCTCAAAGATCAATATGATAGTTTTATTGACACTCGACATCAAAAAGGCGACGAATTAGATTCAGCAAGATTGGAATATGAAAAAGCTTTGAATATCTATGAATACGCCCAAAGTTCGTATATTTATCAAAATAGTAGCCAGTCAGCAGAAACTATAACTAATGAAAGTCGTGATGTTCAAGATGAATATAATAGAATTTATGCTACTTATACGAATGTGAAAAATCAAACAAAGGCCCTTCGTGAAAAAGTTGCTCAAGAAAAACAATATCATCAGTTATATACAGACTTAGGCTCTGATATTTATGACTATAAAAAGGAATGGGAAAGTTATCAGCGTATCTCAAGAAGCGAAACTCTTTTGAGCAAGAATATAGTGAGTATTCGAAAAGACCTTCAAAAAGGTCAAGACGACTATGATACAGCAAAGAATGATTTTTTTACTGCAAATAGTGAAGAAGAATTTGTAAAACGCGATAGAATATTAAAAGAAATGTTGTATAATGGGGCTTATGGCACATCCTGGATACACAGTATTGCTAATCAAGCCAGAGAGGACTGGAAGAGCCGTATAGATTATACAGTTAAAGATGATGATAAAACGCCTGAAATATGGTTAGATCGAATCAAAGGCGAAATGAATGAAGATAGAAAGAATATTAATTTTTATGTCGAAGATACAAGCGGTTTAGATGGCCTGTTTGTTTTATCTCATGTCAATAAAATGCAAAATACTATTGCGGGTTATAAAGAAAAAGATATTTATAGTTATTTGGAAAACTACCATCGTGATTTAGGTGAAAATCATAAAAGTTCTGCTCAAACACTTACTCGCGTAGGAACAGGTGTGGTAATTGTAGGATCTGCTCTTCTTTTTGTTCCTGGTATGCTACCTGCAGCGATACAGCTAATTGTTCAGGGTACAGGGATCTTGATTATGGCTTCCACTGAATGGACGGCAAGTGCAAAAGAATTTGGCTTTGCAGGTGCTGCCAAAAAGGAAAAAAATTGGAAAATCAGCGATTACAATCACGGTATATCCTATATGCAAAATAATTTGTCTTCTATATCGAGCCTGCGTGACAAAGTGTTGTCAGTCTTGTCTAAATTGCAAAACTACAGCACAGCCAGTAATCTATCTGCGATAAAATCTGTAGCCTTACAATCTCAATACGGTTTAACTTCTGAAGATTTGGCTTGCTTGTCTGAAACTAATGGTCAAGGCTATTATAATATCAATGATTTGTCATCATCAGAAAATTTTACTGCCATAGATGCCGATATGACCACAAGCACAAAGTCAGGGTATAATACATCTGTGGTTATGGAAGGATTAAAAAATTGGAAAAAAACGCAAATAAATTCACAATATCAAAGTATTGTCAATAAAGCCAGAGCTTTAGGATATGATGAACGTACAGTTGCGCGTATGAAAATGGAAGTTTTGCATGATATTCAAAACTATAGTGCTACAAATATTGGTAGGCGTTGGAATGGATACAAAACAGTGAGTTCAGAAATGCTGTCAGATGGATTGAATAGTTATGGAAATATAATTCAAGATCAGAAAAGTTTGTCCTCATACAAATGGGATTTGAAAATGCAAGAATATCAAAATGAATATAATAAATGGTCAGACACCATGTCCATAACAAAACAGCGAGGAGTAAATCAGTGGGATAAAATGACAGCACGCTATTTAAGATTATGGCGAGGATGGAATAATGATACACGCATAAAGATGCGCGACAAAGAACGTGCCTTTGCTTCAGCAGATAAACAATTAAAAGAAAAACGAGATATCTGGATAGATAATGTTGTGAAAAAAGGTATGGAATATAAATCAGAAAATATAAAAGATATGATATCAGAAGTGATGAGTGGAGTTAAAACCAAAGACATAGAAGCCGGCGACCCAGAAGCCATAGCTGAATCTATTATTTCAGAAATGGCACCTAAACGATTATCTACCACCTTAATCAATGCAGCACATGGTATGGATATGAAGTTCAGTATAGATTCTATGTCAGGCGCAGGAAGCTCAGAACTTGGCAATTCTTTTCGCGCTAAACTTGAAGCCTATAATAAAGAAATGGAAAAGATGAGCAAATTAAAACTCATGGATAATCTAAATACGCAGTTAAAAGAAATCTCTAAAAAAATGGCAGAAGGCTTGAAAAAATATGATAAAGGCAATGGTGATAGTTTGGCAGATATGTATGGAGAAGACAATTTTACAATATCCCGTACATATTCCAGAGATGTTGTAGCAGAAAGTTATGTAACTGGCGATAAGATGAAAACACAGTCTATTTCTGCGTATATGTTATATGGAGATTATTTCCCAGAATATGAGTTGATAAGAGAAGATGAGATTTCGCGAGTTGATAATTATGAAATAGAAATGTATTTTAAAAAAGCTATGAAAGTGATGCAAAGGAATTTAGAGAAAAAGACAGAAGAAGTAACAGAGCATATAGGCGATAAGCCAGTCTTTAATGATGAAGGAGAAAAAACAGATTCAGGTAAAGGCGAAAAGGGTCGGTTGATTGGAGCGTATGTAAATTTTAAAAAAGAATTAATCGAGGGAGAAGCGAAAAAATATCAACCAGTTTATAAGAAAAATATTGATGAGAATGTACCAGTAACCTTAGATACAGTTGGGAAAATAGGTTTGAGTTTTCTACCAGGAGGTCAGCTCATAGTAGCCGGACTTAGTATGGCAGAATCAGCAGCAGAATATGGCTCTGGTTTAATTTCAGGCGGAGAAGCTCTAATAGGTATGTTCAAAGGAGCTGTAAGTGCAGGATTTGGTGCATTAGGAAGTTGGGCAAGCAGTGCTATAAGTACAGTCTCCCCCTTCCTTACAAAAACAGTTGGAGGATTCTTAAAATCTACAATAAATGCTTTAGGTAATGTTATTAAACGAGGGTTTAAAGTAGATGCAGATGGTTCCTTAGGTTTTCACTATGGGAAAGATGAAGATGTATGGGGAGATTTTGTACAAGACTGGACATCTGGTGTAGCAGGAAGCTTTGCTGGCAGTGCAATAGATGGTTTAGACTGGAATAAGAATATTACAATTAATATAAACACA
>Ga0114934_10003334_pt1 | contig 10048 bp, 12 predicted proteins | sample 4SBtaG_2_FD_99695 | JGI IMG/M metagenome (GOLD analysis project Ga0114934, IMG submission 99695) | Deep subsurface microbial communities from Kolumbo volcano to uncover new lineages of life (NeLLi) - 4SBTROV10_white metaG | ecosystem: Environmental > Aquatic > Marine > Volcanic ...
CTTTTTGTGGCAGCAGGAGTAAGCAACAAAGCTATTTTATTTGTTAATTTCAAAGATTTTAATTTTCCAATAAATGAAACTCCATTATTTACATATAAATTTCCCAATTCATTTAAAACCAGCTCCCTGAACTTTGCATCAATACTTTGTGCAAAGGCGAGATCAATTAAATCATTTTCATTTATATGCCATTGAATTTCACCATTGGAATCCAATTGCCATAATCTGCCCAGATAAGAACCATAATAATGTTTCCCATCAGGAGGATTTTCAAGAGTAGATGGATCGGTTTCTGAAAAACTGATGGATGATGATTTCACCATCCCTTCAGTTAATAAATCAAATTCACCAAGGTCTAAATTATCTGTTGCATTAGTATAGGGAACATATTTCCCGTCATGGTTGTGATTTATTTTTGAAACTTCAATATTTTCAGAATAAACCTTTCCATCGGAATTAATCCCAAACAGATATTTTTTAACCAAACCCATTACTCAAATTTTATTTTCCTGCATAAACAGTTACGTTATAAACTTTTCCATCAGCAATAGGAGCATTTACTGAGACCTGGATCATATTTGCGCTATCCGTTGCGCTTTTTTCGTAATACATCTCAACAATTTCTCCGGTATCAGCGTCTCTAAATACAGCCATTGGAAGCGTATTTTCAGCAATCCCCAAATTATGAATCACGGTAAAATTGGAAGTCGAACCGTCTCCAACAATATTCCCATTAAAATGAGAAACAGGAGATTGGGCCTGATAAAATTGTTTCACTTTAAGCGGGGTCATTGCCGCAGTATCATTTGTACCGGCTTCTGCCTGAGCTTGGGTAGCCAGTTTTACCAACCCCAAGAAATCGGTTGTTGCCTGATCACGATTTCCTTCAATGACCATCCAGTTAGCATCATCTTGTCCCGGATTATCAGCAATGGCGATCAACAAGTCTTCAGGATTTACCGGACGACTTCCAAGTGTTCCTGTTTTTGTCATTCGGTAGCTATCACCCTTTTGAATAGCATCTCCTTCAAAATCTGCCGGATATGTACCGGGAGTTGGGTCATATGGTTCCGGAGCTTTTAAGGAGCTGTCTTTTACTCCGGCAACATAAGCTTTTAAAGCTTCAAGTGCTGCCTGAACAGTATCACCATAAAAAGCATTATCAACGGAAACTTTAATTTGTGAGGCATCATGTACATCAGTAGCAGCCGGATCCAGATGTCCCCATAATGCTGAATCAACGGCTTTTAAAATAGATTCTACATCACCACCGGCAGGATAATGCATTCCGGTAGTATTTCGTAAATCTACTTCATCTGCCAATTGGTCAGCAGTAGCACCGGCTTCAATACCATCCAATTTGGCTTTGTCTTCTTTGGACAAATAACCGTCTTGTGTTTGAGAAGCCTCGAGAATCCCAATAGTAACTGATCCATTTTCATTAGTAACTATTATGGGAGTTGTCTCATCAGCTCCAATGCTTTGAACACTGCCTGCATTTTTCCATTCAGTTCCATTGAAATAACGAATCTCTTTAGAACTACTATTATAATATACCCATCCTTTATCTGAAGAAGTTGCCGTTGGGTCACTTGCAAGAACCTGGAGAATTGTGTTTAAAAGTTGATTCTTGTTTAAATCAAGATTTACTAAAAATTTTCTTTTTGCCATAATATTTATTTTTTATTAAGTAAAGTATGCATAACCACTAACAGGAACATTAAATTTAATCCATGTTATCATTAAATCATCGGAATGAATAGGCTCTCCCTCAATCATTTCGTTAGCTGTATCAATAACATTAACAGTAGGAACACGTCCAAAATGATGATGGCATTCCCATATTTCAGATGCCTGACCTTGGTCATGCTTGTAATACTTATCCGAAACGATTTTATCAATACCTAACTGCTTCCGTAATTTATTTATTGACATCTATTTTTTTTAACAATATACTAAAAAAAATTGAATTTTTAAAGTAATAAATAATTAAATTGGGATATTATCCGAAGCCAATTTTACATACCTGTATTTATAATAAATATCAAGGGTTCCGGTCCCATTCACCGGGTTTTCTTCTCCTGGTAAAACGGATAATTTCAAGGCCGAAAATCCTACACCCGGGACTGCGATGAAATATTGATTTTCTGCGCTATTCAAATCAAAAATATGTAAAATATCTCCCTGATTTTCGAAATACAGTCGCAAAGTAGTATCATTAAAGAGAGTAGTACCTGCATTTAATACAACAAATAATTCACTCACCTGTGTAATATATCCCTGAGATGGATGAGAAATAATTTCCATCTCTTGGTTGGGCAAATTAAGAATATCCTGATTGGTGACTTTATACCGAAGGAAATCGGACTCCATGGTAATTTTACCCATCATAAAGTCCAAAGCTTCATTGATGTAAAGTTCTCCCGAACCCCATTTTGCATTTTCCCCCGGCTCGTAAATTAAATTTTTTGCCGAAACATTTTTATAAATATAATCCATGGTAATTTCCGGTTCTTTTAGTAAAGTCTTTACAGGTCGAAACCGTGCCAACCAATCAATATCATAATTTACCGGCTTGTATAAATTAAATCTTGAAGAGACATAATCAATTCTTTTCAACATGTCCAGCTCGTCCCAATCATTAAAAGGACTTTCAACGGCCATAATAAATAGACGTAAATCGGTAATATCCATTACCCATTTTTGTACATCCTTTCCAAACCGGGCATTATTTTTTATCAGTTCTGATATTTCCCCAATCTTTAATCTGGCAGCAATAAGGAAATCATTTATCTTGTCTTTTGTTTCCATGGTTTACATTTATTTAAGCTTCATAAATGGGAAACTGTTCTTTAAATTTTCAAGGGTTTCCTGGGCTTTATAAGTATAACCGTCATTGAATTTTATAATTGAGCCCATCAATTGAGCATCAATAAATAGAATTTTTTGTTGCAAACTAAGGTAATCCTTATCATTATAACCTTTCACAACACCAATATCGGCCAACATACCAATATAGTCATATAGTTTTCTCTCTATTCCTACAGTAATAAACTTTTCAATTTTTGCACTCAGAATCCCCTGTTTATCAATAAGCGATTGAACAGCGACTTCATCACCTGACGAAGCATCCATTACTTTTTTTGTAGTTTTGTTAAAATAGATTCCCGAGTTTGTATTCACCGGGAGTAAAAAACCATAGATGGTGTACCATCCATCATCAACTATTTCAACATTGAATTTGAAAGCTACCTTATTGTAATCCTGCTCATCACTGTCTTCTCTTGTATTTTCACCGTTTATATTCACCGGAATAGTAGGCAGAGAATCTTTGGAACGATTTAAATAAGCATATAAAACCAATGCGTAATCACTTAATTGTGGATTCGGTTCATTTTGATATACATAAGAAGTACTTATCCGGTTGAATCCTTCCTCCCCATCTGCATTGGCAAAACCTATTTTATCAACTACCTGAAAAAATCCGCCAGAAGCATCAATGGTTTGAACCTCCAATGAATCATTATTAAATACTATATTCATTATTCAAAAGTTTTATTGTTAATTTCTCGACTTTGTTCTGTTGCATTTTGTAAATAGAGTTGGTCTCTTTCAAGTTTTACAGCTTCCTGTTTATAGCTAATCTCTTTATTTCCCAGATATTCTTTTATTTGATTTGATTTATCTTTTATCTGTTTATCGTATTCAACCTGTTTGTCTTTTATCTTCAGCTCATTCTGTTTAATTTGCAATTCAGCTTCATTGATTTGCTCTAACTTGCTATTTAGTTTTTTATTCTCTTTATTTAATTGATCAAGTTGTTGTTCTAATTGTTTAATTGTTTCTTGACTCTTTTTCTTATCATCTAATTCATTTTCTACCAATTCAATAATTTCAGAAACAGAATCAGCCTTTAAAGTTTTGAAAGCAATTTTCGGGTCAATGGCCCCGGAAGCAGCAAATCCCTGAATGGAATTTTTAATGTTCATTAATTTTGAATACTCATCTGAAATCGATGTCACATGAATATTGTAATCGGAAAATGAAAAATATTTAGGGATAATTTTAAAGGATTGAGAACCTTTATCTCCAAGAAGGGTATAAATCATTTCCGAATCCCTCATGGACATTTGCGTCATTTCAATTAAGCTGGTCAAAAGACTTTTTATGACTAAATCATTATGATCATAAAAATTTTTCAATACCAAAGACGATTGATTTACTCCCATTTTAACATTAGAAACCGCTTCTCTTTGTTCGATGAGGCCCATCATTTGCGGTGTTACACCGGTTATCTTTGAAACCTCATCATCCAGTTCCCGCAGAACCTCATTAATTGCCTGAAGGGTTTGCCCGGGAATGGCATTATTAAAATCCCCATAATGTTGGAATTGGTCTGCCCCTTCCTGTGTCGGATCCACCGGGTCCACTCCCTGTTTTCGTAAGGCAATTACTTTTAACAAACGTTCCATTAAATCTTTTCCCAGGAATTTTGGAAGAGCAGCCACATTTAACCTGGAACCATTTACTCCGCTGTTGGCAATTAAATTATCCCGGTGATAGATATTAATGTCTATCATATCCTGGATGTCTTTTGTTTTCCATACCATTGAGTAAGGATCGCCATTACGATCGGAGAACCTTACTCCATCGAAAGATAAATAGGTTTTATCCGGGTCTTTTTTAGAACGTTTGACAAATTCGCTCTTCCCCATATTCAAATAGATTGAAGTCCCGATACGGATTCCTTCATAACGATCCTGACGATAACGGTATTGATTTACTTTATTCGGCCCGGAAACATTCATTCTGTCTTTTGTCTCCTTTGGGTCAATTTTATATTTGTTATTGGCAATCCATTCCACATGATAAACAGGCAGGTAATGGATATTATACTGGTAATTTTTTCTTTTTGAACCTCTTCTTAAACCCATTCTTGGATCTATCCTGTCCAAATCAACTCCTGTTGCAATCAGGTATTGTGCTTCTACGGTTTCCATGGAAAACAATTCATCCAATTGTTCCTGCGTCATTAAATGTCCCCATTCCTGTAATACATCCTTTTTTGTCATGTATTCAAGGTAAACCGCTCTGCGTGATTCTTTTATAAATTTTTTCCCGGGCGGTAAATCATAATAAAAATTTTCAGGAAGTAATACTTTTGGTACCGGAAGTTTCCCATACTCTTTAGGAAGAACACGAAAAGCGCACTCCCCTACCACGGCAATGTCTTCCAGAAAAATTTTCATTAATTCTTTTAATAAAATATCGGAATCCTCTTTATAATATTTAACGAGATTGTTTGCGGATTTTTCAAAAATATTTATCCAATTTTTTTCCGTTTCTTCTTTGGCTTCTTTAATAATCGTATTAATATCTTTTTTAAGAATCGGATCATCATAAAGGTTGGCAATTTCTGCCTGTTGTTCGAATTGAGAAAAAATGCCATTTAAAATTTTGGCGGATTTCATTATATCGGCTGTGCGAATAGATTCATCATCTATCACACTTACTTTCCAATCAAAAGTAGTAGCTGAAAGAAGACCGATTAATGCTTCAATTCGATTTCGTACTACCGGGGTAAATTTTAAGTCAAGCGGGTTTCCTATTCCATAGTTATCGGTGAGGTATTGATATTCTTCCGGGTCTCTGATTCCGGCATATAAATCTCTCATTTTCCCCATCATTTTTCTACGTAATGAATTTTGCGTAACCAGCTCCGCAATAATATCATCTATAGCCGCCATGAGATATTCCGGTTGCTGTTTCTCTTTTTCAGAAACATTTATATCGCTTAACTCAGTATTAAAATAATGGTCCATTTATCAATTGTTGATTTTTCTCTTTTAATATAAGGAAAAATTTTCGATTTTGCACTTAAATAATCAAATTAATTTACAATAAAATTTTTAAAATTTAAATTTTTTTTATAATATATATTATATAATATAATATAAATTATATAATATTTAATATTAAAAGATTAAATATTTAAAATTAAATCACTTCATTAAGGGAATGGGATGGAATAGTGATTCGATTTGCTTCTCCCTTATTCCTTTTAATTAAACATTACTATATTTAAACAATTAATAACTAATCACTTATCACTTATTTTTTCTTCTTTTTTCTTTTTTCTTTTTTCTTTTTTTGTTTTTCGCTTTTTGTTTTTTGTTTATCGTTTATTATATTAATTAGTAATTAAAAAAAAAGATAAAGTGGTATCCCGGCCCCCTCTTCTTATTATCACAATTTTAAAAAAATGAATTTTTTGATAATCGATGCCTGCTGATGTGAATGTTACCGCCATGTTGTCGAAAATTGCAAAGGGTAAAGTAACGCACTTTTCAGGAGGACTTATTTTACCCGGTCCAACAGCCTCGAAAAATCGTGACTGAAGTTTGGCACTTTTATTTATAACCTCATCTCATGCGCCAGAGGCGGCCCCTTTTGGGGTTTTATTTCACGTGCAAATATAATAAAAATATTTTAATTGGATTATTTATAACATAAAAATTTTATTGTGTGATTATACATATATGTAATTCAGGGCCCTGCAATACATATACCTATACAATCACAATCCCCCGCAGTCTATCCCGGAGAAAATTTTTTATAAGCTATATTAAATGAATCATTATAGCGTATAATAAAACATATATTGTATTTTATTTTATATTATATAATCTATTTTATATAAAAAAATTTAATATTAAAAGTACAATATGTTTTTTTATAGTTACTATGATAAGTTATAATATTTGAATCATTAAAAAATACATTATAATCTATATTATACCTGATAATATAAGATTTATTATATTTTTTATAAAATTTTTTGTTATAAATCATAAAATATTAAATAATGTTTTATATATTTGCATTTGTAATATAATTTATAATATAATTTCTGATATGGTAATTTCTATAATGAATCTTAAAGGGGGTCAGGGTAAAACCACAACCACATTCCAGATTAGCTTAATTTTAAATGCGATGGGATACAAAGTACTGGCCATTGACCTTGACGGGCAGGGGAATCTTACCAGTGCACTCAATAAAACCGAAAAAAAGATTGAGAGTTTCCTTCCTGATTACCTTATGAATCCTGAAGATGAGCATAAATTGATTAATGCACGCACCAAAGGGTTGCATTATATAGCCAATGAACGGTTACGAAATTCAAAAGCAAGAAAGATTATTTCCGGAATGGGGTGGGAGGGACAGACTCTTTTGAAAAATTTAATCGACCCTTTAAGAGAACACTACGATTTCATACTAATTGATTGCGCCCCGGATTATGATATTTTATCGGAAAACACTTTGTTGGCTTCCGACAAGATATTAATTCCTACTGAACTTTCTAAAGAATCAATGAAAGGGATGATCTCATTAATGAATTTGACACAACGTAAAATTTATCAGCAATTCAATAAAGATATTTCCATTTTAGGCGTTTTTCTTTTCCGCCCCAATGAACGCACGAAATATCAAAATGAAGCCAAGAAAATTTTACATCAAATTGTTCCGGAAAATAAGATATTCAAAACAGCAATTCGGGAAAATATCCGGGTGGCTGAATCAATGGCAATCGGAGAATCGGTGGTAACTTATGCTCCAAAAAGTAACGGGGCTATCGATTTTTACAAGTTGACAAAAGAGTTTCTAAAAAAATCTAAAAACGTTTAATTTTACGATTATGGGAAAAAATAATTTAAATAAATTTGGTCTTGACTCTTTAACCTTTCCCGGTAACGAAGAGGAAGCAGAACTGGATGAGTTGGAAATTCAACAACCGGTACCAAAAAAGACAAGCCCAAAGAAAAAAGGGACGGCAAAAAAAACCATGGAAAAGAAAAACAAGGCCGAGGAAATACTAAGTAAATTTGACATCCCTATTCCTAAGAAGAAGGACAATGCACATACTACCGCAGCCATTAAGAAATCGGACCACTTATTTATAAAGAAATTTGCCAAAGAGTGTGAAATTACCAATATGGAGGCACTCCATTTGATTATTGAAACATTCCGGAAACTTTATGAAAAACATGCCTAATTAAATAATTTTAAGCCATGCCCAATAAATTTGAATTACAGAAAAAAATTAATAACATCTCCAAGCAGCAGGTGTTACGATTTGACCAGAAAGGTGAAATCGAAAATCTTAATTTAATTCAAGCCCAATTAATCAGCGAACAAAAAGAGCTAACCACCACAGTACGATTGGACCTCTCTACTGTTAACCGGGTGAAACGGTTGGCAAAGATTTATCACATTAAACATCATGGTCGTTTACTTAATATGTTAGTTGATAATGTATTAGATCTAATTGAATAAAATGAAAACCTATAAAAACAGAAAAAGAATTTTTAATTATTCATTTAACTATGAATTTTACCTGGAAGGAATTCTATCTGCCAGGGTTTTTGTTGCTGCCATGGATTTACCCAACGGGTATGATTTGGTTTATCTGGAGAATAGGGGGGCCGGCAGGATCCCGGATGAAATCATGGTGAAGCTGGCAAACAGGTTAAAGCGGATGCTTGACCTGGATACTTTTATTTTATGGGTTGAAAAGTACCAGGTTCCCGGAACCAATGAATTCAAATACTATTTATTGAATTTCCAATATGGAAATATTGAGCTTACTTATTATAAAAACCTGTATATGAGAATGTCAGAATGTCCTGACTGGATGGTCGATTATATTATGGAGGCCATTGCCAATCCTGTTAAAACCCTTTCTCCTTCTCTGGAAGAACTTGACCGGGCAATCCGTCATTAGTCCGTTTCTGATTTTATTAACACTACCTTATCCCTTATACTTAATCATTTAGCATAGGGGATCCAATTTTTTGTTAATAATTATAAAAAAAATATTTTTCTTTTTAATATATTTTTGTCCTGTTTCTTTTTTATTAAGGTTAATATAAAAATAAAGTTATGGTAACGAAACAGAACAAAAAGCCACAGAAAAAAGGTCGTGATGAGAAAGACCTTGCAGCTTATTCTGGTAAGATGAGCCGTAAAATTTACAATGAATTGCGTATAAAAGCGATTAACGAAGGAATGAAGTTTTATGAAGCGATGGAAGAAGCAGCTGCTCTATACGCAAAAATGTAATCCTTAAAAAAAGAAACCAGGACTTAAAAAAGCCCTGATCAATTTTATTTTTTATCAACTTGAGATAAGAATTACGATGTTTACGTTTGGCGACACAAACATAGTAATTTTTATCACACTAAAAACGTTTTGTTCATATTTTTTTAAGTGATAATTATAACTATATGTTAATCAACAAAATAAAAGTTAAATTTTTTTTAGAAAATTTAATAAATGGCTTTCTGATTTTATTATCAGGGGGTATTCTTCCTATCCGTATTGGCAAAAGCCGGTACGGATTTTCTGTTTTCGGGAGATGGGGGAGGTTCCTTCGGTTCTGAAAATAACTTTATAAAAAACCCCAATGATTAGGGTCATTGGGGATTTAGATTTTGTCAAACCAGGTGGATTTATGACAGTGTAATAAGTATGTCCTTATGTCGGCAAAAATAATATGCTCTGCTTTAAAAAGCAAGCATAAAAGCAAAAAAAATGTTAAAGCGGCTCAATACGCTTTAAAATATGGGGATTCCTACCATTTCCAATGCCATCCCATGGTTATTGAGAGGGCTATATCGGAAAACTGGCTCCCCGAACTTGCTTTCTTTTTTAAGATGAAAAGGCTATTTGTCAACTCCACCGTTTATCATTACACCCATTTAAAACTTTCATCACTTTCCGGAATAGACCGCAGAAGAGTAAGCCGGTACATGTCAACCTTGGAAAAATTAGGGCTGGTTCGTTCTTTTGGCAGCCATAAGACGTTTTTAAAGCTTTCACGGATAAATACCCTGTTGGGAGTCCAGGAACGTTTAAAACTCTTTTCTGAAGTTGATACGGAAAAGTATATGAAACTTAAATGGACCATTGAAATTAATAAATCGGACAATCTGCGTATTGTCCAGGATAAAATGATTTATAAGCTGATGGAGTTCTTTGCCTTAAA
>Ga0114934_10003336_pt1 | contig 10047 bp, 9 predicted proteins | sample 4SBtaG_2_FD_99695 | JGI IMG/M metagenome (GOLD analysis project Ga0114934, IMG submission 99695) | Deep subsurface microbial communities from Kolumbo volcano to uncover new lineages of life (NeLLi) - 4SBTROV10_white metaG | ecosystem: Environmental > Aquatic > Marine > Volcanic ...
CTACTAGTAGCTTCAAGGGTATCTAACGCAGTAGATGATAGCTTATCTTTTGCCCGTAGGGCGAGTATATTGCATCATATTGCTTCGTTGAAAGTCCTTGAAACTACTAGTAGTTCCTGCGGACTTTCGCCTTGCACTATAACGCAATATACTCGTTTAAAAGTGGGAATATATAAGTGGGATGTGTATATCACGCATGGTGATTTCTTTGATAGTATAACCATGACAAAAAAATGGTTAGCAGTGCTTGGAGATTATGGGTATGAATTTATCTTACATGTAAATCATATATTAAATATTTTACGCAAAAAATTTGGTATAAAAAAATATTGGTCTTTGTCTAAATATGTTAAAGATAATGTAAAGAGTTCTGTGAGTTTTATCACAAACTTTGAGGAAATATTAGCAGATTATGCGAAGCGAAACCAGTATGATGGTATTATTTGCGGACATATTCACAAAGCAGAGATAAAGATGATAAATGATGTAGAGTATCTCAATTGTGGTGATTGGGTAGAGTCTTGCAGTGCTGTTGTAGAACATCTTGACGGTAGATTTGAGATTATAAATTGGTTACATAAAAATGGATGAAATATCTTTAGCACTCTCAGGTGGAGCTGCCAGGGGAGCATATCATTTAGGTGTTTTACAATATATAGATGAGCAAAACATAAAAGTAAAAGCCATTGCAGCAACCTCTATAGGAGCTATTATCGGAGCGAGTTATGCCTGTGGAGTGAGTCCAAAAGAGCAGTTGGAAATCTTTAAATCAAAAGAGTATAAAAACATCTTCTCTTTGAATCTTTTTAAGGGCTCGCTCTTTAAAGTGGATTATAAAGCAAAAATTTTAAAACAACTTATTCCTGCAGATAATTTAGAAGATTTAGAGATTCCTTTACATGTAACTGCTGTAGATATACAAAACGGTGAAGAGGTCTGGTTTACAAAAGGGAGTATAGAAAAGATATGTTTAGCCTCTTCTGCGCTTTTCCCTCTCTTTGAATCCGTTTCATATGAAAATAGAGAGTTGGTAGATGGTGGCATTATCAATCATATGCCAATGTTCCCTTTACAACATTATCCATATAAGATAGTTGGTGTAAATTTACATCCAGTTACTTTTGAGAATGCTACCAACCGCTTTTTTCCAACACTTAAGAGGATACTCTATTTACGAGCATATTATCAAAAAGTTCAAGGGCAAAGCGATATCTATATAAGTTCACCAGAGTTACATAAATATTCACTCTTCTCTTTTAAACATCTTGATACAATGTTTCAGCTCGGTTATGAAGAAGCTAAAAAGAATATATGTTAAAATTGCACATTCAAAAATAATAGGATACGAACTATAATGAAAGCAATTGCACTCTTTAGCGGTGGATTAGACTCTACCTTGGCTATGAAACTTATAATCGACCAAGGTATAGAAGTTTTAGCCATCAATATCAATACTGGGTTTGGAAGTACAAAAGATAGACTCTCCCATATGCAGAGTATGTGTGAACAAGTTGGTGCGGAGTTAAAAATTATTGATATTCAGAGTGAATATCTTCAAGATGTACTTTTTGATCCAAAACATGGGTATGGAAAAAACTTTAACCCATGTATCGATTGTCACGCAAAGATGTTTGCCGTTGCAAAAAGGGTGATGGAGGGTGAGGGTGCGAGCTTTTTAATCTCAGGAGAGGTTATGGGACAGCGTCCGATGAGCCAAAACAGAGATGCGCTGCAGATAGTTTTAAACGAGAGTAATTGTGATGGACTCCTTTTACGCCCGATGTCTGCTAAAAAATTAGCACCTACTATAGCAGAGTTAAATGGCTGGGTGGATAGAGACAAACTTGAAGGTATTACGGGTAGAAGCAGAGAGAGGCAGCTTGAACTAGCCAAAGAGATAGGTTTGGAAGATTTTGAGAGTCCTGGTGGAGGATGTCTTTTAACCGATGAAAACTTTGCTAAAAAGATGTTTGATTTTATTAAATATGATTTATTTGAGGTAAAAGATATTCCTTTAATGAAGTATGGAAGGCATTTAAGACTTCAAGACGGCGCAAAATTGGTTGTCGGTAGAAATAAAGAGGAAAATGCACATCTTCAAGAGATACAAAACGACAAATATTTTCATCTTAAAACGATTGGCATTCCCGGACCGCATGGGTTGCTAAGAAAAAGTGCCAGCAAAGACGATATAAATTTGGCAGCGAAAACAATGCTGACATACTGCAAGACTTTACCGAATACACCTTACAAAATATCGATAGACGAGGATGAAATAGAGGGTTTTGCATTTAATTCAAGAGAAGAATTAAAGCAATTTAGTATTTTATAATAATTATTAATGTATCATAAGGCAGGACAAATTTTTGCAAAAGGTTTTACATGGCAGGAATACACTTTGAATATAGCAATTTTAAACAGTTATTACAATTAAATATAGGTATATCAGATAGACTAGATGAAAACCGCGCGGAGAGTTTTACTATCCTTTATTGTGATTTAGAAGATGTTGAAGATACATTAATAAGTAACTCTTTACAGGAGATACTTAGAACATCAGATTCTATTGTGAACCACGGTAAAGACTATTTCTTTGTACTTCCATATACTGATAAATATGGTGGAAATATTGTAAAGGGTATATTTGATGAGTTTTTTGCTAAATATTTAAACTCATTTCTTATAAGTTATCCAGCTGATGGCGATGATGCTGATGAGCTGATTGAAATCTTACAAAATAGTGTAAAAACATTTTGTAAAAAAGATCTCTCTTACCTTGATTTTTTAAAGTAATCGTTATTCTCTTTGTAAAAAGAGATAGCCTCCGAGATAACTTGTTCTCTGTAGAGCTTTTTATCACATACATATCGACAACTTATTTTTGGACTTTTTGCGGCTTTTTTATTAAGTGCCCTTTCAACTGTGTTAAACATAGAAAGGTCGAAACTTTTGGGTTCAGGGGTGTCAAATGGACCATCGGCAAAAAGGGTTACGCTACATAAAAGTAAGACTATTTTTTTCATTTTTTTACCATCGACTATTTATTGGAATATTTTATGCTTAAGTATATCAAAATAGTGGACAAGGAACAAAAGATGATTTCAATAGATGTAAAAGCAGAAACTTCCACATCTTCTTCAAGTAAAACATCTAAAGCAGATGAGAAAGCACCTCTCCTTTCATTTTCAGAGCTTTTAAAAGGTGTCAGTTCAAAAACAGATACTCCAAAAGTTGTTCAAAATGGTAGTTTGATTTTGGCATTAGATACGAAACAATCTAAACAGAGTGGTTCGGCTATTCCTAATATGACGGTAATAAAAAATGCGAAGGGGGCTTTAAAAGAGTCTTTGTTGTCGTCAAAAGAGAGTAAAATTGATATAGCTGTGGCTACTGTAAAAGTAAAAAAACAGGACTCTTTGTTGTCGCTGTTACAACCTGAAGCGAAAGTAGAGATAAACCCGAAAATAACAAATATATTAAGTATAACAGAGGTAAAACAGCTTATTTCTGATGCAAAACAGTATTTAAAATCCAAAATCTCAAAGTTGCAAGAGTATAATAATTTCACAAATAAAGAGTTTCCTAAAACTCTTAAAGGCTTAGCAACATTAGCAAAAAAACTTCATATTGATGTTTCAAAAATTACAATTGAAGATGTGCAAATAGTAAAAACCACAGAAGATAAAAAGCAAATCAAAGAGAGTAAAATAGCCTCCATAAAAACAGCTCCACTCTTTAAAGCGCAAAACACTAAAGAGTTGAGTACAGAACAGATAGCACAGGTAAAACAGATTAAAGTTGAACATAAAACACCAAAACAAAAAGCAGATGAAACATTAAAACTGCTTCTTAGCGGTGAAAAAGCAATTACGAGTGATACTAAACTCACAACAGATTTTTCGGTTGCAACGGCACGGGTTATCGCTCCTGTCGTCACAAAAGAGAGTACAAAGAGTCTCGAGGCTCTTTTAAAAGGTGAATCATCGACAAGTAAACAGCAAAACGGTGAAGAGATTACAAAGTTAGAAGCTACTTCACTTCATAAAGCAGATAATTTTGAAGTCAAGATAAAAGAAGCAAAACAGATGATACATTATCTCTCTAAAGATGTAAAAACTGCTATTGAAGATTATAAAGCACCGTTTACAAGAATAAAAGTACAACTAAATCCTCAAAACCTTGGAAATGTGGAACTTACAGTTGTTCAAAGAGGAAAAAATTTACATGTACAATTAAGCTCAAATAATGCAGCAATAAATACTTTATCAATGAATGCAAATGATTTAAAAACGCAATTAAACAATAGTGGAATAAATAATGCTACATTAAATTTTAGTAACAGCTCGCAAGATGGTTCAGCCATGCAGCAACAAAACCGTCAACAGAGTGAACAAGCTCATAAAGAGTATAATCACTTTAAGAAAGAAGAGCAAAATGAAGAAATTATAAGCTCTTTAGAGATTGTAGTACCACACTACGCATAAAGGATATATCATGTCAGTAAGTTCAACAAACGCAACATCATCAGCATTGACAAGTGCTACATCATCAAGTACAAATCCAAAAGGAACACTTGGTAAAGATGATTTTATGAAATTGCTTTTAGTGCAACTTCAGTATCAAGATCCAACTTCTCCTATGGATACAGAAAAAATTCTGACACAAACATCTCAATTAGCAGCGTTAGAATCATCCGATAATACAAAAACAGCACTAGAAAATTTGTCTGCTGCTTTAGGAACGGCACAACAGTTTTCTACTATCTCTGCAATTGGTAAAACGGCAGATTTAGGAAGCGATGCTATTAGTTTAACAAAAGGTTCAACATCTACATTTGAGGTTTATTTCCCAAAAAGTATTCAAGATGGGACTATATCCATTAAGGATTCTAACGGTGCAACGGTTAAAACTTTATCCATCGGTACGAATCCTTCTGGTGTATATCAGTTTACTTGGGATGGAACCGATCAAGCAGGAAATCAAGCAAACGGGGGTATTTACCATGTAACTGCAGATTATGCAGATCAAAGTGGAGCTACACAAACAACAAGACTTGGAGCATACCCTATTGAGTCAATTAAGTTTGACAAAGGAACGGCATATGCTAAACTCGGTTCTAATTATGTCTCTTTAGACAAGATATCCGAGGTTTACTAAGGAGTTTATTATGATGACTCAAGCATTTTATACCGGTATTGCCGGTTTGAGATCAAGTTCTTCAGGTATTGATATTATGTCTGATAATATCGCTAATGTTTCAACGACTGGTTTTAAAGGACAATCTTATGAATTCTCATCACTGTTTGATAGTGCACTTGCAACGAATAACTCGGGCAAAAGCAGTGTTAACAGCAGTATAGGGCAAGGTGCTAAACTCACTGCTACCAACATAGACTTGAAAAGTGGTACTATGGTTTTATCGGATAGAAGTACTGATTTGGCTCTTCAAGGTGAAGGTTGGTTTGGGATTATAGGTAATAACCAAGATGTATATTACACAAGAGACGGAAGTTTTAATTTTGATGTAGATAATAATCTCGTAGCAAATGATGGCTCATATATACTTGGTACATTAGGAAACAATATCAGCGAGAATACTCTAACGACACCCTTAGCAGAGGTACCTTTAGGAGGTTTAAATACTCAAGAAAAACTTCGTTTTCCAAAAACGCTAGCGTATCCGCCTGAACCGACTACAACGGCAAAATTTCTTGGAAATATCGGTACAACCGCCGATGTAAGAACTATGAGTGCCGCGGTTGTTGATCCGGCTGGTGTTAAAAACGATTTACGATTAGAATTTACAAAATCTGCCGTGCAAACACCTCCGGGAACACAATGGGATGTAGTAGCACAAACAAAATCAATAGACGGCTCCACCGTGTATGATACACAAAGTGGAACTATCTCATTTGGATCTGCTGGCGAACTACTCTCTACAACACTCTCAACTATTGATAATAATGGTGCATCTGTTGCCATTGATTTAGGATCTGACTTTAGTGGTGTTGTTTCGCTTGATAACACGGAGATTACAGCATCATCTCTTGCTAATGGAACTATTGGCGGAGATTTAAGAGGTTATGATATCAATAAAAATGGCGAGGTCGTTGCTACATTTACAAATGGTAAACAAAGTAGCGTCGGTAGAATTGCCGTGTATCATTTTCGAAATGACGAGGGCTTGGGCAGAGTGACGGGAACTAGATTTGCCGAAACGACAAACAGTGGAAAACCACTTTTTTATCAAGATTCCAGCGGTCAAAATATTATCGGTACGGACATTACAAACTTTAAACTTGAGGGCTCAAATATCTCATTGACTACGGGACTTACCGAACTCATCATTTTACAAAGAGCTTATGATGCAAATTCAAAATCTATAACAACGGCAGATCAAATGATCCAAAAAGCTCTCACTATGCATAAATAATTGGAACACTTAATGCTACATACTTTTTAATAAAATAAATTTATCTATCAGGGATAAAAAAAGGAAAGGATAAAAAATGTTAAAGTCACTTTTCTCCGGTGTTTCCGGACTTCAGTCACACCAAGTCGCCATGGATGTCGAGTCTAACAATATAGCAAATGTGAATACGACGGGATTTAAATATTCTCGTGCTAACTTCTCTGACTTGTTAGCACAAACAAAAGCTATCGCAACAGCTCCACAAGGTCAGCTCGGCGGTAAAAACCCTGTTCAAGTAGGTTTGGGTTCAAGTGTTAATTCAACAACAAAAATATTTTCACAAGGATCTATCCAAAATAGTGATAAAAATACCGATGTCGCTATTCAAGGTGATGGGTTTTTTATTATTTCACCTGATAGTGGCAATACATATAAATTTACTCGTTCGGGAGATTTTAAATTTGATGCGAAAGGAAACTTTGTCGATAACAATGGCTTTATCGCACAAGGTTGGTTAAGAGATAGTGCGACAGGAAAAGTGGATTCGACCGCTCCAATAGCAAATATCACTATAGCACCAGGACTTACAACTCCTGCACAGCCGACAAATGAGGTCGTATTAAAAGCAAATCTAAACTCAGGACCGCTAGTAACTAGTTTTTCACCTGCGTATCAAGTGGACAGCGGTACACCGCCTGCGTTACCTATACAACCTGCGATTGATGCAAACGGCAATCCTATCGCTTCAGGTGATTTAGGGGTAATGTTCAATGAGACGGGAGAGGCTTTTTCCCTGCAAACAGGACAAGGGGTATGGGCATCTTTTAAATATGCAACAGTAACAGGTACCGCAGTAACAGCAAGTACTACTGCAGCTAAAGAGTTGGATATTACCTTTACACTTGATGATGGAACAACAAAACACATTACATCAACCGGTGGTGGCACAACAGATTCTGCTGCACAAAATGCTGCAAGATATGTTGCAGCTATCAATGCCCAAACAGCGACAACAGGCATACAAGCAACATACGATACGGCAACAAGTAAAATAACACTGATTAATACCAATGGAACAGCAACTGCTTCGCATAATATTCAAGTGGCATCTGTTGGAAATGCTAATGCTGGATTTACAGCAGCAGATGATGACATTACAGCATATAGATATCAATATGATCCGACAGGTGCAACTACGGTAGCAGGTTCTGATAAAAAATTCAGAACTATAGCTGATTTAAGATATGCTATGGAGCTTCAAGCAAGAGCTGAGGGGGGTGCAACCAACAGCATTGAAATAGCGGTAAATGCCCAAGGAAAATTAGAGATTACAAATCCAGGTACGGGTTCAGCTACGGATGAATACGATATGGCAGTGGCAATTACTGGATTGAGTTCAAGTGGAATTACGGAAAATACAAAATTCACTAAAAACCTTTCGGCACTGAATGCAGTTTTACAAACAGGTACGGGCGGAAAAGCGTATTCACAAAGCTTCAACGCAGCTACACACTCTAGTTCTATCGATATTTTTGACTCACTAGGTTCAAAACATACGCTTAGAACGGAGTTTAGAAAAACTGCGCTTGATACTTCAACAGGTAGCACATGGAATATGACCATTTCGGTTCCGCCGCCGGCAACTATCGATACTGTAGCACCGAAAGATGAAAAAACCGGTTCGGTCCGTTTCAACAATGATGGTTCTTTGGCAACATATAATCCACCAAATATCTCTTTTAGTGGCAATAATGGTTCTGCGCCAGAGCAACAAGTGAACCTTTCTTTTGGTACGGCAAACCAATTTGATGGGATGACGAGTTTTGACAGTGCTTCAGGCACATCGGGTATCTCACAAGACGGTTATACGGGCGGGGATTTAGTAGGTATTAGAATTGACCAAAGCGGTACACTTATCGGATCGTTCTCCAATGGTCGTTCTTTTGGTCTTGCACAAATCGCTATGGCAAAATTTACAAATAATGAGGGACTCTCAACTGAGGGTGGAAATGTATATACGCAAACCGCTAACTCGGGAGACCCTATTATCGGTACGGCAGCAACGGCAGGTCGTGGATTTATCCAAAGTTCTGCACTTGAAGCATCAAATGTTGACCTCTCACGAGCACTCACGCAACTTATTATTATCCAAAGAGGTTTCCAAGCAAATGGGAAAACTATTACGACTTCTGATCAGCTTCTTCAAACACTTATAGGGTTAAAACAGTAGTTTTAACTCTATTTTGATATAATTCCTTTACTAAAAATGAAGGAATTATTCAGATGCAATTTTCTGCTCCCTTAAAATCAAACTCAAAAAAAATATTACTTCTAGGTTCTGGTGAACTTGGTAAAGAGGTTATCATTGAAGCACAACGCTTAGGACTTGAGACTATCGCTGTTGATAGATATTCAAATGCTCCTGCACATCATGTTGCACACTGCTCACATGTAGTGAATATGCAAGATAAAGAGGCAATTCTTGAAATCATCCGTCGCGAACAACCTGACTATATCCTTCCTGAAATAGAGGCTATCTCTATAGAAGCTCTCTTTGAAGCTGAGAAAGAGGGCTTTAATGTTATCCCAAATGCCGATGCAGTTTCTAAAACAATGAATAGAAAAAATATCCGTACCTTTGCAGCAGAGGAATTAGGGCTTAAAACGGGTCCATATAAATTTGTAACAACAGAGGAGGGGATGCTTGAAGCAGCTCGTGAACTTGGTTTTCCATGTGTGATTAAACCTGTTATGAGCTCATCTGGGCATGGACAAAGTGTGGCAAGGAGTGAAGCGGATATTCCTGAGTCTTGGGAGATGGCAAAAGAGGCTCGTGGGGATGCGAGCGAACTCATCGTTGAAGCGTTTATCGACTTTGACTATGAGATAACGATGCTTACGGCAAGAAATGGCAAAGAGACAATTTATTGTGAGCCTATCGGACATGAACAAAGAGATGGGGACTATGTGTTTTCATGGCAGCCGATGCAAATGAGTGCACTTGCAAAACAAAGAGCACAAGCAATTGCTAAAACTATCACGGACGGTTTAGGCGGTCAAGGGATCTTTGGTGTTGAGATGTTTGTTAAAGGGGATACAGTTTACTTCTCAGAAGTCTCTCCTCGTCCACATGACACAGGAATGGTAACACTTATAACACAATCGCAAAGTGAGTTTGCTCTGCATCTTCGTGCGGTACTTGGACTTCCTTTAGGCTTTACATTTTACGGTGATGGTGCGAGTGCGGCATTTAAAAGCCAAGTACATAACTATGCACCTGTTGTGGATGTCGATGATAGTTTGTTTAGTGATAATAGTTTTGTAAGAGTTTTCTCAAAACCAGAGGCACATAAAGGAAGAAGACTTGCTGTTGTCTTAGTGTATGACAGAGTGGATGCTGCGATTGAAAAAGCAAGAGAACTTATCACAAAAGTAAAAGATGCATAGATTATGAAAATAGTTCTTTTAGATGCTTTAACATTTGGTGATAGTGATTTAAGTGGCTTTAACACCCTTGGAAGTGTAGAGATATATCAAACAACATCTCCCCAAGAGGTACAAGAGAGAATAACAGATGCGGATGTTATAGTAACCAACAAAGTTGTTATAACAGATAATCATATGTCACAATGTAA
>Ga0114934_10003338_pt1 | contig 10045 bp, 12 predicted proteins | sample 4SBtaG_2_FD_99695 | JGI IMG/M metagenome (GOLD analysis project Ga0114934, IMG submission 99695) | Deep subsurface microbial communities from Kolumbo volcano to uncover new lineages of life (NeLLi) - 4SBTROV10_white metaG | ecosystem: Environmental > Aquatic > Marine > Volcanic ...
CCTCGACCGGGTAACAACCGGGCCACCACCGGGCCATAAAGTGCGTTGCGAGCGGCCAACAACATCGCCGACCCCACCGCCGCCAAGCCAGACCCGCCACTGTCGATCACGCTCACCGCGGCAAACTGCGACGCTCCGGTAAAAACCAACGCCGACATGGCGACGACTTTCGGAAGTGACAAGCCCGCGGCGTCGGCCAGGACCCCGAACGTAGCCCCCACGATGCCGACGGCGATTGCCAGCACCAGCCCCTCGCGGCGGTGCTCACTCAACGTTTGAGCTCCACAACCAACGCATCGATGAGCAAAGCCAGTTCGTCTATGCACGAGTCGAAGGCGTCTTGGGTTCCCGAACCGGGATCGATGACCTCTTCCCAAGGCTCGAAGGTGTGCTCGGCAAGGTTCAGCTCGGCCACCCGCGCGGCCAGATCCGAACTCGTCGACGCGGTCGCCGGCAGCTCGGCCACAACCCGCTTGAGCGACCCGCTCAATTTCAACGCCGCGGGAAGTCGCCGGCGCATCCACTGCCCGTGCGATTCCTCCATTGTCAATATCAACGTGCTGCGATCGACCAACGCTTCGTCGAGCTGTTTGGAACGGTGGAACGGGTCACGAAGTCCGTGGCGCTCGAGCGCCGATCGTGTCCGGATGCTCATCGGCTGGTCGGGGATCACCAATGTGCCGGCGCTTTCGACCGTCACCGCGCCGTTCTCGCCGAGCCGGTCTCTGAGTAGCAGCGCGGCCATCACCGACCGGGCGGCGTTGCCAGTGCACACCATGGTTATCACCGGTCGCTGGTCGCTCACGAACGAGGCCGCACAAAGATCGCTTCGGCTTCGGCGGTAACCGTCGGGCGATCGTGGTCGAGGGTGGCCGCAATCAAACATTCGGCCTTCATGGCGATGCGAAGGCTCCGCTGCTCGCCGACCCAAGCGCGAAACAGTAAGCCCGTGCCGAGGGGGGTCGGTTGGCGATACTTCACAGTCATCTTGGCGGTCATGCCACCCGGCCACCCGGACAGGCGTTGGCCGGCGCCCATAACTTCGTCGAACAGCCCCGCCACTACGCCACCGTGGGCACAACCGGGCGGGCCTTCGCGCAGACGGTCGAGTTCGACCCACCCCAGCATCGCTGCGTCGCCGTGACGTTCGCCTACTTCGAGTTGCATGGGCGGAGCGGCGGCGTTCAGTTCGCCCGACCAAGCCGACAACTCGCGGTTACGAGTACGCGGGGTCGTCTGGTCGTTGGCCTCGTACCAACGCAATCGGGGCTGACCCCCCACCAGCGCTTGTTGGGCTTGGCGCAAAGAGTCGAGCGCCTCTTGGCGAGAATCGGGCCCCACGACCGTCTCGTGAAGAGTGAGGGCGATGCGTCGCAGCTCGGCCGCCAGTTCGGCGTCGGTCGTCATCGCGGTCCCCCGTTGGATTGTGCCGCAAGGCGCTCTAGCAGTTGCAGAGTAGTCACCTGGAGTCGCGCCGCGGCCATCGTAAGGTTCTCGGTGAACTGTTCGGGAGTAGCGACCGGAGAATCCACCAAATCGGTGATGGCCTTGACAGCGCTAACCGGAACCCGATGCAAGCCAGCTATCCACGCAACCGCGGCCGCTTCCATGTCCTTGACCTGAGCGGCCGACGCCGCGATGCGAGTGGCATCGTCGGCGGATTCGTCGAGTGAATCCCCGGTCGTGATGATGCCGAGGCGACAGCCAAGCGCCGCAGCATGAGAACGCAAATCGGCGGCGCGATGGTTTCCGACGCCGTACTCGTCGAACCGGGGCAGATCGATCCGGCGGTCGTGGGACACAAACCGGTCCCACGCCATGTACACGTCGCCGATAGAGGTGCCATGACGTTCCCAACCGCCGGCCGTGCCGACCGACAGCACAAGGTCGCTCGGACCATCAAAGCGATCAGCGGCAGCGCAAAGCGCGACCTGCGTCGTGATCGCGGCCGCGGTCGACCCGATGCAGTCGACACCGCAAGATGGGTCGATGCCGTTGAGAGCCAACAAAACTCGGGGTCGGGCGCGGTCGGGCTGAGCCTCGAACAGCTGGACAGGCAGCGAGTCGGCCCAACCCGGCACCGCTACTGGCCGGGCATCGAGGGCGTCACCTAGCGGTGCGGCCTCGGCCCGCATGGCCATAACGATCACCACGCGCTCAGCACGTATTACGGGGGAGGCCATAACGGGAGCGTACGTGCCACGTGACACATCGCCGAACCATTGCCGTACCGTTACGCTTTCCGACGGTCTTGTCAGTTCCCCCAAAACCGGCACCCGCACCGGGACATTGGTCACAAGCCCCTGAGCAGCCAGTCCCGAGCGTCTCAATGCCACCCTCAACAAGGACGAACCCTTAACCATGCGAAACCGTGTCTTCTCTCGAGTTGTCGCGAGCACCGTGCTCGCGTTCGCGCTAACCACATCAGTTCTTGCCTCCCCCGCCGGCGCCGCTTCCGGGTTCGGCGATGTCGAAGACGGCCGCTGGTACACCGAGCCCATCGCTTGGATGGTCAGCGAATCGATCACGACCGGCACCGAGCCAGGCTGCTTTTCGCCCAACGACCCGGTGACCCGTGGTCAGATCGTCACCTTCCTTTACCGACTCGATTCGGCCCGCGGCAACAATCCGACCTCCGATGGTCACCCGTTCGACGATGTCGTCGCCGACTATCAGCAGCAACCGGTTGGGTGGGCCTACAAAGACGGGGTAACGCGAGGCACCGGGCCGACATCGTTCTCGCCCGAAGCCCACGTGACCCGAGGTCAGTTCGCTGCTCTACTTTGGCGCTACGCCGGAAGCCCGACGCCGTCGACGACGCACCCATTTCACGACGTAGTGCGGGCCTACCAAGCTCCGGCTATCTCGTGGATGGCCGAGGCAAAGATCACTACCGGGACCAGCCCCACGACTTTCAATCCGTCCGGCTCGATGACCCGAGCCGAAGCGGCCACATTCTTGTTCCGCTACATGGCACCAGGCAACGTCGCTCAGATTGCGGCCTCTACGTCGTGCCTCGCGGAACTTCGTGGCCTTCTCGAGCAGGTCGGGCTAACTCCTTCCGAGGCGGCCTGCGCCGCTCCACACCTCAGCACCTTCGAGGACACCTACCTGCTGAGCGTGTTCGAGGATGTCGACAAAGCATCAACAGAACTGCTATCGGCGGTGGTCAGGATCGTGAACGATGGCTGCATCCCGTTCACTCGGTTGAACACCCTCATAAGCCTGATCAACTAGCTGGTTCGGCGTTGCGCGCAGGCGTACTCGCCTACGCTCTGAGGCGACACTCTCACAAAACCCGCCGGGCGAATTGCCATTACTACCCGACATGTCGGGTCGGATGGCAACAAGCCGCCGGCGGTCCACTCCCTGCTGCTTTCGGCTCGTAGACAAGCTTGGCTGAGATCGACCCCACAGTTGGTTGAGGCATCGACAAAGTGCCAGAAACTAGCGGTCGCCAGCAGCGCATCGCCGGTAACTGGGGCGCCCGCTTCGTCGAGGATCGCCGCAAACTCCGTGGTGAAAGGCGCCGCTACCGCATCTTCTATGGGCAAGAACGGCAACTCGACCAACACCTTGTCAAACGACACGCCGAACAGCTCGGCATCGGTGACGCACTCACTGTCGTAGGCGGAAGGTCCGACCACCACGGTCGGCTCGTAACGACGTTGCTGAGCGGCATCGAGAAACGGAACCAGGGCCGACTGACAGGCGCCCCAGAGATGCACAAGTCCGGCCCCTGATCGGTCGAGTCTCGAAACAATGCCGTTCCAATCCGGCTCAGCAGCAACGGCGTAAGACTCGATGTCGGTGACCGCGAAAGGCACCAGACCGACATAGTTGTCTATGGCGTCGGCAATTCGTTGACGGTCAGACTCGCCCAAGAGCGTGTCGGGACCAACTATCGCAATGTCGATCGATGCCGGATCGACCGTCACCGCGAACTCGTGGGCGGCCAGCGGCGGCGGATCCGAGGCAAGAAGCCAACTCGGCCACCCAGGGAAAGAGGCCAGCCCACACTCGTCGCGCGCGAGTTGGGCAAAGATCTCTCGCAGATACCCGTAACCAACGACTGCCAGCGATGACGCACACTGTTCGGCTGTTCGCTGCTCGATTTCCACCACCGCGGCGTCGCCATCGACGACCACAACCGTTCGCCCGGCGAGGCCGCCACGCGAGTTACACAGATCGGCCATGGCCACAACCGCTTCGGGCATTCCCCGGCCCGACCCCGACGTATAGAGGCCGCCACGGTCATTACCACTGGCAATCTCGATGGTGTCATTGCTCACCCCCGTCGCGGTAGATGGAGTAGGGACGGCGATCTCGCCACACGAAGCGGCCAGCTCCCCCAACGCCGGCTGCACTATCTCGGGCGGATCGGTCGGCGTAGGAGGCACCAGTGTTGTGACGGATGAAAACGGCCGTTGCGCCGCAACCTCGGGTTCCGCAGCGTTGTCGGTAGGGCCAGAGCAACTTGTAGCTAAGAGCCCAGCCGCTACGAGCCACACCATCGGAACAATTCGGCGCATACAACCGCAGTTTGTCACCGCTGAGTGGGCCGAACGGATCATCGGTTGGACCGCAAGCCCCACTATTCTTGGACACTAGGCCCATTCACCGTCGAAGCTACCCCGCCGACAATACAAACATGCCCGACCCTTACACCTGTTGCAACCTTTGTGGCAACCATCAAGGGCGACCCCGCGATGGCCGACTCGGTCGGTACGGGCAGACTTGTGACGAGTGCGAGGCCCGCAAGGGATCGCATCTGTTGGCCGCCGAGACCGGCTATGTCAGCCGAGCGGTGCACGGGTAGCTCAGAGGCCAAGGGCATCAGCGACACGATCGCGATGCTGGCGAGCATCGCCATAGGCCGCGGCCAAGGCCCAGCCCCGTTTGAGCCATAGCTGAAGGTCGTACTCGAAGGTGTAGCCAATGGCACCGTGACACTGCAACGCGATACGACAAGCCTTATCGACGGCGTCGCCAGCCGTTGCTTTGGCCATCGACACGTCGCGGCCGCGAACGACGGGATCGTGCGATTCGGGGTGAGCAACCGACCATGCCGATCGATAAACCAGCGGCGTGGCGAATTCGATCCCGAGGCGAACGTTGGCCAAGTGGTGTTTGACAGCCTGATAGCTGCCGACTGGTTTGCCGAACTGATGGCGGTCACCGACATAGTCGACGGTGGCATCCAACAGTCGACGAGCAACACCAACACACTGCGCCGCAGTCCCCAGCACGGCCCGGTCGTAGGCCCGCGCCGCGTCGGCACCCGCAAGCGGATCGCTCGCCACGACCTCGAGTCCGGTCGACAGGCGTCGCGATTGGTCGATCGACGTTGTCTCGGTGGCAGTCCACTGTGTTGCAGCCACTAGCCCGTCGGGACCCTCGACAACCACGAGGTCGGCGTCCGAGGCCCCGACTACCGGCCGCTCACTTGCCGCGTCGGGCTGGTCGCCGCGGAGCCGAATCGTGCAGGTGCTGGCTCCCGAAATAGCCGCAGCCAGGTGAGGACTCGATGCTTCGGCCAACGCCGGAACCGCCACCGCCACGTGCTCGACGAGGGGTTCTGGCACACCGGCGTAACCGGCCTCTTCGAGAATTTGAACCAGATCCACCTCGTTCATTCCCAGACCACCGGAGGACTCGGGGGCCAGCATCGCCAGCACTCCCATGTCGCCCAGCGCCGACCACAACCCCGGAACCCGACCGTCTTGACTGGTCCACGTGGCTCTCACCGCTTCGGGCGGGCACAGATCGCCGAACAGGTCGCGAACGGTGTCGCGAAACATTTCTTGCTCTTCGGTAAATGCGAATCTCATCAGCTATCTCCGAGGCAAACCGAGGACACGTTCGGCAATGATGTTGCGCTGGATTTCGTTGGTGCCGGCATATATCGGTCCCGACAGAGCAAAGACGTAACCGTCGAGCCAGTCATTTCCCGAAGCGATCTCGCCATGTTCGGCCAACAGCCTCAACGCAGTGGCGTGAAGTTCGAGGTCCATCTCGGACCAGAAGACTTTCATGAGGCTGGCTTCGGAACCGATCTCGGCGCCGTCCATCAGCTTGGCGGCCATCATGTAGGTCTGCCATCGGTAGGCCTCGGCGCGGATCCACGCGTCGGTGACCTCGTCGCGCAAACGCCCATCAATCTTGTGGCCGTCGCATTGTTGCTCGCGAACGAGGTCGCACAGTCGTTCGGCCGCGGCCATGAACCGGCCCGGGCTACGCAGGTTGAGTCCTCGTTCGGAGCCCGCCGCGGCCATTGCCACCGCCCAGCCCTGACCTTCTTCGCCAAGAACGTTGTCGACCGACACCCGGCAGTCATCGAAAAACAGCTCCGCGAAGCCGGGTTCGCCGTCGAGTCGTCCGATGGGTCGCCGCTCGAGTCCCTCGGCATCGGCGGGGATCAGCAGGTAAGTGAGGCCGGCATGTCGTTCGGCTTCGGGATCGGTACGCACGATGCAAAATATCCAGTCGGCAAACGCCCCTCTGGAGCACCACGTCTTTTGGCCGTTGAGCACGTAATGGTCGCCGTCTCGTAGCGCTTTGGTCTTGATCCCGGCGAGGTCGCTGCCCGCTTCGGGTTCGCTCCAACCCTGAGCCCAGATCTGCTCGCCGCTGGCCATGCGGGGCAAGAAGTAATCCTGCTGCGCCTTGGTTCCGAAATTGAAGATGGTGGGGGCCAGCAAACTGACCCCATTGGCCGAGACTCTTCCCGGCACTCCCGAACGCCAGTATTCCTCTTCGGAGATGAGCCATTCGATGAGGTCGCAGTCGCGGCCGCCGTACTCGGCCGGCCAACCGGGCACCGACCATCCGCCGTCGAAGAGCACCCGCTCCCATTGGCGGTGCTCCTCGAACCCTTCGGGGGTGTCCATCGACGCCAGCGGACCAGGGTGGTTGGCTTCGAGCCAAGCGCGACACTCGTCACGGAATTCGACGTATCTCGGCGCCAGGTCGAGATCCATCAGCGGAACTCGCCCTTGCGAACACCCTTGGGGTCAAAGACGTTGCGTATCAGTTCGAGCTCTTGGGGCGTGGGCGCCCTACTCTCGGGCACGTCATCGGTCAGCGTCAACTCGAACGGGGACGCGGCCTGAGCCTGTTCGACACTTACTCCTGGGTGCAACGACCGGATTCGCATCGTGTGATCGGGGGTTTCAAAGTCGTAGGCGCCGAGGTCGGTCACGACCCGGCGAATCTCGAAGTGGGCTTGGCTGGCAGGAGCCAACTCGATGATGCGGTCATAACCCGGACCTGATACCACGTCGACGGTTTCGGAGAACGCCCTAGCCTGGTTGGGGACCCAATAGGTCGTGGCGTGATTGATCAGGTTGCCGGGAGCGCCCCGCAAACCAAGTAGTTGCGCTTTGGGTTTGCGGTACTGACCAATGGCGGCAAAGTTCTGGTTCCCGTAGCGGTCGATCTGGCTCGCTCCCATGACAACGTGACGTTTGCCCGACCACACTTGATCGAAAATCGACCGGAACGGCATGTAGCCCTCGACCACGGCGTCCGAAGGATCTCCACCAAACGCCAGATTGCCCTCGATGGCGTAGGCGATCGTATCGGTGAGCATCAAGTCGGGTTCGAACGTCGCTCGGGCCAGGCGACCAGCAATGACCGGCACCGGCCCCATCGGGTTACACAACAGTTCGCCGTCGCCGCGGAAGGCTTCGGCCAGAGCGACAATACAAATTTCGTCAAGGGTTGGTTCGCTCATGTCGGCCCCTGTTCGGCGTTGGCCCTTTCGGACAGTTTGGCTTGGTAGGCCTCGTGGGTTTCGAGTTCGAGCCAGTCGGTGCGGAACTGAGTCCACGCGTCGGCGTCCTTGGCCGTCGCGGCGTAGTCGCGTTGGAACGCTTCGTCTCGGCCGTAATCGGGGGGACACTCGGTGAAGTGGGCGCCCATTGGGGCCTCGACTACACCGTCAACGTGGATTCGGGGAATCCTCAGAGTATGAACCGGCCCCTCGTCAAGGAATTGATCGGTGGGAATGATCTTCTCGGCCGAGATGTAGGTCTTGGCCCCGGCCATGGCGAACAGGTCATCGAAGTAAAGGTCGGGTCCGAGGAACTGACCGTTGCCCTTGGCATCGGCCCGGTTCATGTGAATGAGCGCGGCGTCGATCTCGAACGCAGGTATCGCCACCAGATCTTCGCCATCGCCATACGGGGACTTGACCGTCTTCAGTGAGGGATTCTCCGACAACATGGCGCTGCCAAGACCGGCTCTCGTGGGGTAGAACGGGACGCGGTGCGCGGCCGCCATCAGCCCGAGATAGAACGCCCCTTCGTCGAGTTCCATGAAGTCCTCGAGCGTCCCAGCTTGGCGAGCCGCCCGAAAGTGAGGCTCGAGCGGGATCGAGTCGAGCGAAACAAATCCGTAGGTAACTTTGCGAACCTTGCCCGCGGCACACAAGATTCCGACGTCGGGGCCTCCGTAGGACACGACGTGCAAATCGGTGAGGCCGCTGCGAAGAATCGCCCTCACCAGCGACATTGGTTTGCGACGAGATCCCCAGCCGCCGATGCCGATGGTCATCCCGCTTGACAGCTCGCCGAGAATCTCGTCCTCGGTCATGCGTTTGTCAGCCACAGCTCTCCTTCACGACGCCAACCCCTCAGCTCCACGACTTCCTGACGGTCCGTCAGATTCCAAACCGTACCCGCCGCGGCCCGACCATGCGAGATGAGGCGAGCGGCTACTAGCCTCCGAGGATGCATCGTGTCTTGGCTGTCTTGATCGCACTGGCTCTGCTCTCGGGGGGCTGCTCCAACTCCGACTCCGACGAAACATCCAACGTGCACTGCGCCAACAGTTCGGTTCTCAACAACCGACTAGACGAAGTCACTCGCCTCATCGCGGCATCGCTCACCGAAGACGTAGCCGCCGAACTCGAAGCTAGCTTGGACTCAATGATGGCAGCCGCCGAACAACTCGAGGCCGAGGCGCCCGACGACCTTGCGGCCGACGCCCAGTACCTACGGCAGGTGTTGACCGACTACCGCGACGTGTTTGCCGAAGCGCAATACAACACCCGATCGGTGGGTATAAACGACCCCCGGATAGCCGGCTTTTCGACCGACGAATATGTCCAGGCCAACGCTCGGCTCTACGAGCAATGCCCGTCTCCCCAAGCCGACGCTGATCAAGGCTGATTCGATGACGCCCGACGTTCTCGACCTGAGCGGTCAAACCGCAATTGTCACGGGCGGAACCAAGGGCCTCGGACGCGTTATCGCCCAACGGCTGCTCACGGCCGGAGCCGATGTGATCATTTGCGCTCGCAATCGGCCCGAAACAAACGTCAGTGCCGGGTCGCGTGTCGCTCACTTCGTAGCCGCCGATGTCCGCGAATCCGACCAGATCGCCGCCGTAGTCGAAGCCACAACCCAACTCACCGGCCGTATCGATCTGCTCGTCAACAACGCGGGGGGCGCACCTCCGGCCAACAGCGCCACCGTGTCGCCTCGCTTCAACGAAAAAATCGTAAGCCTCAACTTGTTGGCTCCGTTGATGTTCGCCCAAGCGGTACACGACACCATGCAGGCCCAAGACTCGGGCGGCACCATTGTGAACATCGCGTCGGTGTCGGGCCAACGAGCCAACCCGCTTGGGGTTGCATACGGAGCTGCCAAGGCCGGCGTCATAAACATGACCGCAACCCTGGCCCACGAATGGGGTCCCAAGATTCGGGTGATGGCACCAGTCGTTGGCATGATCGTGACCGAAGACGCTCACCTTTTCTACGGCGACCAACAAGGCATCGACGCCGTCGGACGACTCCTGCCCATGGGGCGTATGGGTGACCCCACCGACGTTGCCGATGTTGTGCTGTTTTGTGCGTCGCCGTTGTCGCGATGGATGACCGGCTGCGCAATCCCCGTCGACGGCGGCGGGGAGCGGGCCGCCTACCTCGGTGCCTCCAACGCCGAGATCGGTGGCCAACAATGATGCTCGCCAACACCGCGCTCGACTTTGGGGCAATCATCGGCGCCCTTGCCCAGGTCACCGACCCCGACTACATAAA
>Ga0114934_10003339_pt1 | contig 10045 bp, 8 predicted proteins | sample 4SBtaG_2_FD_99695 | JGI IMG/M metagenome (GOLD analysis project Ga0114934, IMG submission 99695) | Deep subsurface microbial communities from Kolumbo volcano to uncover new lineages of life (NeLLi) - 4SBTROV10_white metaG | ecosystem: Environmental > Aquatic > Marine > Volcanic ...
ATACCACCAGAGTTAACCCGTACAAAAACCTCAAGAACATCATCATATGGTAAGTCTTCTTTTACATCTTGGATAGAAATTTTTTCATCTATATTAAAGATTCTAATGAATCTGCTCAAGTTTTTCTTTATGACCCTTTTTATCTTTTCATTATCATTTCCAAAGTGTTCATCCACATACTCTGAAATTTCTTCTATACTAAGATTGATTACCTCATTAAGTTTTAGCCAATGCGAATCTTTTTTCGCTTGGTCAATATTCATAAAGCGAAAGTGGTATCTTAGATCGTTTTCCTCATTATTAAGATTACTATCAATTTTGAAATAGAGATACTTACCATCATATTTGCCAAAAAATGCAAGAAATAATGATTGTAATCTCTGTTGTCCGTCTAACACCAGATATGGCAAGGATTCTAACGATTCCTCTTCAGAAGCAAGTTTTTTGCCAGTTTCATAATTTTGAACGAATTTTCTCGTTCTAATTGTAATTCCTGAACTTGGTTTCCAAACGAGAAACGAACCAATTGGGTAATCATTCATCAATGAATCCATCAATTTACATATTCTTTCTTCTTCCCATACAAATGATCTTTGAATAGATGGCAATCTATATCTATCGTCTTTTATATCTTTTACTACATCATATATCCTCTGCGTTAGTTTTATTTTACCCATACTTTTCACCCCTCATTTTGGCACGACATTGCAGATAACGTTTTGCGGACATACGAAGTACAAGGCGTAGCCAAGCATTTTGGCGGAGCGAAGCGCAGCCGTATGTCCGCTGTTATGAGCAGTGTGCATGTTTAATCCAATCTATTTTTTATTGTACTGAACCATTCTTTAATCTCCTCATAAGTATTTAGCTTTTGGAAGAGTTCCTTTGTCATTAACTCTATCCCTTCAGTACATATTTTTTCTTTTATTTTTATCTCTCTGAGTGTTACACCCTTATCCTTAATTACTGGTATAATATCCAATTGATCCCACTGTTCTACCCAATTGTCATTAGTCTTATCTATTAGCGTATTATGATTTAGATCAAAAATTTGTTCAATAATACTCGGATGTACATAATTTTCAATCTCTCTTTTTTTCGTAGTAAATCCTCTGCTATCACCATTTCTACTATTCACTTGTTGAGCACTTTGTTTATATTCTTTTTTATCACCATCATAGATATGAACTTCAGGCAGATCAAGTTTCCGTAAATAATTATTATCTACCCAATGTTTTAGTGTTGATCCTCCTAAAGGTATCAAGACAACTCTTTGATCATTTTCTAAGTCGACACAAATATCTTTATCTACTTTTTTAGAAAGTCTTTTAAAAAATTCAACATCTGTAGGCCCTTCCACACAAACTATCAGCTTTAATTTATCAGCTTTCTGTTTATCAATTGAAGGTAAAATACCTAAACTCTCTGATATTTTCTCTAATATTTCGTTTTCGCCAGTTCCTTTCTCTATAAAAATATGTCCATTTTTTTTATGTAAAAATCTCAAACTTTCTATAGGTAATAAGCTTGCTATTCCTGGGCTATGAGTGGTTAAAATTATTTGAGTATCATCTGTTGATGATAGTTCAAGAAATGCCTTTACTAACTTCCTTTGATGCTCTGGATGTTGAGATGTTTCAGGTTCTTCAAAAGCATAAATGATATTTGGTACATTTCTTTCCTCTTTTTTCTTCTCAGCTTCTGCTCTGAAAAAGTTTAATAATATCAACCTACGAACTCCGCTACCTCTTTTGTTAAGGGGTATTCCTTCATCGACACTTATTGTTATTCCCTTAAATACATTTTCCCATTTTGGTGCTGGTATTTCAGGCTTTAGTTCTTGTGCTATTTCAGGGTTCATTTCATTTAACTTTTCAATCGTTTGGTTGGCTATTTCAGTAATTGTTGTTTCTACTTCATCTTGTATTCCCTTTAATTTATTTTGAAGTTCTTCTCCCCGCAGAATTTTTTTAATTGCAATTTTCATTGGATCTTGGACTTCACTATCTTGCTCAACATTCCGTCTGTCAGATTGAAAGAGAGCATATATCGGCATATAGTTTTTAAGTTGCTCCCATATCTGTTTAGTATCTTCTTTATCTACAGGAATGCTAATTTCTTCTAATTCTATTTTCTGATTAATGTTCTCTCTTATCACTTTTCTAATTTTTGAAGATACTCTTTTATCTTCTTCTGATAAGTCTATCCCTAATTCTTGAGCCCTTTGCTTTAACTCCAATATTTTAAGTGAAAGTAGATCGCTTAACTTAGGATGATTGGGGTGATTTGCCAATATGAAAGTTTCTTTGAGCTTACCATTTGAGTATATTTTATGGATTTCTAAGTTTCCGTCTTTATTAAGCAAATATTCTTCTTCTAAATCTGTTTCAACTGTAGCATCTATTATTAATTTCTTGTTCTTGGGGAAATCTTCAAACACAACACCTATTAAAATATCAGAAGAATACTCATCTTTACTTAGGTCATCTTTGTCAATTTTTACACGTGCCTCTTTATCATTGAAAAATATATCAAGGGCTTCTAAAATTGTAGACTTACCAATGTCATTTTTCCCAATGAATGCTGTTAGATTGTCGAAATCTATAGTCGTTCTTTCCTTGAATATACGAAAGTTTTCTAATATTAGTTTCTTAATTCTCATTTTTATTCCCATAGAAACTCTCTCTAGTTTCGCCTAACTTTAAATAACCGAACTACTTCGTTTATGCTCCCAAATTGGCATATTTCGCGAATTACTTCATTTATGCACGACTAGGTGGAACCTCGAATTTTAACTTTTTGTTGTGATCATTTCTTTCCAAAATCCAAAGGGCTTTTAATCCGTCCAATATCCCGCTGGCTAATGTGAATATAAATTTCTGTAGTTTTAGAACTCTTATGCCCAAGTAACTCTTGAATATACCGTAAATCTATGCCATATAAATGGTCGGGGCGACTGGATTTGAACCAGCGACCACTTGAACCCCATTCAAGTACGCTAGCCAGGCTGCGCTACGCCCCGATTATTTTAGATTATATAATCAATGGATTTTTAAGTCAATATTTTTGAGTAATAAGATACTGTCAAATTATTGTAGGTACCAAAACTACTTCCCATTCAAAATCCAAAATTTAAAATCTATAATTTCTTATCCCTTACCTCTTTTTATGCTATAATTTTTATATGAAACGCGGATTCAGTCTCATTGAGATAACTTTTGTACTTATTATAATTGGTATACTGATATCACTTCTTTCTCCAGAACTTTTTCGAATTGTCAATGAATCAAAACGCACTCAAGCATTCAGTCAAGGAAAGGATTTAAAGAAAATACTGCTAGAATATCAGTATGATCCCTTAAAGAAAAGACGCCCTGCTGATCGTGGGAAATTTCAGAATTCTGGTGTAGATATAACTTTCAACGATCTTATCAGAGATAAATATTTAAAAAAAATTCCTATCGACCCTTGGCATCACCCATGGGAAATAGTAAGAAAACCAGATGGTACACTTTATGTTGTATCACCTGGGAATCTATCGGAGGGGAGGAATGACCTTACAATCGAAGTTGGAACAGAAGAATAATGCATTCAGTCTAGTAGAAATCACTATAGCAGTGTTGATTATTAGTATTCTTTGTGCAGTAGGAATACAATATTATCTCTCCATTCTTAATGATGGTAGAAGAAAAAGGGCCAAAAATGATTTGGCTTTGATCTCCAAAGCTGCAATAAACTATTATTCAAAGTATTCAAAATGGCCTTCTTCTTTGAATGCATTGGTTCCTGAATTTATTGAAAAAAATATTTTAGATCCATGGGGAAGAAACTATTCTATCATTGTACGCACTGACCTCACTGCTCCTGAAGATGAAAAATATGGCTGTTATGTTGGATGTATATCAAAAAGGTTTGATTCTTCTTTAGATGGGAAATATACAAACTCTTCGGAAATTCATTGGCAACTGGTAGATTCTTCAGAAATTAATTTGAATTGATTTTATATCAAACTTTATAGTATCATATAATTAGGGTCTCGCCCTACACGTGCTTAAGATGATAAGTTTTGAGCCTACGCCCTTTTTTAGGGAATCCTATTTCCCCATCTTTCAGGGGTTAACTTACGAGCTCCCGCTACGAAGTCCCTGTTAGCTGAGGAATGGACAACCAACCTGTTTAGTGCAGGTTCAAGGCGATTCTTACACGGTTCGGTGGGATCCTTTTTCATTTCATAGTATTAAAGTATTTCTAATATAACTCCGATAGATAATAAAAATTTTAAAGGGGTTTGACAAATGGAGAAAAATGAAGTTTTATTGAGATTACAAAATGAGTTTTCTGATAGTGCTCCAAATGTTAGGAGAATATGCGAACTTATGATACAATTAGGATATGAAAATGAGCTTAAGACATGCTTTTCACTTAATGACCTTAAAAATCTATGGCAAAGGATAAATGTAATATAAACCCTCTTTGCAAAAAATGCATCAAGGATTGTAAACAGTCTTCAGATGTAGATATTATAAATTGTAAAGATTATCAACCACAACTGGAATTGAGACTTCGTAAAAAGACCGTTAAAAAGAAAAGAAACGGCAGATCCTCAAAGTAAAATCTGCCGTATATTATATTTTAATTTATTTGATTTCTGATTCAATTATCTTGATAAACTCATCTAGAGTCTTACCATACTCATTTTCACCATTTCTCTTTCTTATAGTAATCCTTTCATTTTCCATTTCTTTATCACCTATTACAATCATATAAGGAATTCTAAGATTCTGAGCTTCTCTGATCTTATAATTCACCTTTTCATTTCTAAAGTCCTTCTCTATTCTGTATCCAAGTTTAAACAGGCTATTATAGACTTTTTCAGCATATTCTTGATGTCTATCTGCTATGGAAAGCACTCTAATCTGAACCGGAGACATCCATACAGGAAATCTTCCATTAAGATGTTCGATAAGAACTCCTATAAATCTTTCAAGGCTTCCGACTATAGCCCTATGAACCATAACAGGCCTACATTTATTGTTATTCTCATCTATATAATTAACATCAAATCTTTCAGGTAATGCAAAATCTACTTGTATAGTGGAACATTGCCATGTCCTTTTCAATGCATCCCTTACTTTAAGATCTATCTTTGGACCGTAAAATGCTCCATCCCCCTCATTTATGTCATAAGGAAGGCCCATCTCATCTAAAGCATCCTTCAAAGCCTGTGTAGCATGTTCCCAGTTACTCAGTTCACCAATATATTTTTCTGGTCTTGTACTTATTTCAAGAGAATATTCAAAATCAAATTTCTTCATTAAAAAATCAGCTAAATCCATAACTTTGATTATTTCTTCCTTTAATTGAGATGGAAGACAAAAAATATGAGCATCATCCTGAGTAAAGCCTCTAACTCTCAAAAGGCCATGCATAACACCTGATTTTTCATGTCTATATACGGTCCCAAGTTCGAAGTATTTTATAGGGAGTTCTTTATAACTATGGATCTGAGAATTGTATATAAGAATATGTCCCGGACAGTTCATTGGTTTAACGCCATATTCTTCTCCATCGATTTCAAAAAAGTACATATTCTCCTTATAATATCCATAATGTCCAGATGTCTTCCAAAGATTGGAATTATATATATGTGGAGTTGCAACAAGTTCATATCCTCTTCTTCTATGCTCTTTTTTTAAAAAATTCTCAAGAGAATCTTTCATAGCAGCTCCATAAGGAGAATACAATACAAGACCCGGACCAGATAATTCTGGGAATGTAGAAAAAAGTTTTAATTCTCTTCCAAGCACCCTATGATCCCTTTTTTTTGCTTCTTCTAGAAGATTAAGATACTCTTCAAGCATAGAAGCCTTTGGAAATGATATCCCATAAATCCTTTGAAGCATTTTGTTTTTTTCATCTCCACGCCAATAAGCGCCAGCCACTTTCATGAGTTTAAAAGCCTTTACCTTAGATGTATCAGGTATATGTGGACCTCTACACATATCATAAAACTCTTTCTGATAATAAAAACTAATAACCTTCTCTCCTTTTTTCTTGAGTTCTTCTATCAATTCAACTTTATATTGATTTCCAGTTTTTTTATAAATATCCAAGGCCTTATCTATTTCTACAATCTTTTTCTCAGGTCTAATCTTTTCACCAATTATCTTTTTCATTTCAGATTCGATTTTTTCCAAGTCTTTTTCACTAAGGGCATGTTCCATATCTATATCATAGTAAAAGCCTTCTTCTATTGATGGTCCTATTGCAAGTTTAGCATCAGGATAAAGACGCAATATAGCCTGTGCCATTATATGGGATGTAGAATGCCAAAATATAGATTTTCCATCATCATCTCCAAATTCAACCACTTCAAATTCATAATTATCAAGTGAATCATTAAAACTAGAATAAAGATCCAAAAGTCCTTTTTTAGTCCTGAACGCAATTGCATTCTTTTTATATCTAGGAGAATTACCAAAAATTACATCTCCTAAAATATCATTATTATTTATCTCTATTTCCCGTCCATTAAAGAAAATTTTCGCCATAAAGTACTCCTTATAATCTATTAAATCTAATATACAATAGTTTTATTAATCATTCAATAGGTTACAGGCTGTTGAAAAACTTCTGAAATAAATCCGGAGCAAAATACTGTGTATTTATAAAGAAAATGGGGAGAGAACCTACCCAGGTGACTTTATAAGTCACCGGAGAAGTAAAGCCCCTGTTTGGTTGCTATAGTAACTGCTAAACCAATGGGTCTTGCAGTAATATGTGAACGGGGCCACATTTTCTATAAATATACAGTTTTTGTGTAGGACTAAAAAAACATTATCGGCTTTGCCAGTAGAGTTTTTCAACAGCTTGTTCACTATTCACTAGAAGTAAGCTGAATCGCTCTCAGATACCCGCAATTATTTGACAGTATCTAGTTTTATTATTTTCTTGAAAAAAAATATTTATAGGTATAGAATTTTTTCAAATGGTCAATATGGGGGATTTTATGAAAATATTAGTTATCAACCCGGGTTCGACTTCCACTAAGATAGCTGTTTACAATGATGAAATGCAGGTTCTTGAAGAATCTCTGCGACATGATGTAGAGGTTCTCTCTAAGTTTAAGGATATCTTTTCTCAGCTTGATTTCAGAGCTGGAATAATATCAGATTTCCTTTCAAAAAATAATCTTGCACTTTCTGAGTTTGATGCAATAGCTGCACGAGGTGGAACCCTCCCACCAGCAGAAGGTGGCACATATAAAGTCGATGAATCTTTGCTGGATGCAACAAAAAATCATTATGTAGCGGAGCACCCTTCCCTTCTTGGTGCCCTAATAGCCGATTCTTTATCAAAAGAAGCCGGAATACCTGCTTTTATAACTGATCCGGTTTCAGTGGATGAATGGCATGAACTATCAAGATTCTCAGGACTTCCCGAACTGCCAAGAATTAGTCTTTCCCATGCACTGAATCTCCGTGCAGTTGCAAGAAGAATGTCCTCAGATATAGGCAAACCATATAATGAACTGAATCTCATTATCATACACCTTGGGGGAGGTATTTCCGTCGCAGCTCACAAAAAAGGTCGCCAAATTGATGCAAATAATGCTAATGAAGATGGCCCATTTTCACCAGAAAGAACAGGTTCACTTCCCGTAGCTTCTGTCGTGAAAGAGTGTTTTTCTGGGAAATATGATTTCTCTGAAATGAAAAAAAGAATCACAAAAACAGGTGGCCTTGTAGCTTATCTTGGGACAAATGATGTGAGAAAAGTCATATCTTTAATAGAATCTGGAGATAAAAAAGCTGAAACTATACTTGATGCTATGCTTTATCAGGTAGCAAAAGAAACCGGAAGAATGGCAGCAGTACTTCATGGTAAAGTAGATGCTATAGCAATATCCGGAGGAATCGCCCACAATAAAATATTAACTGATAAACTTTCAGAATGGATAGATTTTATTGCGCCTGTGCATGTTTATCCTGGTGAAGATGAAATGCTCGCACTTGCACAGGGTGCAATTAGAGTAATGAAGGGAGAAGAATCCGCAAAAATTTTTAAGGGAGGAAAAATATGATTAAATCCATTGATGAAATGATAAAAAAAGCTAAAGAATCTGGAAAAAGAAAAATTGCAGTAGTTTGTGCCCATGATACTGAGGTATTACTATCTCTTTATAAAGCAGTAAAAGAAGGAATAGTTTACCCTATACTTTTCGGTAAAAAGAATGAAATAGAAAACCTGATAAAAGTGCATTCTCTTGATAATTTTGAATGTGAAATAAGAAATTTCAATAATGATCAGGAATGCGCTGAAAATGCGGTCAGAGAAGTATCCAGTGGTAAAGCACAAATGCTAATGAAAGGACTTATTTCAACATCTACTTTTTTAAAGGCTGTACTTAATAAGGAATGGGGCCTTAGAAAGGGAGGATTACTCAGCCATGTTACTGTATTTGATGCTAAGGGATATGATCATTTATTTCTCTTGACTGATGTTGCAATGAATATAGCTCCTGATCTTATGCAGAAGAAGATGATAATAGAGAATGCGGTAGAAGTAGCTCATGGTCTTGGCATAGAAACACCAAAAGTAGCTCCTCTTTGTGCAGTAGAAGTAGTCAATCCTGATATGCCTGCTACGATAGATGCAGCAATATTATCAAAAATGAGTGATAGGGGACAGATAAAGGGCTGTATAGTAGATGGCCCTCTAGCGCTAGATAATGCTGTTTCTTTAGAGGCTGCCAAACACAAAAAAATAAGCGGTAAAGTAGCTGGTCAGGCTGATATTCTTTTAGCACCAGCAATAGAAGCAGGAAATATTTTCTATAAAGCCCTGGGATTTTTTACAGATGCTAAGATAGCAGCAATAATAACCGGTGCAAATGCTCCTATAGTATTAACATCAAGAGCAGATTCTGATGAGACAAAATTTAATTCAATAGTATTAGCTGCATCTATTTCATGATATTAAGGAGAATATAATGAAAAGCTAGGATGAGATTTTAAAAAAAGCCAAGGATGCACCAAAACAAACTATTGCTGTTGCAAGAGCCGAGGACAATATCGTATTAGAAGCCATTAAAAAGGCAAAAAAACTTGGGCTAATTGATGCAATACTTGTAGGAGATGAGAATTCAATAAGAGAAAAGCTTTCCGAGCTAGAAATGCCTTTAGAAGATTATGAGATAATACATGCAGATTCCGACAAAGAATCTGCAGAACTTGCCGTATCACAAGTAAAATCAGGAAATGCTAGTTCACTCATGAAGGGTTCTATTAAAACTTCAATTCTTCTTAAAGCTGTTCTTGATAAGGAAAAAGGACTTAGAAGTGGAAAACTTCTAAGCCATATACTCATTGCTGAATTGAGAAATAAACTATTTCTTGTTACAGATGGTGGAATGAATATGTACCCTGATCTTAATCAAAAACAAAATATTATAGAAAATGCTGTAAGAGTTGCTGAAAAAATGGGAATAAAAAATCCGTCTGTAGCACCATTATGTGCTGTGGAATCAGTAAACCCTGATATGAAGGCAACGCTTGATGCATCAATCCTTTCAAAGATGAATAATCGTGGACAAATAAAAAACTGCATTGTAGATGGTCCTCTGGCTCTTGATAATGCCGTCTCTTTAGAGGCAGCAAAACATAAAAAAATAGTCAGTCCTGTCGCTGGAAATGCAGACATACTCTTAGTTCCTGACATTGAAGCAGGAAATATTTTTGGGAAAAGTATCATTTATTTCGCACATGCAAAGGTTGGTGGTATAATTGCAGGAGCGAGTGCACCAATAATACTTCTTTCTCGAGCAGATGATGAAGAAACAAAACTTAACTCCATATGTCTTGCTAAAATTGTCAGTTGAAACTTTATATAAGGGGGCTATTAATGAATGCAAATGGTAAAAGATTACTTGTCATCAATCCTGGTTCCACATCCACGAAACTAGCAGTATTCGATGATAATAAAGAAGTACTGTGTGAAACAATAAGACATGATAATTCCGAGATAGAGAAATTTGATAGTATTA
>Ga0114934_10003340_pt1 | contig 10043 bp, 2 predicted proteins | sample 4SBtaG_2_FD_99695 | JGI IMG/M metagenome (GOLD analysis project Ga0114934, IMG submission 99695) | Deep subsurface microbial communities from Kolumbo volcano to uncover new lineages of life (NeLLi) - 4SBTROV10_white metaG | ecosystem: Environmental > Aquatic > Marine > Volcanic ...
GAATAATCTGCAACGCTTCATCAAGCGTGGTGGGTGGTTTAATGTTTAGGAGTTCCTCAGGTAGCATGGGCTAAATCTACAGGATTTGTCTGTGCTTTGGCAAGGGGCTGTGAACGGTTACCTGTAGCGGTTTCAGTACGGGCCTTTTTATTTGGATGAACAAAATTTTTACCATCCTATTCTTTGCGTTCGAGTTAAGGTTTAATTTAAATCCAAAATCTCTATTAGCACATCTGTTGCCCACCGCTCACCATTTATCGCCTGCGCTCTTCGGCATGCATCAGACATGGAAACCAATTGATAATCTACGCTATCAGCAAAGTTAAAGTAGCTCTCGGAAGCTTTTGCAAAACGTATGTTCCAGTACGCAACCCCTTGGTCGAACCGGATTTTTATCGCCTTTCCTGAGTTAAATTTAACGATTAATTTTCTGTGGTGCGGAATTTCTTTATTGCTATCGAAAATATTCAACGTCACTGTTGTATTTAGCTTCTTAATGATCCATTCCCGAGCAAAAGCGTCAAACTCATCTCGCATTGCCCAATCATGGTGAGCCCGGTTCCCATTTCGGTCTTTAGCTTTGAACAGTGTATCTACCCTTAATTTTTTAATGTTTGGGGTCTTTTCAAAAATCGGCTTAAGTAAGGAACTCAAAAGCGATACAGCGGCTGGATTTTGAATATATCTGTCGGAATAAACAACCTCCGTTACTTTGCCACTTCCCCATAATAAGCTTAATTCTTCGTGTTGATCGATGATAAGCTCCCAAAATCTGGAACCAAAACTGCTTAAATCACCGTTAAGTTCCGAGCTAATTTCAATATCAAAAACCGGCGATTCGGTTCTCTCCATCCAGCAAGAAGCATCAAGCTCTGTTACTTCTGTTGAAACACTAGCCAATGTTTCAACCACGATTTCTCCTTGTTGATGCCATGACGGCCCTGGAATCACTGCATTTGAAAATTTAGAAGCAATTGTGTAGACGGCTTCGCCTTTTACGACTTGTGCAACGATAGGATCTTCGTCTCCAACTGCGCTTTTGAAAAAACGTGCTCCAACTGCGGACAAGCGGTAGAGATCATGTTGCAGATCCGGGTCTTGCGGATCAATCCCCAGAACCAAATCAACCTTCACATCGTCTTGCAAAAGATAATTGTGAATTGCTTTCCGAAACGCCGGAGCGAGCATATCCCAGTCATTTTCATTTCCCTTAAGCCAAAGTGTAAGATGCTCAGCCCCTTCATTGATATGCCTACGCAACACTTCTTCAATTGAACATGGACAGTATTTGGCACCCGTAATCAATTGTTCCTCTTCAGGTAGCTTTACATAATTTGCAAAGTTAGCTCCTAGCCAATCTAAAGCTAATTTACGATCCAGTGAGTCATGGTCATGACGGGTTTGGGAATCAAGCAAACATTCGCTGCATGCCGTTTCACAGTGACTACACTCCAACTGTTTGACCATTTTCGCTAGCAATATTTCGATATGAAGCGGCGCACTAGAAGCGAATCCGGCTCCGCCACTTATTATGTCGTACAGTTGAATCACTCGGATGGTAGCACCGTTTTCTAGCCTCGCCGGGCGCGTTGCGTAACCTAGCTCGGAACGGGAAATACCAAGAATACCGGAAAGCGCAGAGCGTATTGCAACAGCTAAAGTTATCGCTATTGACTTGGCTTCTTCCGAACCATCGGCGAGAAACTCTCCCAACACCGGGTTCCGGAGAATCAATTCAAAAACATCGGTGTAAGCATAGGCTCCCAAAACGACATTTGGAACTAAACTCGCCGAGCCTGAACATGGTAAACGCCTGTTGTTTTTATCCTTATCTTCTTTGCTTGGTCGAGGGGGGAAATGGCTACCGGATGGCGATAATGCCGGCGGATATTCTTCAGCAGTAACCATAGACTCTGCTCTCCCGCAGGATAAGCAAAGTGCATAGCCATATCCGAATTCCCCAGAGCTATGATGGAAAACTTTCCCATGGACACCATAGGACATATAGCCAAGCACAGGATTTGGAAGAGGAACTTTTTTCGCATCGACGAATACCCAGGAGGGTTCGACTGGTATAAATTTTTGATGCTCAATATTATTGGATACGCTTGCATACGCATCCGTCACGAAACCTGCCGGTTGCATAACCTTTTTAATATTGTCGATCTTTATCGGCTTCCTACAGTCACTATTTGCACAAAGTAGTTCCGAATTTCTAACAACACTTTCATCGTAGCCAAGCGCGCCACAACTGTCGCATCGCCATGCGATATCAAATTTCTGCGCTTCGTTAGCGTCACTGTTTAAATTATGCCAATGCAATGACACACCGGCCGAACGAAACACTCTACCATCCAAAACAAGTTCTGCTCCCGGCGCATATTCACGTACAGCAATAGCGAGGTTGCGAGAAGGTAACCCCTTATACCTGGATACATTATCATCGCGGTCTTTCTTAGAAGTTTTTTGAGTTTCCTTCTCTCGAATGTAATCTTCGATTGTGAAATTATCGAAATTCACAACATCGGTAGGAAAACCGTAGCCAGGCAAGAAAGTACGAGCGGCCAGATCCCGCAAAAGATACTCTTCAGAATGACGACGCTTTTCTATTTGAATGCGCATTAAGTAAGGGCTGTTCGGTTTTGCGTTGCTTTCTTCGGCGACAAGATAACGGTAATCCTCTAACCAGCGCGATTGAAGCTGTTTGATCTTCACAATAGTCTCGCTTCGCAACTGGAATGACGAGAGGCCTTGTAATGCTGTACCTTTAGCCAAATCGTTTACAGCTGCGTCTAGATCTAATGTTGCTTTCCCTAGCCAACTGATAAAACGATCGCAAAGGGACTCTCCATGCTCGTCGTTAAAAAACCATTGAGTATCGAGCCGAGTCCTTTCGGTTTTTGTTATTCCCACCTCGTGGCATAAAAAATTCGCCAACATCAGAGAATTAACATGTCTCTGAACTAATCTAGCGGAATTAAGCGCGACGGCAGGTGCTGGTATAACGGTTTCAAACGGCCAAGATGGATTTGCAAAAACCTGTTGATCATGCGGATTGCCCTTACACAGGGTATAAGCGAGTGCTCTCGCTTCCTTACCGCGTCCGGCCCTTCCTGCACGTTGCAAATAGTTAGCCGGGTGCGGAGGTACGTTATTCATAACAACGGCAGCAATCCCGCCAATATCCACACCCATTTCCATGGTCGTGGAACAATTGAGTACGTTAACCTGACCTTTTTTGAACATTTCTTCGTAGTCTTCCAATCGTTCAGAAGACTGCTGTGCCGAGTGCTCAGCCGTGCGATAGTAAAACCCACCTTCGACGGCTCTATCGTTAAGATTCGTCCACAGATTTTGTGACCGTAGATTTCTAATCGCCTCGTTACTACTAACCAACTTTCTAACTTTTTCCAATCCGAGAACATAATCTTCCTGCGAATGATCAATCTCCCAAACTTCTGGCAACATGACCTCTGTAACCTTAAAGCGGCTAAACTCTTCATCCGTCAAACGATTGAACTTGATATGGGTAGGCAGATAAGGGGTTAAGCCTTTAAAAGCGGTATCCAACAATTTATTGGTGACAGGACAAACAAAGGCCCTATCAACTAACGAAAACGTCAACTGCTCTTTCGCCAGATAGAATCGGTTCCCATCGGACTTAAGCACCCGATTATTTTCGGTCAATTGCAACCACGCTTTCCGTAACCAAAGATTTACTCGGTCAACATCGCCTTTTTTGGTTGGATCGAGGTTTGCTGCCAAAAACAGCATTTTGATCAATCGCTGGCTATAATGTCCATTACGAATGTTGGGCCATCGCTTTACATAATTATCGTCGGCTTCTTCGGAAACAGGGTTTCGCAGCACCTTAGGCGCAAAGCGTGTACCAATCCATGAGCGCCAATCTTCCTCAAGCTGGATAAAGCTACCTTCTCTGACATAAAAATCGAGCGCAACTTTTAGGAATTCCTTCCAATCCGTTCGAGAAAGCCCGCTCTCTTGCCAATAATCCGGTAAAATACTTATCTCTTTTAGACCTGCATAACCGACCTTAACCAGCCCTTGGGTTTCAAGACTGTTCTTATATTTAGGCCTACGTCTAAACTCGCGAAACAATAGCATTTCAGCTAGTTTTAATGGTCCATCATTTTGCTTAAAAATTTCCGGTTTCTGGTATTGGTTATAGAGAAGCATCGACGTTTTAATGTCATTCTTTTGCCTAAGTTCATTAGCCAGTTCACTCCATGTGAGTTTGGCCAATGTTGTTGAAGCACCTGATCCTGATGCCATGGATCTCGCCTTCTCTTCGAGATCCATGGCCATCGCAACCATTCCCATATCCCTAAGGTTATTGGCTTGCTTTAACAAATCTTGTGCCGTAACTCCCTCGGCAGGCATTGATTGATTTGACAAAGTCCTTTGGTGAGATGAAAGTGCTTCTACGATTAACCCCCGTACGCGATTTCGTTCCGCTTCTTGCTGCATGCTCACGGCCATACGCGCAGTTCCCTGACGGCTGTCAGTAAACGTAATCAGTCTGCGACCACGGCCGGGCAGTGATTGTGGTCCATGCCCTTTTTGTCCATCTTCATTTTTAAAATCAGGGCAATATTCCAAGACGGTAGGCACCGCATTCGCTACATAAAACGGTGAACCCAATAATGATCTCCGAAAAGGCAACATCCCCTTGCTACCCGAATACTCACAACCAAGTTTGCTACAAACCACATCACCGTCACTCAGGCCGAGGCGTACTGTATCTCCTGATTTAACGTGAAATTCAGCACTGTTCCTATCCAGTTCAACGGGAATAAATCCCAGATCGTCATTAGGACTGGAAGACAAAATAAGCGGATTTTTGACGGAACGCTGAGGCAATTCTCCATCGGGTGGCGTTTCGTCATCACTACCCGCCTCGCTCAACAAAGAAAACTCATCGCCCCCCGATTCGTTCCATTGCACCAATTTGCCTCGTTTGTCTCGTGCCAATAAATGAGGTTCGTTGCATTCATTACAGAACCCCACTTCAAATACAGGGCTGCCACAGCCACAGGTTTGGCGCTGGCTTACATAGACATAGCCGAAAGGCCAGTTTTCTTGTAAAGGCGTATTCCTTTTCGCCTCACAATCTTTATTGAAACACGACCAAAGCCCTTGAATGGTACGCTGAAAAAAATGAGCTCTAAGTTTTAAGAACGCGGGTTCATCTCCGAATGGTTGAGTACCTGTACAGACATCCAGCCAACGTAAGAGTTCTGACTGAGAAACGCTATGGCCTAATCGTCTATTGAACTGATCAGTAATTTCCGTCAGCTTTAGCGGCTTAGGCGTAGTCACTAAAATATCCCTAAGCAATCTCGCTTCCGGCGAGTGAGTAAGCATTTGGTAACGCTCGGGATGAATATGAGGCGCCTTGGTATTCGCACTCTGCATCCCTTCCAAATCATCCAATTTGACGGAAATATTTTTGCTATTCGGCAGGCTCGGAATAACCCTATTACCACCCCAAACATCAATTTGTTCGATGGGTACTCCGGACAAATCCGAAAGAAACTTCTTCAACTGTTGTTCAGTATCCTCGCCCGCAATGGTCGCGGAAGTCGCCACAAAGCGAACCTGCTTGGGACTTACGCCAAAGGCATTCATCACTCGCCGTAATTGCAAGGCTAATTCCGCTGCCTGTGAGCCGGCGTAGGTATGAGCTTCATCCAATACGATCCAGCGAAGAGACTGTTCCTTCCGGGACTGCTGTAGGATCGGTGCATCGATTTGGCGCACGAGCATATACTCGAGCATTGTGCCATTGGTGACGAGGATAGGCGCCGGCTCTTCTCGCATCAGTTCACGAGATAAAATCTCATTCGGCTTTAGGGCCTGATCACTCCTGACTTTCGCGCGAAGCTCTTCTGTTTTGCCGTTGTAAAGGCAATACCGAATTCCTTTATCAAAGGACTGAGTCCAAGCATTTAAGCGTTCTCTTTGCGAGTTAATCAGTGCATTGAGAGGGTAAAGAAATAATGCGCGAACACCAACCAATGGCTTGCTGCCATTGTCTTTATATTCCCGGTAAAGGTCTTCAAGTACCGGAACCATGAAGCATTCTGTTTTACCAGAACCGGTACCGCTGGTCACAACGACGGAATGTTTATTCTCAAGCAGCGATTTCCAGCTCGCGAGCTGATGGGTAAATGGATGCCAGTCCGCACCAAAACGGTAGCGTCCGTTTTGCTTGCCATCAAGTGACTCAATCACTTCCTTGCTTAAAAGTCCTTTTTTGAATGCTAAATCATGCATCGTAATGTCTGATTCTTGCCAACCAAACATTTGTTCAAAGATCGGTGGCGCCAGAAAAGAGCCTTCATTTCCGCATTCGGCTTTCATTAAACCGGTTAAGTGCTCACGTAATGCAGGATTTGTAATCCCCAAAACACCCAAAGTTGCCTCGGTTGAGCGCGATAAAGACTGTTCAACTAGAGAAGAAAAATACTTAGTCATGGAAATCCGATTCCTTATTGATTATTTGTAATATAGCGAAGAAGAGAATACTGATACACGTAATAAAACCACTGGGTATCGAAATCTCTTACTTGTCTTAAAAAAAATACTGCTTCTGCCGAATTAACAAAAACATCATCAAATTTGCATTTCCCTACAGATACGGCTGCAGCAAACGCAGGTAGATATACAACTGCATTACGGTGGTCCATTTCGGGCTCGAATGAAATGGGACTTTCTTGCCGGGATAAACACCAACGTTTCAAACAACTTCCGCCAAATACTGGCCAGCTATCGTCGCTTCTTGCCCGAATCAGATCTTGATACCAAGTGGAAACGGCATGTTGCATCACGGCTTCCGGCATTTGTGCCTCTTGGGGAATACATCCATCATCTAGCCACTTTCTTATATTGCCGTTGTAGGACGGAACCGCCTCACTGAAGCGTTCGTACATTTTCTTGATAAGCGCAGGTACAAACTCCTCTTTCATACCTTTCTGCAATAAGTCATGCTTTAATCTTTCTGCTGCGTTTCTTATCTCTACAATTGGAAACAACTCCCATATAAAAGGAAACTCCGTTTCAATGCGGGATATAAAGTCGACGGACATTTCAAACTTAAACATCGCCATTGCTAGAGCAGCAGGAATTCTTACCAAGGCACGCCAAACTTCAAAAGTGGACAGTGGCAAGTAGCCGAAATTGTCGTATAAATTTCTTAAGAATTGCCAACTGCTATGCGCTGGATTCAACGCCATTGCATTGAGCACTGTTTCAAATGAATTAGGAAACAATTCTGGGTGGAACATCAATGCGGCCTTCTGCAAATTGCGTATCTCACTTACAGGCTCAGGCGGTGTTGAATTTCCAGGTAAGAATTCCGGCCGGAATGTAACTGATGAATTGTTTGCTGGAACGATCAACCAAGGACCTGCTTTATCAATCATCCCCGGCAATTCGAATTCGCCTGTAGCAACGTTTTGGCTCATGCGAGAACGTAATTCGACAGGATGACGCTCAGGCTCACTCAACAGCATCAGCATCGGTTTGGGTACTTTGCTGATATTAGCCAATGAAAATGTACGACGACTGGGGTCTAGCTGCATCCCAACAGCGTACCTGCCAATTCGACAAACGATCTTGCTGTCGATCGTCAGCTCAACGTCCAGGTCAATACCCGTTTGTAAAGAAAGTAAACTCTCAATCTGGTCTTTCAGATTAAAAAGATTCACTTCGACAGGTTTGTCACGAACCTGTGTTCGCCACGTATAGAAAGCATGTGCGACTGAATTTCCTTTTAAACTTAATTCCATCCGGTAGTTAGTGACCGATTGCTCGGCACGTCCAAACAAATACACACGAGCCCCTAAAAGATCCGAAACGGGCAATGATTTCGGCAACGGTTGTTCATCTTTATCGAACGCCAGATAACCCGAACCGGGAAACGGCAATTCAATGCGGATTGGATCGCTTTCGAGATTTGGAATCACCAATACCTTTACATGGGCAGGCGGAATCCCTTCTACTTCCAGAGACAATTCGGTATGGTCATCACGACTCACCCGTCGTGCTTTAACTTGAGAAGTTTCCAATTGATAAAGGCACGTACTGTTTGAATAAAAAAGAATACTTCCTTGATTGGACTGCTTACCGCTTTTTAGCTCAATTTTAAAATCAGCCGGAAGCAGGCCAATACGTTTTCGTAGTAGGGTTTCGTTATCATTATTTCGAACCGATAAATAATGGCGGCCCAGTTGCTGTTGTAACGAGCATGTATCAACCTGTTGCCCAGAAAGATAGATATGCGCCCCTTTCGCACCGAGCTCCGGATCAGAATTGCCCCATTCCACTGTAGGCACGCCTAAGAATGTTAGACTGGGCACGCAAGGCCATTTCAAAGGATTGCCTTTCAAATCAAGATCGAGATTTGCCGAGGCTGAATCACCCATCCGAATTCGAAACCTTTCCTCACCCAATACCATGACAACACAGGCGCCTTGTACATTGACGGTATGACAACCAAGGCATTGTTCGCGGTCGGTGTAAACGCCGTCATCAACTTCCAATTCCGAGCCATTGGGTAACAAAAGCAATATGTCGGCACATTTGGTTTTGAAGCTAGCTTGCCCGCAGATCTGCCAATGGTCGTCAACAAACTCAAAACCAAGCGGTACGTCACCAACCGCGACGGCTGTATTTTGAATGGGTATTTCAGCCAGTTTGGAGCCCCCATATAACGCAACGAGAGCCAGCCCATCACTTGGCGACTGCCGCTTACATCTAACAAGCTTACGTTTCAAGCGAACTCTAGCTCTTTTATCATCTAAGACTGCGTAACCGACGCCTAAGCTAACCAACTGTCTTTCTGCTTCAAAAATTGCAAGTTTTAAGCGGCATGAAGGCGGCTCACCATCCAGATTGAAAGTGACTTCTTTTGGGAAGCTAATATCTGATTGAAGAGCATCTCTGTTTTGGTCGGTAAAGAAGTGTGTACAATTCCACTGCCTGTCAGCAGCTCGTCGCGTGCGCGTTTCTTTTGAAGCCGATTGGAGTAGTCCATTAAGAAATTCAGTGCCTGTTTCTTCGTCAAGAGGTATCGGGAAGCGTTCACGCCAATTTGGACTCGCGGCATCGAGTTCATTTACCGGCTCATCTTTTGTATCCAGCCCGTATAAATGCACGATAGCAACTAACTCATCCGCCATTTGCGCAATTAAATCTACCGACGTGTCATCTGAGAAAACCTGTGGGAGCGCCGATTGTTCGATCAGAGTAGTCACAAGATGCCGTGTGGTTTGTCCTAAAAGCTGGGCAGTTTCGTATTGTTTTAAGATCTTTCCAAATACCGTTTGAAAGCGACTGCCGGATTGCTTAAGCAGACGAAATGGCAATCCGCCTTCACTGAAGACCGAGCCCAGAAAGTTCCTAGTTTCTGATTCATAAAAGCGAATTGGCCGCCCCCAATATCCCCCAAGACCTTGTGGCACAACCCGTTCTCGCTCATTCGCGGACAAAGAAAAACCTAATGTCGACCAAATCGGATCCCAGGTCCAGCCACGCTCGTATTCGCGCCGATACCACTCCGCACAAAACAACGTAAAGCAAGCATTTGCACGCTTATCATTCGTAAAATTAGCCGTATTACCATGCTCCGACAGCAAATGCTTTAAATTGCCGTACTCCTCGTTGCTGACGTGATATTCATACAGCGGTCGCTGATCGGGCTGCTCTAACGTCCTTCGGGTTAAAAAGGCCGTGAGCCAAGAAGAAAATTGAAAGACCGAATCTCCTCTAACTGTTTGCATATTTATCTCCATATATTTCAACCTCGTCTTAGCTGATTGATATTCCCTGAATTCAAGTAATAACTCAAGTTTCGGAGTTCATTCTGAGCAAAATACCCATGTAAGGCACTGATTAACAAAGAATAGAAGCCTCCAAAGTGGTAAAATATAGTTTATTTGACGAACATATTAAACTACCCGGAGGCTTCAATGAATAATGACACAAAATTTCTGGACTTGCCAAGTTTAGTGAGCGATTTA
>Ga0114934_10003341_pt1 | contig 10041 bp, 10 predicted proteins | sample 4SBtaG_2_FD_99695 | JGI IMG/M metagenome (GOLD analysis project Ga0114934, IMG submission 99695) | Deep subsurface microbial communities from Kolumbo volcano to uncover new lineages of life (NeLLi) - 4SBTROV10_white metaG | ecosystem: Environmental > Aquatic > Marine > Volcanic ...
CAAGAACCAGGATATTGAGATGGCAGACTCCGTAATAAACAGAAAAAATAAACTGGCTGAAATGGATGATGAGATTGAGGAAAAGGCCCTTACATTCATAGCACTGTATCAGCCAATGGCCAGCGATATGAGAAAAATAGGCTGCATACTGAAGATGATAACCTATCTGGCCAGAATCGGGAGATACGGAAAGGACATCGCCATGACGGTGAAAGAGCTGGCAGGAGAGGAGCAGATCGGAAAGCTGGTGGAAAATCCCCTACATGGCCGAGAAGGTCGAGGAGATGATTCAGGATGCGCTCCGTGCCTTTGAGAACGAAACCGTCATAGATACGGAGGATTTCGTAAGCAGGGACGACGAGCTGGACAGCCTCAGATACTCCATATTTCGGGAATGCCTGACATACATGATGGAGGACCCGCAGAAGATAACCCGCTGTTCGCACTACATAATGATAGCCAGATACCTCGAAAGATGCGGCGACCATGCCTGCAAAATGGCAGAAAAGATATACTATATGGTGACAGGAGAAAGAAAAGAAATAAAATAAGACTAAACTCCCAGAATAACAGGCCAGTTCATGGCACCAAGGAACAGAAGCATAAAGAAGAAGGGGGCCTGCTTTCTCTCTTACCCCAGATACTTAATGGCATATATAACATAGAGAGCCGGGAAAGGAGTATCTTCACAGCAGATGCAGTGTTATTAATCTATTTATTAATCTATGATGCCAAATAAAGATAAAGAAAGAAATGAGCGAAAGGTTTTGTTTTGTTCAAAGCAGAGCAACGGCCCTTGCAATCAATTCCATGAAGAAATTGGGATACAGGCCGAGCAGGAATAGAAGCACTACACCAATCCCCATAGCAAGCCCGGTTGCGGGTGGAATGTAGGCCTTTTTCTCCTCCCTGCCTTCCTCATGCCCGTACATGGCCATAACAGGCTTCAGGTAGTATGCAAGCGAGAAGACCGAGAAGCCAAGACCTACAAGAGAGAGCCAGTACAGTCCACCGTCAAGGCCAGCCTTGAACAGGAATAGTTTGCTGGTGAATCCTGCAAGCGGTGGGATTCCTGCAAGTCCAAACAGGCTGAGAGAGAGGGCAAGCGCCGTCTTCGGAACTCTTCTGGCAAGCCCTCTGTAGTCATCCAGCATGTATGCTCCGGTACTGTGGAATATGGCAAAGGCCGCAATGAAGGCGAGGGCATCCATGACCGCATGTGTAAGAGAATGATAGAGGGCCGCCTCGATACCGAACCGTATGTTCACGGAAAAGCCAATCATGATGTAGCCCATCTGGGCAATACTGGAGTAGGCCAGCATGCGTATAACATTCCTCTGCCTGAGAGCTGCCACATTCCCCCAGAACATCGTTATTATGGAGATGAAGATAAACACCGAGGTATACTGGCTCTGCGAGAATATAGCTACAATGAACACCATCATGATAAGAGCAATTATTCCTGCCTTCTTGGTAACTGCACTGAGATAGCCGGCCACAAGCCTCGGTGCCCCCTGATATGAATCCGGTATCCACATGTGGAACGGGACAAGGCCTACCTTGATTCCAATGCCAGCCACGAACAGAACCCCCGTAAAGAAGGTGAGGTCGCTCCTGTTAGCCGGAATGCTCAGGTATCCACCGATGCCCGCAAGGTCCGTATGTCCGCTGGTAACAATCAGGAGTATCATGCCAAATATTACGAGGGCCGAGGATATTATGCCGAATATGAGGTATTTAACCCCTCCTTCCACGGATTTCCTGGACGGAGAGAAGAGAACAAGGGCATAGGTCGGAACGGTCATCAGCTCCCATGCGAAGTAGAGCGTTAATATGTCCCTCGAAAACGGAAGCAGCAGTACGCCCATCATGCTGAGCAGGGAGAGGCCATAATACTTCGTCTTCTTTGTGTAGTCCCATGAGGCAAGAAGCAGCATGAGACCGGCGGTAAGAACAAGGATCTCAAAGAATACGGCCAGAGGGGTGACATACATCTGTACAAAAATCCCCTGATAGGCCGAGGAAAACAGGCCTGCTGGCTGGTTGAAAGACAGTAATGCAAGCCCGAGAGCTGCAACAATACCAGCGATTATCATACCGAATTCGAGCCTTCCCATCACCTTCTTTACCGCATTATACATCATTACAACCAGAGCGAGCAAGCCAATAAGAGCCAGTGAATATACTGCACAGTTCATTAGAACACCCCCATCCTCAGAAGTACCAGAAAGAGCATAAGACCACCGATTGTAAAGTAAACATAGGTCGAGACCTTCCCGTTCTGCAGGCTAGACATGCCACCTGCCAGAACATTGGAGAAGTAGTTTATTCCGGCGTTGAAGGCGTTAAGAGCCCTTTCGAGAGATATCTGAAGTATTCTGGCAAGAGCAAGTACACCGCCCACTATCACGACATAATAGGCCCTGTTGATGTACCACCTGTTGAAGAGGAATCTGTTCAGAGCACCGCCGACACCTGTTTCTGTATTGACCTTCCAATCTCTGGCTATGTATATCATAAAGGCAGGAAGGCCGCCCACAACAAGAACGCCGATACTGACATAGACCGATGTCATGCCTGCGATGACTGGCTCTCCCCCAAAGCCGAAGAAGTTCCAGAGAAGCTGCATGCCAAAGCCGAGAACCAGCGTAACAAGCGCCAGGATTATGAGCGGAATGGACATCGCAGCAGAGACCTTTACCTTCGGTCTCTCATCCCCATAGAAGGTCATTCCTATCGCCCTGAATATGTAGAAGACCGTCAGCACAGCGGTACCAAGACCGACTATGTAGAGCAGAAGGCCAAAGTTGCCGAGGTCCGCTTCCAGTATCACATCTAAAAGCGTCTCCTTGCTGAAAAAACCTGCAAGAGGCGGAACTCCCGATAGTGAAAGGGCACCGATAAGGAAGGTCCAGAAGACCACGGGAACAGCCCATCTCATACCGCCCATCTTTGTCATGTACTTTGTCTCGAATATGTGAAGAATAACGCCAGCATCCAGGAATAGCAGGGCCTTGAATATTGCATGGGACATGAGATGAGACATGGCTGCAAAGAGGCCTACATCGTGTTCGCCCATGAGCCCTGCAACTCCGAGAGCCATGAACATGTAACCTATCTGACTCAGCGTCGAATATGCGAGCACTTTCTTCAGTTCGATGGCAGAAAGGGCCATTGTTGCCGCCATGAATGCTGTGAATGCACCGACTGCAGCAACAGCCGTAAAATAGCCGGTTGCGTTTATGGAAACAAAGAGAGGCATGGTTCTGGCCACAAAATAGACACCAGCATTAACCAGTGTGGCCGCATGTATCAGAGCGGAAACTGTTGTCGGGCCGGCCATCGCATCAGGAAGCCACACATGGAACGGGAACTGAGCGGACTTGCCCAGAGCGCCCGTAAGGAGCATGAAAGGAACATAGGCTAGAAGTGCAGCCGGAATCAGAACAGCCCAGTGATTTCCCTGCGAAATGAGAGCCTGCATACTGAATGTATGGGTATAGTAGAATATGACAAGTATTCCGAGAAGGAGGCCCACATCGCCGCTCCTCGTGACAATGAACGATTTCATTCCAGCCTCTGCATTATCTCTATCTTCATACCAGTAGCCGATAAGAGAATAACTGCAGATACCGATAATCTCCCAGAATACATACATCAGCAGCAGTGAGTCAGAGAATACCATACCAACCATGCCGCCGATGAACAGCATCATGAGGAAGTAATAGCGCCGGGTGCTCTTTTCATGGGACATATACTCCACGCTGAAGAGAAGAATCAGGGAGCCGAGGAATGTGGCCACGAAGGCAAATATGAAAGCTATCTGGTCCACATAGAGAGCCGTTGTTATCCCGAGCGATTCAAGCCACGGTACCGAAACACTGATACCGTGCGCTCCATCGGCGAGGGCAGGATAGAGGAGAATGACATCGCCTGCAGTCAGGAAACCGATTATAACAGCAAAGACATTCCTGGCCCTGTTCGAATTCAGAACAAGGCTTGTTACAGCACCCAGAATCGGGATGCCGATTGCGAGATATACCAGTAATTCGTTCGTTGTAATCGCCATTTAAAACACCCCCCCAACTATTCCAAGAATATGCATTACCGCCGGAATCATAACATCCAGCAGGAACCCGGGGAAGAGACCAAACAGTATGGAGAGCACTGCTAGAGTTGCGATTGCATACCTCATGCTTGCAGGTGGCACCTTAACATTCTTAACAGCCTCAGACATGGGACCAAAGAAGACCTTTCTGATAAACCAGAGCATATAGGAGGCGGTTATCAGCGAAAGAACGAGAGTTACAGCTGTGAGCATGAAATTGCCGCTCTGAATACCGCCTGTGAACAGCGTCCATTCCGAGATGAAGCCAGCCATTGGTGGGGTGCCTGCAAGGCTGAAAACAGCAATGAGCGCGGATGTGGCAACGACAGGCATCTTCTTTGCCAGCCCGCTTATCTTTCGCATATCGCGGGTCCCCATCTGAGTTATCATAACTCCAGCAACCATAAAGAGGAGGCCTTTACCGAGAGCATGGGCGAATATGTGGTAGTTCGCCCCCACAAATCCGAAGTATGTCATCGTACCGGCACCGAAGACGATGTATCCCATCTGACTGACGGAGCTGTACGCAAAGAGCCTCTTTACATCGCTCTGCATCAGTGCCATCAAGCCACCATAGATTATAGATACAGTACCCAGAAGCATCATTACAGGTGCATAGGGCATAAGATGGGGCAGCATGAACCCGGCAAATCTCATGAGCGCGTAACCGCCGGTGGAAACCATGACCCCGCTCAGCAGCACACTGATCGGCGTCGGAGCATTCGCATGCGCGTCCGGCAGCCATGTATGGAACGGGAATACGCCCATCTTTATCAGAAAGCCGAGCAGCATGAAGGAGATAATTATCTGGAACGACCAGACTGGAGCATGGAGTGTGGCAGCAACATCAAACATGTTTGTGGTGCCAGAATAGAACCAGAGCATCAGGATCGATATAAGAAGGAAGATTGCGCCAAAGTGTGTGTATATGATGTACTTGTAGCCTGCACCCTTTGCATTCTCGTGCCCCCAGAAGGAAATGAGGAGATAGCTCGGCACCAGCATCAGCTCCCAGAAGACATAGAACTCAATCAGGTCTGCTGCAAGCACCAGCCCATACATCGCCGCCACAAAGAAGATAAGATTTGCATAGTAGGAGCTGAGGTCGTGCTCTCCCTTCATGTAGCCAACACTGTATATGCTGGCAAGAGCGCCGAGCAGAAGTATGGCGACTGATATGGGCCAGCTCAGACCATCTGAATACAGCGAGAAGCCTATCCCCAGCTGTGAGATCCACGGATATGTTTCCAGCGTGTTCATGCCGTATACCAGCATCAAAAGCCCGAGAGGTATAAGGAGTGAAAGAGCGGAAATCGCCCCGAGGAGACTGTTTGAGAGCTTTTTTCCTCCCAGATATACGATAAGGCCGACAAGCAATGGAATCAGCAGAGAAACCAGCAGAATCATCCTTTCAACCCCCTGATAACATCAAGGTCAATCGTCTCATATGTTCTGTACATCCAGAGAAGGACCGTAAAACCGACCATAGCCTCTATTGCACTTGCACCGAGCAGGAAAAGCACAAGGGGCTGATAGGGGCTGGCTGCCACCAGGAGTATGGCGCCCATCGAGATTATCTCCGCCGAGAGAAGAACCTTCAGTGCGTTCCTTCGGGTAAGACCGTATATGCCGGCTGCCAGCAGAAAGAACGGTATGTACTCCATCATTCTTTCACCTCCTCTATCATGGAAAAGACGCTCGCAAGCGCAGAAAATATCAGAAGCCCAAGAAGAAGCAGAGCAAAGGAGTAGCGGCCGAAGAGCATCGATGATACATCCTCAACAGAGATATGCGGGAAATTAAGTACCGCAGAAAAACCAGAGAGGAGGAAGAAAAGGATTCCGACAAGGATCCAGCCGCCTATACTGGATGCAATGCCACCTTCCGACATCTCCTTATCTCCAAGGAACATCCCCATAAAGAGGATGAATATCATGGCCACGCCGCTGTAAACCACAATAAGGTATAATGAGAGATAGTAGACACTGTGAATAAAGAGATAGAGAGAGAGGCCGATTATCATCACCACAAAATAGATGATGCTTCTGACCATCTTTCTGGACTCCAGCATACCTATAACGCCGACAATCACCATGATAAACGAGAGAAATTCCATAAACCACTCCAGATCCATCAGAAAACACCTCCTTCATTAGTCTCATCCTGACCTATCGATGCAACCTCGGGATTGTAAACGGTGCCATCTGGATTCAGAAGCTCCATGTAAAGGTCTTCCGAGTGCGCCCTTACAATGTTATGCTCCTGCGTGTGAATCATCTGGATAGATCCAGTGGGGCAGGCATCCAGACATATTCCACAGAAACTGCATCTACTGTAATCGGCAGTCGGGTAGCCGTCCTTCATCTTGAGAACATTGTTCGGGCACATTCTGGCGCATATGCCACAGTGCTGGCAGGTTTCTCTGTTCAGCGTGTGTATATTCCTTACCCTAGGAGATATGTCCCTCTTTTCATAGGGATACTTGACGGTCACCGGTTTTCTAAAAAGCTCTCTGAGGGTGTATAAAAGCGGCTTAATCAGACCCATCCTAGCACCTCCATTATGATAAGTGTTATGAAAATATTCAGGAACGCAAGGGGAACGAGTTTTTTCCATGCAATCTCCATCATATGAGAGAGTCTGAGCCTCGGCATAGAGTGCTGAATGAACATAATAGTGGTTCCAACGGTCAGGGTTTTTAGGACAAACCATGCAACATGAGGCAGGTACGGGCCCTCCCAGCCGCCGAAGAACATGCTCACTATGAGCCCGGAACCAAGAAACATCATCAGGAAGTGAGAAAGCATCTGAAGCGCATAGAACGGGCCTCCGTACTCGGTGCTGGCACCATAGATAACCTCCGGCTCTGCATCGGGGATGTCAAACGGCTTGATATGCATGGCCATCATTACCGCAATCACGCTGAGAAGAAGAGCCAGCGGCTGAACGACCGCAAACCAGACCCCTCTGTTAACAAAGGTATGCGCAACAGGAGTGGCCCATGTGGGAGAGACGCCCTGAGCGTAGACAATCCCCACAAGGCTCCATGAGTGGGAGAGCATGATAATCGGTACAAATGTGAGTGCAAGGAAGACCTCATAGGCAAGCATCTGAATCCCGGCCCTCTCGGCACCCGCAAGTCCGTATTTGTTATACGATGCCCATCCAACAAGGAAAATCAGGAGGGGCTCTATCGCCATCACCGCAAAGAGCATGATGAGGCTGGTATCAAAATCCAGTATAACCCAGTGGTCGGTGAACGGTATCAGGGAGAGGAAGAGGAAAGAGAGTACAAAGGAAAACACTGGCATAAACCAGAACCACCTGCTCGCCTTCTCTGGAATTATGGACTCCTTTGCTATCAGTTTTACCACATCCGCAATCGTCTGCAGCGTACCGGCGGGGCCGACATGCTTCGGACCGTACCTGCTCTGTATCGCCGCTCCAACCTTTCTCCACCACCAGAAGAGGAAGAGAACGACTACCAGTGAGAACACGGTTCCGGGAAACACAAACAGCTTGAAGAGTAGAGAATCTGCCAGCATTTTATCACCTATCCATATCCGCAGGACACACATCCATGCTCCCAATTAGTACAGGAATGTCATAGAGATATGACCCTTTCTTCAATATATGTTCAACCGCATACATGTTGGAGAAGGACGGGCCCCTTATCTTCGTCCTGTAGGGTGTATTGGTTCCATCAGAGATAAGATGTATCCCAAGACGGCCTCTGCAACTTTCAGTAACCGCATATGTCTCGCCCACCGGAACCTTCATCCACGGCATTGCCTTTCTGTTGAAGAGGTCTGCCTCCGAATTCCCGGGCGGGAGTCTGTCGAGAGCATCAAGAATAAGGCGTATGCTCTCCTTCATCTCTCCAAGCCTCACCATCCCTCTTGCCCATGCATCCCCAGCGGTCTGAGTGACTATCTGGAATCCCAGATCTTCATAAATTGGTATATGTGCATCCTTTCTGGTGTCGTGAGCAACGCCCGTTGCCCTCAGAACCGGGCCGCTGGCACCGATATCAATGGCCTCCTGAGGTGTGAGTTTTCCAAGACCTGTAAGCCTCTCCTTAACTATAGGCTCTTTGAACATCATTTCTTCGTAGACAGGAATGCGTGATTCGAGATATCTAAGGTTCTTCTCAGCCATCTCACGGAAGCGCTCAGGAATATCCCAGCGAACCCCGCCGGGCCGGATGTAGGCGAATGTTATCCTACCGCCGGTCAGGGCCTCCAGAAGGTCCAGCACTTTTTCCCTGTCTCCCATGGCCCACATCGCTACTGGCATATAGGAAAAATCGCCCCCCTGCTGCGGTCCCATCCAGATGAGATGGCTCGAAAGTCTGTTGAGCTCCACTGCAATAAGCCGAAGGTATTTTGCCTTTTCTGGGACCTCAATTCCGAGGAGTTCCTCAACGGCCCTGGCCCATACTTCTATGTATGGCATGCCGCACATGATGCAGCCCCTCTCCATATTGAGAATATTCTGATAGTAATTTCTCTGCTCACCCAGTTTTTCAAGCGTTCTGTGGACATAACCGATCCTGGACTCTGCATCGAGAATTCTGTTCCCATCCAGAAGCAGGTCAAATCCCATGGGACCGTGGGCTCCGGGGTGCTGGACGGCAAAGTGATAGACCCTCTCTGGCTCCCCCTCAGCCAGCTTAGATGTCGGAGCGTTCCAATCAATCTCCACTTCTTCAACCTTGAAGTCCTTTCTCAGAGGATAGGTGTCATTCCAGCCCTCCGCAAGAAGGAGATGGCTAAGGTTTGGGTGGCCCTTTATGTCAATTCCGAAGAGTTCGTGTGCCTCCCTTTCATGCCAGTTCGCCCCTTCCCATACCGGCATAACCGTAGGAACTACAGGATTATCCCTCGGAAGAGGAACTGTAATCATCTTCTGCTCATTGGTGCCAGGATTCCAGAGCATATAAACCGCATCGATTCTGTTCGCACCGGGCTCCACCTTATTCTTTGGAACATAATCCACGGCAGACATGAACTCAAGGAATGTAAAGCCTGCCTTCTTGAGGCCCAGAGCGGTATCCACAAGGGTTTCCGGCGTGGCTGTAATCTTCTCAATTTCTGCCATAAGAGCCCTCCTTTATCCTGTTTTTGAGCATTATAAACGCCTCCAGTATGCCTTCCGGGTTGGGTGGGCAGCCGGGTATAAATGCCGCTGGTTCAACATCCAGAACATCCCGTATGTCGGTAACGATGTTATAAGAGCCCTGATACGGTCCTCCACTCATGGGGCAGGCACCTATGACAACAAGGTACTTAGGGTCGGGCATCTGGGCCCAGAGCCTCTGTATCCTCGGAACAATCTTTCGGGCAATGGGGCCGTTGGCCACCAGAACATCGGCCTGTCGAGGCGTATCCGCAGGAGCAAAACCAAAGCGTTCAATATCGAATCTGGGCATCATGGCGGCCGCAATTTCGGTAGAGCAGCAGCCAAAGCAGAAGTGAAGGTTCCATAGCGAGGAACCCTTAACCCATGAGAGAACACTCGCTATATCTCTCGGATTCACGCCTTCCGGGACCTCATGCGTCATTCAGTTCACCTCCCAAGTGAGCCACAGAGTAGAGAAGACCAAGAAGAAGGAGCCCTGTAAAGAGAATTATGGGCACGAAGAACTCAAAGAGGTCCTGCATAACCGCCCACATAACGAAGAATATGGCACCCACATCAAAGACCAGAAACATAAAAGCGTATGCGTAGAAATGGAAGGTGTGTCTGGGACGGTTGCTTCCCACAGATCTGTCTGCACATTCATACGATTCATACTTCATATCCTCTGGTCTGGATTTCACAAGTATTCTGGCTATAACAAGAATTAGAATGCCTGTGAGCAAACCATCCAGGACAACGGCAAATGCTGTATTTAGAGGGTCCATATCTGATACCTCCATATTTATGTGGAA
>Ga0114934_10003342_pt1 | contig 10039 bp, 9 predicted proteins | sample 4SBtaG_2_FD_99695 | JGI IMG/M metagenome (GOLD analysis project Ga0114934, IMG submission 99695) | Deep subsurface microbial communities from Kolumbo volcano to uncover new lineages of life (NeLLi) - 4SBTROV10_white metaG | ecosystem: Environmental > Aquatic > Marine > Volcanic ...
CGCTACACGCCTGGAGGGATTCGAACCCCCGACCTGCGGATTCGAAGTCCGACGCTCTATCCAGCTGAGCTACAGGCGTATCTAGGGATTATCATTATCACTATTTTCTAAATTACGAAACAGCAGTATTAAACTCTTTCCCTTTTTTTAGACAACGTGCACAAACACGCATTTTCTGCTTCTTACCATTCACAGTAACAGTTACATTTTGTAGGTTAGGTTTCCAGGAACGTCTTGTTTTAATATGGGAGTGACTAATCGTATTACCAAAAGTAATTGTTTTTCCACAAATATCACATTTTCTAGCCATTCTATTACCTCATAATTCTATTCAAAATATTGCTCATTAATATACACTTTTTTTTTAAGATTGTCAAGAAAAAGTTTTTTTTTATTATTCCAAAAATAAAATAGCAGAAGGTCTGTAATTACTAAAAGGTCATGTTCCTCTCAAAGTCGACAACTTCCTTTTTGACGTCGATAAAATCTCTTTTTAATTGTATATTATTATGAAATATATAATTCAAAGAGATCAAAAATAACCCAAAAACAGGAGGATAAAGTCATGAGAAGATGTGAGGTTTTAAGTCGAGAATGAATAGGTTGTCCAAGAATAAAAAGTCACAAGAACAACCTACTACTCAGTGATATCATAAATGCACTCATGTTGATAAAGCGAGTCATTTTCTTACTGCACGACTGGAAGGAATGCATAATACTATAAATGATGAACAAAAAGACAAATGGCCTTAAATGATTTAGGAATAACATTAAGAAAAAGAAAAGTGTATATCTAGAATTATTTAAACAATATATGGAAAAACTCTTAGATAGTTAACAAACCTTTTAATAAAATTATTGATTTCAAAATTAAATTTTTTGAAATAAGAATGGAGAATTTAATCTTAGGTATCAAATCTTAAATTTTTCTTTTTGTATCTTTAACAAATCCGCAATTTTATGATCTGGCACAGGTTTAGGATTACCTAAACTCTTTGCTAGAAAGATAATTTTAGCAGCATGCTCTAATGTTTCCATGGCATAATAACTCTCCTGCAATGATCTATGAAAAGTTACTGCACCATGATTTTGTAATATCAAAGCATTATTTTCTTCTAAATAAGGTAAAATAGACAGAGGAACTTCCTCAGTAGAAGGTGTAGCATAAGGGACTATTGGCACTTTACCTAAAAGCAATACCATTTCAGACAAATATGGTTCAGCTAAACCTTCCCCTATTACAGAAAAAGCCGTGCCATAAGGAGGATGAGCATGAACCACAGCTTGCACATCAGGTCTTTTTTTATAAATAGCCAAGTGCATTTTAAATTCAGACGAAGGCTTAATATCAGTTTTTTCTAAAGGATTGCCTTGCCCATCTACTAGCAATATATGTTTATAATCTAAATTTCCCTTACTTACGCCAGTTGCAGTAGTCAAAAATTTTTCATCCCTAACCCTTATAGAAATATTTCCGTCATTGGCAGCAACAAAGCCTTTTAGCCACAATTTTTTGCCAATTTCTATAATTTCTCTTTTATTTTTTTTTAAATTCATATCTTAAAACAACCGTGGGTAATATTTTTTAATTTTTTTTAAAATTTCAAGCTCTGCCCCTCTGATTGAGAGAGAGAGTTGAGCACCCGATGCATTTTTGTGACCGCCTCCCCCTAATTCCAGAGCTATTTTGCTAACATCATATTGAGATTTAGAACGCAATTCAACTAACGTCGTATTCTTATCTTTATACGCTAATAAAAAAACTATTTGAGCTGAATAAATTGATAAAAGATGTCGCAGTATTCCAGTTTTCCATATAATGGAAGATTCTTTTTTACTAATAATTGCTTTAGAAAAGGAACTCCAAAAAACTGTTTTATTCCCATTACTCTTCATTCTCTTTAAACCAAATTGCAAAGCTTTAATATCATCAAAAGATTTGGAATATAAAATAGGTTCAATAGTCTTTGGAAAGGACACCCCCATTTCTAATATTTGAGTAACTTTTTTCAAATACGTCGCATCAATATTTGGTGTTTGTAAAATAAGGGTATCAGTCATCATCCCATACAATAAAACTTTTCCAATAGATTTTGTAATCATTTTTTTAGAATTTAGTATATCAAAAATAATCTCAGCCGTAGCTTTCGCTTTTTTATTTACAATATTATAAGTCCCAAAATACGTATTGGTGTTGTGATGGTCAATATTAAAAATAGGGATAGTCGTATGCAATAATTCATTTTCTACACCCGTCCTTGACAAATCACCACAATCTAAAACAAAAATAGCCTCATAACTATTTAAACTTTTTAAATTAGGTTGGACAATCTGTTTTTTAAGAAATAAATTAAAAATTTTTGTTTGACCGCTAACATTAAAAACATCAACTTTTTTGTTGAGTCTAGTCAAAAACATATAAAAACCAACAGAAGAACTAACAGCATCTCCGTCAGGATTAAAATGTGAAATAATAAGAAAATGATTATGAGTCCTAATAGTAGACCAGAAAAAATTTAAAACTTTTGAATTTGACATAACTAAATATACTTTTTTATATAGAAAAAATCAAAATTTAAAAATTCTCTCTTGACATAAGTAAAAAAAATCTTATATTATTTTTAGAAAAAGAATTTTCAACTGGAGATTAAAATGAAATTAAATAATTTTACAATAAAAGTTCAAGAAGCTTTGCAAAAAGCATCATTCCTAGCACAAGAACATAACAATCAAGAACTACAAGTCGCACACTTATTTTTAGCTTTATTGGATGATAAAGAAAATGTTATACACCCCATTCTAAACAAATTGGAAATAAACACAGACGTTATTCAAGAGGAAGTCAAAAATCTAATTTCGAGACTACCAAAAGCTTTTACTGAAACAGCCGCCTCTAATATTTATCCTAGTTCTAATTTCCAAAAATTAATAACACAAGCTAATAAAGAAATGGAAAAACTAAAAGATGAGTATGTTAGTACAGAGCATATTCTTTTGGCCTTCTTTGATATTGATTCAGATATTACTGCCCTTTTAAAAAAATATAACATCAAAAAAGAACAAATTCTTCAAGTATTAAAAGAAATAAGAGGAAACCAAAGAGTAACTGATGAAAATCCAGAATCAAAAGTTCAAGTTTTAGAAAAATATACAATTAATCTAACTGAAAAAGCAGCTCGTGGAAAATTAGACCCTGTAATTGGCCGTGATGATGAAATAAGACGCATTATGCAAGTGCTTTCACGTAAAACGAAAAATAATCCTGTTTTAATTGGTGAACCTGGGGTAGGAAAAACGGCAATAGTTGAAGGACTCGCTCAACGCATTATCAATAATGATGTGCCCGAATCTTTAAAAAACAAACAAGTCGTATCTCTTGACTTAGGATTACTTATTGCTGGCGCAAAATACAGAGGCGAATTTGAAGATAGGCTCAAGGCTGTGCTAAAAGAAATTGTGAATTCAAATGGAGAAATAATCCTATTTATTGATGAAATTCATACTCTCGTAGGAGCTGGTGCATCAGAAGGGTCTATGGATGCCTCGAACATGTTAAAACCAGCTCTTTCCCGTGGCGAACTTCACAGCATTGGAGCAACGACTCTTAATGAATACCAAAAATATATTGAAAAAGACAAAGCCCTAGAACGACGCTTCCAACCTGTCATGGTCAATGAACCTACAGTAGAAGATACAATTTCTATACTTAGAGGTTTAAAAGATAGATATGAAGTTCATCATGGTATCAAAATTTTAGATTCTGCTATTATTGCAGCGGCTCAATTATCACATAGATATATAACAGATAGATTCTTACCAGATAAGGCCATTGATCTTATTGACGAAGCAGCGTCTAGGCTTCGTATTAGCATTGACAGCGTCCCTGAAGAATTAGATGAAAATCAACACCGAATTATGCAACTTGAGATTGAAAAACAAGCACTTAAAAAAGAAAAATCCAATCCTCTGGCTCAGACGAATCTTAAAAATGTTGAAAAAGAATTATCAAATTTAAAAGAAAAAGTAAATAGCATGCTGGCACAGATTAATAGTCAAAAAGAAATTATAAAACAGAATCGTGAATTAAAAAAGGAGCTTGATCAATTAAATATTCAAGAACAGCAATTTGAAAGAACTGGACAGCTGGAAAAGGTCGCAGAAATTCGATATGGAAAATATCCTGAAATTCAGAAAAAAATTTCCGAACTTTCTGCTAAATTAAAAGAAATACAAAAAAATCAAAAAATACTTGTGAAAGAAGAAGTTGATGATGAAGACATCGCAGAAATTATATCAAAATGGGTTCATATTCCAGTAAGTAAAATGTTAGAAAGTGAGCTAGATAAACTACTTAAAATGGAAGAGGTCATAAACAAAAAAGTAATAGGCCAATCCCATGCGATCAGTGCTATTAGTAATGCCATCAGACGATCAAGAGCAGGTCTTCAAGACCCTAAAAGGCCAATTGGTTCTTTTATTTTTTTGGGGCCTACAGGTGTCGGAAAAACCGAATTGACAAAATCTCTAGCAGAATTCTTGTTTAATGATAGAGATATGATGATTCGCTTAGATATGTCCGAATTCATGGAAAAGCATTCTGTTGCTAAATTAATTGGCGCACCTCCTGGCTATGTTGGATATGATGAGGGAGGAAAACTAACTGAAGCTGTACGACGTAAACCCTACTCAGTTGTTCTTTTTGATGAAATAGAGAAAGCTCATCCAGATGTATTTAATATTCTTTTGCAAGTCTTAGATGATGGCCGTTTAACTGATAGCAAAGGACGACTGGTAAATTTCAAAAATACTGTAATCATCATGACTTCCAATATAGGTAGTCAATTTATCACTGAAGGTATAGACCCTCAGACCTTGAATAAAAAAATTGAAGAAGCTTTGAAAGAAAATTTTAGACCTGAATTTTTAAACCGAGTAGATGATATTATTATCTTTAATTCTCTTACAAAAGAGAATATCCGAGATATTGTAAAAATTCATCTACAGGACATTCAGGCAATTCTCGAGAATAAAAAAATTGAGTTAAATCTTACTGAGAAAGCCATAACATATCTAAGTGAAATGGGCTATGACCCTATTTATGGAGCCAGACCTTTAAAAAGAGTTATAGACAAAGAAATTTTAGATAATCTATCAAAAGAACTTCTTAAAGGTAATGTCACTGAAAATTCCCAGGTTTTAATTGATTACAAAAATGGGCAAATCACCTTTCAGACTAAAAATAAAAACGCAAAAAAGGATTAAAAAAATATTATAAGAAAATTAAAATTTTATATTATTAAAATGTTTTTTATTATAAAAAAACAATATTTTAAGAATTGCTATAATCAGCCAACACTTGTTTTAATTTATTTAAATTTTCTGAAGACATAGGTACTAAAGGTAATCGCAATTCTTTATTAATAAGTCCCATTAAATTTAAAGTAGCTTTAACAGGGATTGGATTTGTTTCATAAAACATAGCTTTTATAAGAGGGCTCAACTTATAATGCCATTGCTTAGCATTTTCATAGTCACCCTCTATAAAAGAATCATAAAGGGCACGCATATCCCGGGGAACAACATTTGAGACAACCGAAATAACTCCAACAGCACCAATAGTTAAAAGAGGGAAAAATAATCCATCATCTCCAGATATAACTTTTATTTTGTTATGAGTCAGCTGAATAATATCAAGAGCTTGTGTCATACTTCCACTAGCTTCTTTAATAGCTACAATATTTTCATACTTTGTTAGTTCTGCAACAGTAGCTGGCAACATATTAATTCCAGTCCGAGAAGGGACATTATATAAAACAATAGGAATATCAGTCTTTTCTGCAACAGCACTAAAATGAGCAACTAACCCAGCTTGTGTTGGTTTATTATAATAAGGTGTTATAACAAGAGCCCCATCTGCACCAACTTTCTCAGCAAATGTAGTCAATTCAATAGCTTCTGCTGTATTATTTGATCCCGTTCCAGCAATTACAGGTACCCTTTTATTCACAACCTCAACAGTAAATTTTATGACATCTCTATGTTCTTGATGGGACAAAGTAGCTGATTCTCCTGTAGTCCCACAAGGAACTATTGCCATAGTTCCGTTATCAATTTGTCTATTTATTAATTCTTCAAATTTATTGTAATCCACTTTATTATCTTTAAAAGGGGTTACTAACGCCACCATAGGACCTTTAAACATAATTTTCTCCTTAAATTAAACTTACTTTAATATACTAAATAAATAAAAAAAATTCAAATTTTATCTTAATTAATCTGTGGAAAATCTAGATTAAATTTATATAATATAGTCTGAAAATCCTCAGGTAATAAAGCCCGAACAGAAACAAGTTGACCAGAAAAAGGATGTATAAATTCAATTTGTTCTGCGTGCAAAAGTTGTCTATCAATTTGTCTGAAAATAGGATTTTTGACAGCTGATTGTTTATAAACTTTTTCGCCAACTAAATAAAACCCTAATTCTTTAAGATGTTTTCGGATCTGATGTGTACGGCCCGTTTCAATAGAAACAGAAAGCAAGGATAAACTTGAATTAGATTTAAGACAAGTAAAATTTGAGATGGCAGTTTTTCCTTCTATGGGAGCTTCTATTCTAATTTTGTGATGAAGAAAATGACCAGCCACAATAGCTAAATAATCTTTTTTAACTTGATGTTTTTTGAATAATTCTACCATGGCTCTAAAAGCTTTTTGAGATTTCGCAAACACAATAATTCCAGAAGTATCTTTGTCCAATCGATGCACAGCTCGAAGAAAATTCCCATATTTTTTCTTAGCGAGTTCTTCCAAACTATTAGGCCCAACAGACAATATACGAGACGGTTTATTAAGAACAAGAAAAAAACTATCTTCATAGAGCACATTTATTTTGTTTTCAATTATATTGGGGAAAGAGATATCGATAATATCAGCCTTCGATACTTCATAACCTGCGATCCAAACTCTTTTATTATTTACAAAAACTAACCGTTGATCAAGAAGTTTTTTTGATTTTTTTTTTGATAGACTATATTTATGAGATATAGCATCAATGAGTTTCATACAGAATGTATAATGTCAAGTAACTCTTTCGATGTTTTTGCTTGAAATAATTTTTCACGTCTAGTATTATCAGAAACCAAAACAGCTATTTCTTTTAAAGCTTCAATATGGGGGCCTGTCTGGCCAAGAGGTGCGATAACGAGAAAAAATAGTTTTGTAAGTTGCCCATCATGAGACTCGAAATCAATTCCTTCAGGTTTAACACCAACTGAACAAACCAAGGAGTCAACACCTTCACTTTTAGCATGTGGAATTGCAATTCCATTATCTAAACCAGTCGACACTTGTGCTTCTCTTTCCAGTATTTTCTGAAAAACTTTTTCACGATTTTTTACAACACCTTTAGCCACTAAGATCTCTAAAAGTTCATCTAAAATTTCAGTCTTAGTTTCAGAAGTCAAAGGGATTTTTACAACATCTTCTGTTAATTTTTCTAAAACAGCCATATAATATCCTTTATATTGAATTATATAAATTCAGTATTTTTTCTTTATCTTCTTTCACAATAAAAACAGGCATAGGCATACGATGGATAATATTCTCTTTTTCATCATAAAAAGCTTCAGAACGAGAAAGCAATTCTTTTAATTGACTAATTATGACAATATTGACATTTTTTGATAAAGCTATTTTTTTAACTTCCTCTGCAACATTGCCTTTAGCTAGAACCGTTTCTACTCTCACGCCTTTTGCTTCTGCAAGTTCTTTTAAATAATTCAAATATTTCTGACCATCTACTTCCATGTCCTTTTCATAATCTGCTTGTTCAGTAGGGATAAAAATATTTACTTTTACCAAATCTTCGAGAACCTTTAAATTCACGACATAAACACCAAAGAGTTCAAGATTATAAATTTTAGCCATGGTTATAGCGTATCTTGCTGTTAGTAAGGACTCTTCAGTTCCATCAATATACACTAAAATCTTTTCAAACATTTAAAGTTTCTCCATAATGAGCCCATGACCAGAATTGAACTGGTGACCTGCATATTACGAGTATGCTGCTCTACCATCTGAGCTACATGGGCTTAGATGTTTTTTATTATATAAATAATAATCCTAAAAGTCAAATATTTTTATTTTTTTATTTTTGCTTTCAATATCTATTCTCTTTTAGATAAAAATATTTTATTTTTAATATTACATTTTTTTTAAAACTTTAAGTAAAGGAATATCTTTTTTTTGCTATTTCTATTTTTTTTTATTAATTTAACGAAAAATTATAAGGATATTTTATGTTAGATATACGCGACCTTTTAGAAAACAAAGAAGAAACTACGCGATTGTTAAGTACGCGCAACACAGAAGTAAATCTTGATGAATTAGAAAAAATTTACAATAAACATAAAGAGCTTCTTATAGAAAAAGAAAAAAAGGAAAGCATCCGCAATTCTGTTTCAAGAGAAATTCCACAATTAAAAAAACAAGGTGTTGATGTATCTAAAAAAATTGCTGACATGAAAACTATTGGTGAAGAGATTACTGCATTAAAAAAAGAAATTGATAACCTAAATGAAAAATTAACCCATACTCTACTTAGGCTTCCTAATCTTCCCCAGCCTGTTGTTCCTGTTGGCAAAGATGAATCTGCTAATATTGAAAAACGGCAATGGGGAGAAAAACCTAATTTTAATTTTAAGGCAAAGCCTCACTGGGAATTAGCTGAATCTCTAAATATTATAGATTTTAAAAGAGCCACCAAAATCTCAGGGGCTCGTTTTGCTGTATACCGCGGTTTAGGAGCAAAATTAGAATTAGCACTTATTAATTTCATGCTTGATATACAATCTAAAAATGGATATGAAATTTTTATTCCACCTTTTCTTATAAACAGTGCCTCTTTAACAGGAACAGGACAATTACCTAAATTTGCTGAAGATCTTTTTAAATGTGAAAATTCCGACTATTATCTTGTTCCCACAGCAGAAGTTCCGTTAACAAACATGCACCGAGATGAAATTCTTAATGAGGACGACCTACCTATCAAATATACAGCTTATACGCCTTGCTTTAGATCTGAAGCAGGGTCATGGGGCAAAGATACTCGAGGGCTCATCCGTCAACATCAATTTAACAAAGTAGAATTAGTCAAATTTACAAAACCAGAAGACTCAAACGATGAATTAGAAAAACTAACTCAGGATGCTGCTCATGTCCTTGAATTACTTAACTTACCTTACAGAGTTGTTTTATTAAGCACAGGTGATATGGGTTTTTCGGCTTCACAATGCTATGACTTAGAAGTTTGGTTGCCTGGGCAGAATACTTATCGCGAAATATCCTCTTGCAGCAATTGCACAAATTTTCAAGCAAGACGTGCCAATATCCGATATAAAAACAAAAATACTGGGAAAAATGAATTTGTCCACACACTCAATGGATCTGGCTTGGCTGTAGGTCGAACATTTTTAGCTATTTTAGAAAATTATCAAACAGCAGAAGGTGATATTATAATTCCTGAAGTCCTTAGACCGTACATGGGGGGCATTGAAAAAATTACCAATAAATCTATATAAAAAAGCAATCAGTTTTTTATAAATAGAAAAAAACATTTTTGACCTGTAAAATTTAGAATTTTAATAATTTTTTATGTAGACAAACTTTTTTTATAATTTTAATTAAAAATTAAAAGCTCTTTTACATCATAAATTACAAGGACTCATTAATTTTTTAGATTAACAGCGAAATCTAACCTCTGACACCTATTTTTTGTCTTTAAAACTGCAATTTTAAGCTCTGACACCTATTTTTTGATTTTTAAACTGGAATTTTAAGCTCTGACACCTGTTTTTTGATTTGAAACTGGAATTTTAAGCTCTGACACTTTTTTTTGACTTTAAAACTGGAATTTAATGCTCTGACCCCATAGCCTTCAACCTAAGCAACATTTCCCATTTTAGTAATAATCCTTTCAATTGATGGCTTCTTTTTAGATTCACTTTTTCTAGTCAGTTTTATGATATCAAATTTTATATAC
>Ga0114934_10003344_pt1 | contig 10036 bp, 9 predicted proteins | sample 4SBtaG_2_FD_99695 | JGI IMG/M metagenome (GOLD analysis project Ga0114934, IMG submission 99695) | Deep subsurface microbial communities from Kolumbo volcano to uncover new lineages of life (NeLLi) - 4SBTROV10_white metaG | ecosystem: Environmental > Aquatic > Marine > Volcanic ...
TCTAAAAGATTATAACCGTAGTCTTCTACTTCTTCTCCTGTTGCTGTCTCTGCAGCAAAGGTTGTTATAGCTTGTTGTGCACCTTCTGTAGTACCTTCTATAAGTGCTTGACCTGCTCCTCCTGCTAAAGCCCTTCTAGAAAGACCACGCCCCTTGATAGGTTTACTATCTGCTATACTTTTAAGAGCATCCCGTCCCTCTAGTACAGTACTCTGAACAGCATCATTAACATCACCATCTGCATCCTTGAGGGCTTTCCGAGCTTTCTTAACTGCTCCCTCCGCTACCTCTGGAGAGACACCCTTGGAAAGAAAGAACTTGGTGAGTTCAGAACTAGGTAATACTTTTAATCCGAGTATTTTAGCTGATGGAATAGCCAGAGCAAGGGTATCTATAGCTCCTCCTAGTGCACCTGCCATGAGCATGGTACCGGGAGATTCAAAGCTTTTATCTTTGGCAAGACCCTCTGCTGTTATCTGTGCTTCACCTGTGATGATAAGAGAAGAAGGAAGGTAGGCACCTAGTCCAGCCCCTATGGTTCCTGTAAGAGCAGCAACAGGAGTGAGAGAAAGAGCAGTTGCTCCTACTGTTCCACCTGCTACAGCCACACCTAGAGAGGGTAGCGTTTCACCTAGGGTTTGAATAATAAAAGTGGTTAGGTTATCTCCCGGGGATACATCCTTGAGTTCTATCCTGTCATATTTCTTTAGAGATTCCTCTGCTTCTTTTTCATTTGTGTCCTGCTGGTTTTGCCCAAACTCTTCTAAAGATTCTATGCCAGTGCTTTGACCTAGCACCTTGAGACCTGCACCTACCATAGCTTGCATGTTGTCAGAACCGTAGTCAAAGGCAGCGCCAAAGCCATCACTCTTTACGGGCGCTGGTTCTGGAACTGGAACTGGATCAGGGATATTAGCAGGTTGCTCAAAAGCTTGAATGATAAAGTCAATAACTTCTGACTCTGTTCTACCAACTAACTCTGGAAAATCTTCTGAGGCTAGACCGTACTTACCTAAATCAAAGGTATCTCCATCACCCTCCATTGTAGGGATGGTCATATCCCCTGTGGGTATCTCAGACATTTAAATCTACTTTGCTGTTTTGTTAAGTTGAGGTGATGCTGCCATTGAAGCTCGTTCACCTTGTAGTGCTAGGGCTCTTCCTCTTGGGTTCAGAAGAGGTTTATACGCTTGCTCTAATTGCCTTATCTCTTCCCTAATAGCACGTACTCTTGGATGCTGTTCAGAGAAGCCAGCAAGAGCAATTAGTTCACGGTTCTTAGATTCCATCAGACTTCTTAGTGCTTTAAGCCTTTCAACCGTAGGTTTGTCTACTTCAGTTCCTGTTTCAGCTTGCAGCTTTCCTAGCTGTGCCTGTGCAGTTCTAGCCTTAGCTTGCCTAGCAATTTTTTCTTGATTAGCTTTAGCAATCTTTCTACGCTGATCCATCTCTGTATCTTTGAATCCTTTGTATGCTCTCAGTGCTTCAGAGATGTTGGCCAGTGCTACATTCTCTCCTGCAAAGTATCTCTTAGCTGCTCTCTGCCCTGCATCAGAGTCCATTAAGCTGGCATAAGCTGCATCTGTTGGATCTCTGTAAAGTTTTGTTCCAGCTTTCTTAGTTTTAGGAGCAGGATCATCTGTACCTGTCTTAGCAGCTTTAGTATCTTCTTTAGGTCTTAAAGAATCCGGTGCCGCCCCCATTGCTACTTCAAAATCTTCAGTCACAGACACTTCTTCTCCTCCAAGAGCAGCAGGTTTTCCTCCCACCATCTGTGAAAAATCTACACTTTCACTTATAATATCTAAATTTTCAGGTATGCTATAAGGTGATATAGCCCCTGCATTAGAACTAAGACGGTTCGCTCCCATCTCTTGACTTATCTGCTCTGGGGTAAGTCCTCTAGGACCACCTCCAAAAAGTCTTCCAAAATAATCTCTTCGTTTATTAGCATCTAGTACCTCTCTTGAAACATCCTGATAAGCAGTCTTACCAAACTGTACCCTGTTGGTAGGAAGGTTGACCATCTGCTGAAGACCACCTCCTCCTTTGAAGGACTGCCTCGTCTGAGAACTTACCTGCCCTTGAGGAGTACCCCGTGCTCCCGCCTGTTGAGCCTGTGCTGCTCTCTGTCTTAGCGCAGCGTCTATCTGTTTGTCCACCTCTTCTTGTGAAAGTCCCTCCTGAGAAACAACTGGAGGAGGAGCACTACCACCACCTCCACCTAGAAGGTTCTGTAGACCAGCTGGCAACTGTCCTCTAGAAGCTGCAAAAGCAGGACTTAGAAAAGATGCAAGACCTCCCAGCCCTTCTTTTTTACCTGCTCTTAGAGCACCAAAAGCAGGACTCAAGAAGCTCATTATATCTCCACCTTTGGCCATCTGTATAACAGGAGAGGCATCAAGGTCTTGTGTTTTTTGGAGCAGAGAACTAAGAGCACCTCCTCCTTGGTAACCCATGGGCATCTCCTTGACCATGCCACCAGCTTGACCAAAGGCACTTCGTATGCCAGCTTGACCCAGTGCACCCAGAGCTTGAGTACCCACACCCAGTAGCTGAGTAGACAGGGGTTGAGCAGCGGAGAACTGTTGTTCTCTGGTTGTTCTGGTAGGATCAATGGGGAAGCCTCTGAGAATAGAGGAAAACTCTTGAAGAGTTCTAAGAGGGAAAGCTTCCTCTGCTTCAAACTCCTGCCTAGCCAGATCAATACCTCTCTGAGCCTGTGTCTGCCTAGCTGCACCCACACCTGACAGTGCGCCTAGTTCTTTCAACTGTTGAGCAGGTATGGCAGAACCCAGAGATGCAAGCTGAGTAGCACCTGCTGCTTCTCTTGCTCTCTGTTGGCCAAGCCTTGTCTGAGCATCTTGGAAAGAAGCTGCCAGTCCTCTGGCTTCTATGTCATCCAGTTGCTGACCTAAATTACGCTGTCTCTCTGCCTCTAGTATAGCTGCTCTGGAACCTCCAAAGGCTCCTGCCCGTGCAGCTTGCGCCCCTAGTTGCTGTTCCTGTACATCTGCCACCCGCTCTGCTTCTCTCTTCTGAATATCTGTGACATTCCTAAGAAACGGATTCATAAAAGCTGCTACTTCTGCAGGGTCAGTGGGAGCAGTGGTGGCCTGTCTGGCAAAAGAAGTAGCTTCGTCAAAGAGTGGTTTAGTAGCCCCTGGAATATTTTCTATAGCTTCAAATGCTCTGGTCTGAGAAGGATCAAACTCAGCTTGAAGCGGTCCCTGAAAAGCTTGAAATCCTTCTGCCTCTCTTTGCCTCTGTATTCCCTGTGCCTTACCAAAGATATCTTCAATAAAAGGTTTTAGCTCAGTGGGAAACTCACTCTGATTTACATTAGTTTGAACAGATGGAGCAGGAGCAGGGGGAGGAGGGGAGCCGCCACCACCTTTACCATAACAGATGCCCTGCCCCTCCATAGACAGAAGTTCTTCCTCTGTCCACTGATCAAAGGGGTTATCATTCCAAGTTCTTTTTAAGTTTGTCATCATGTCAATGGTCTTTCTATAATGCTAAATCTTTTGAGCCATCCTAATTTTTTTACCTTACGTTCCCAACCTGCTCTTCCACAGGCTTCTACAAAATCACATTCCATAACCTTGGCAAAGTCTACAAACTTCTGGTCTATCTCTGGCATCCACTCTGAGAAGTCATCACCAGAAAGAAAGACAACAGAGAGAGCTTTCTTTCTAGGGTATTTTAAAATCTCTGTACACGCTGCGCCTATGTACTCTGGACCTTCTTTGTAAGCAACCCACAAATTAAATTTATTTATTACACACTCATGTAGAATATCTATCTCTTCATATCTTCCGTAGGTGTATTCAGCTGCTTTCTCTAAGTGTCTTGAAACATCTCCCCAGATATTTCTAATCTCATCAACGGGTACTAGTGAAATCTTAACCATATTAAACTAAACTTTCAAGTCCTCCGCGCATCTCTGGTGGTTGGTTTGGTCTACCATACTTGTCCATTCTAAAGTTTCCTATGAACGCATCCAACTCATTTGCGCCAGCAGAACTTGATCCGTTACCTAGCATGGACACTACATCTGCTGGTATGACATACTCATCAGGAGAAAGAACAGCAGGTTGCATACCCATCTGCCCACCTTCTTGCCTACCTGCAATGACAAATGGAATGTTATCTGTCATTCCATCTCCGGGTCCCATGACCCTACCTTCAAAGTAAGGTTGACCTCCTCCTTCAAAAGGCTGGGGAGGTTGTCCACCACCCACAGAAATACCACTGGTTGGCATGGCTCCTAGTGTACCCAGTGTACCCAAAGGATGCCCTGCAGTTACAGACTGTTCTTCTTCTTCTTCAGGCTTGGTAACTGCTTGTGCAATCATGGGAAGAATTGATGTACCTTCTCCTCCAGTTAGGGCTGTGACAGCTTCTGCAATTTCACCTCCAGTTTGTAGTCCCACCAGACCACCTGTTTTTATTGTTTCTGTCTCTTCGTCTATTTCTGTAAAGACAGTAGGTGTAAAGAACCTAGAGGACTGCCCCTCTGGTAGACCCTGCACCACCTGCAAGATATCTTCTTGTGTTATTTCCCCGTCCTCGTCTAGGTCTAGATTTCTACGGGTACGATCTGCTCTAAGGTTCTTAGGAACAAAGGGTTCTCTTGTGTCACCTTGAGGACCTCCCACTGCTACAGGATCATCAAACTCTCCCATAAGTGCTGCTCCAGCCAGTGGTGCAACCACCCTTTTCATTGGCTCTGCTGCTAGGTAATCATAAGCTTGAGAAGGTGATCTTATAAAGTCTACAGGACTCATTTCACTAGTAGGAGTTGCACTAAAGCTATATCTACCAGCACCACTAAGAACACCCCCGGGATCAGTAGCACTACCAAACATAGGATCTACCATAGGAGAACTAGAGGCAGGAGTAAAAGCATCAAAAGTAGGAACATCAAGATTAGGATTAAAAGCATCAAAAGGTGCTCCACCACCTGCCTCGCTAAGAGTTCCCGTAGCTCCTGAGATACCAGCTTCAGCAGGATTAAAGGTAAGACCAGCAGTAAGACCTGAACCTATACCTGACAGAGCGGCTCTGCCAAAATCTAGGTCCTGTCCTGTCAAAGCTTGACCTGCAAGGTGACCTCCGAATCCTGCTAGACCTGCACCTATTCCACCAGTTAAAGCAGTAGCTGTTCCACCTCCTAATGCAGCACCAGCTGCAGGACCTAAGAAAGTAGCAGCACCTATGGCAAGGACCGTGGGAAGCAACTTCTTAAATATACCTGCCTCTGGAAGACCTGTCTCTGGGTTTGTTCTTAGTGGCTCATTAAACACCAGACCAGAGAGACCATTGAGGGCCTGTATCTCTGAGTCAGTCATGTGAATAAGCTGCGTATCAGGACCTCTGCCCATACGCTTGAGAGCCTCTGCTTGCATCCTAGGATTTTGCACTGTATTCATTATGACATGGCTCCTATTTTATCCGTTAAGCTGGCCAGACCTCCTTGCTGATTCCCGGGATTAGCAGTGGTCTGTGATAACTGGCCTGTACTGGACCCTGTTATCATGGACCTTTGACTTTGATCAAACGGAGAGAGTCCTTGGTTTTCTTGTATATTCTCTAATGTATTATACCCTTCCATGCCAACATTAGCAAAGTTTGCCCCGGGGTATAGTGGGGTAGTTTTAAGAGTATTAAGCATATAATCGTAGTCTGCCTGTGCTTGAGGCGTAGAAGGAGGAGGTACTATCCTTCCTCCCAGAGAAGCTGTAGGTATAGGAACAGAAACAATAGGAGGTATTACAGTACCTTGAGGAGAAGGTGCAGGTGATGCTCCCATCATAGAAAGTAGTGTGTTCATATCATAGTTCATCTTAGTTTAACCTACGGTGTAAATGAATTAAATTCTGACCAACCAATGGTGGTTCCTGCTATGCTTACGTAACCTTTAAACTTACCTGTCTTTCGTTCATATATTATATCTCCTGCCCCCGGTTGACCTATGACACCAACAGATACCTGCCTGTTAACTCTAACACTACCTGTTCTGGAAGTTTCTAGGTCTCTTCCTTCTAGTTCGTTAATCAGAGAGTCTGCCCATTGCCTCATTTCTGAGTAGGCTTGTATTAGTTCATCGTCTGTTAGTCTGTATAGATCAGGAAGTGTAGGATAAACCGCTGCCATCTCTACCTACCTAAGACCATCTTCTTGTATGTCTAATCTCATATCTCCGTATCTCCATTCAGTTCCTGTGGCATCGTTCTCTATTTTAATTCTTGCTTGCCTACCTCTACTTCTAAACCTAACTGTCTGGGTATTTTGAGTAAGATTAAACGGTCCTTTTGTTCTTAGTTGCCCATTGGGAAACTCTTTGGTTTGAATGGTAAAAGCAATCTGCCCATTGTTAATTTCAATATCAGGAATTAACCTATCAACAAAGAGCATATCATTACCATCACCTATGCCAAAGTCAGCACTTTCAATAAAGGAATCTATCTTTAGCCCCTTACCTGTAAATGTATTTGGAATTTCATTGTCATATATACGAGTCACACCTACAGATGTTCCGGTGTTAATAACATTATCAAAGACACCTCTGTCACTCCACGTAGTCCAGATAGCTTCTCCGTATACCCAGTAGTTTTCTTCCATGGACCACGAAACATACCTGTTACATTCCGTTGAATCAGCAGATGGGTACAGCCACGTAACCTCCTTGAACTCTGAGTTAACACCTGCGTATATTTTATTCATCTCAGACCTGTTAATGTCACTAAAGATATGTCTTCGGACAGTACAATCTAATCTTCTAACCCTGCCATCAAAGGCAAAGAAGTTATTAAAGCCCATCCAGACAGGTGTACCGTCCATATCAATACCACCGTGCTGACTAACTCCTCCGCACCCTGTTCCTAGTTCAGTAAAAGAAAAGATAAAAGGAGGACCAGTAAAGCGCATACCGTATAGAACATGGTCAGTAAGAATTGCAATCTGGTTTCTGCTTCTGATACCTTGCACAATCTCAGTACCACCTGACAGAGTGTTTTCTCCTGATGTAGAACTAATAGAAGGGGTCCAATTAGTATAATCATTTTGATCTGACCACCTCACAAGTAAAGGTTCTTTTGGTCCCGCAAAAGTAGAACAGCCAAAGCAAACAACGTGTCTGTCATTAGGAGAGACAAGGAATGAATTAATACTAACAGGTGCATTGGTAACAGGAAAGGCTCTGGCCAATCCACCTGAAGTAGGAAACCACTGGTTTAGTCCCATTCCTCTTTTGTTTGAAAGGAGTATCTCTCCAAAGGTATCTAGCTGCCAGTTAGCAGGGACAAAACTAATAGCAGATGATACAGCAGGAGAGTTCCATGTTCTAAATCCTGCCGTGGTACTAACATCTACAAGGAACTGTGCCGTGGCTAGACCTACTCCTGTGCTTGTTGCAACTGCACTGACCAAAGAATTAATGGTAAAGTTATTAGCATCTTCTGCTGATACCACCTGAAAAATAGGACCACCAAAAGTAGAATCTGTAAGAAGAATATTATCTCCCACTGTTGTTGCAGTGGTAAAGAAAACAAAGTCATTAATCTCTAACCCATGGCTAGGACTAGTTATACTAACAGCAACTGTGGCAGCTACCACGTTGATAACACTGGTCAGAACCACAGAGGTAAACACCTGTGCATTATATTCTGCTGCACCGTAGCCTGTACCTGTGATACCAATAGAAGCAGCAGTGGGTATAAGGTACTGAACAGTGGCCTCTCCTGCTGCTGTTGTATTATCAGGTGCAGAGGTAGAGGCATCAAAAGTATAGACGTTTGAATTGATAACACTGACAGGAAACATGGCGTTAAAAGAAAAATCAGTGGCAACAGAGGAAGAAGTAAACACAGCAAAGTCACCAGAGGCCAACCCATGCCCTGTGTCTGATACACAAACTCTTACGTTGTTTGCCTGTGTTCCAAAAGCATTGGTCAAAGATACACTGGCTCTGACAGGTGTAATGTTAAAAGTTTTTGTTCCTTGGTAAAGGTATAAAGCTTTCTCAGTTCCAATAGCCATCTGTTTCTGAGTAATATTATCTTGCCATGTAATCAGATCTCTACCTGTACCCAGAAGAGTACCAGAAGTTTTAGCGTCCCATCCTCTGATATTCTCAGGTTTCTTGTCCCTAAACCTAACCCTGTTACCGTCATACCAAGAACCTTGCTCCGCATACTGCGTAGATTCTCTGTGTATTCCCGGTCTGAAGTTAAGCTTTTTTGTTTGTGATAGTGTAGACACTTATAACTCCTAGGGTGCAGTGGCGAGAGCTTTAATAAGGAGAGTTGATATAGCAGTGGTAGTCCTTGCATTATAAACTAGAAGGTCAACAGCATTAGCAGCTGTACTCATAGTTGGAGCAGTACCACTTACAAAAACGTAGGCGCTGGCAAAGGAAAGTGTTCTGCTACCTGTGCCATCTTGTACTACATAGATATGCCCTGTCTGCCCCCGTTGTACACCAGCAGGTGCGCCCAGTGTTCTGTTACCTGCCAGTGTTATGGCAAAGTTATTTCCCAGAGCCATGTTGACAACTATAGAAGCAGCGTCTGTAAGAGAGACAACTGGCCCAATGACTGGACCTGTAAAGGTAGTAGCACTGGTAAATGTTTTTGCTGATGGTATGGTAGAGGAGACAGAGGTTCTGACATACCTAATATCTGCAGTGGATACTGGAATAAGATCTGCATCTGCAGTGCCAATGTTAAGATCTGCAGCTGCACCTAGTCCTAGACCAGTGGCATTGGGCTGATGAACAGACACCCCGTCACAAACAAACCATCCATCTGAGCTGACCCCCACAGTTGCACCTTGACCTGCCAGAGTTTTAATCTTTGTAGTTTCAGTACTTGATGGAACAGTTTGGTTTCTGACAAAGTATCCTTTAGATTGTTGAGGGATGACGACATTAACATCATTGGTCAAAGTTCCTTGTAATTCAAGAAAAGCACTTCTGGCTTGATCAGGGGTGCCGTCAAGATTGGTTAAAGTTACATCTACAGAAGACAGGGATACTGTGACATAGGCAGCTATAGCATCATCAACAAGATCAATGACATTATCGTTAAGCACAGTTCCCCAAGAGTTAGGGTTAGCCCCATCATCTTGCTTTTCTAATCGTATTCTAGTGGTAAACGCCATGGTACTATCTTCCTTACTTTAATACGTGAATACTTTCTGTATAATAGCAGACATAGCTGCTCCTAAACCAGAGGCTACTATGAACACTCCTAGAAGAACTCCTTTGCCTTTGTCAAGTTGACTTTCTAATTGGTCAAGCCTAATGGTTAACCTATCAACTTCTTTACTTAACTGATCTACAGCTTGTAACATCTTGCCTATCTCTACATCAGTTAAGTCTGGCATCTTTAGATTCCTTTACCCGGGATACCTGCAGCTACAACGTAGCCTACAAGGTCTTTGTTACTTCTTGCTTTTATTTTTAGTACACAGGTAGCTTTATTTTGGTGGTCTGTGTAAGTTGTTATAACCTCTGCAACTATAAACTTTTGTGGAGGTGCTAGTCTAAAACAACTTTGCGTAATACTTTTTTCTAGTAACTGTTGACTGTAAGTTTCTAGATCTTTAGAATCTGCCAGAGCTACGTCCATTATATCTTTTTCTTTGGCACAGAGAAAGAAAGTAAGTATTGGATCTCCTTTAACCCATGTCTCTTCAGCCAGTACAGAACTAGAAGATATTAATATTAGACACAGGACAGTCAGTACTTTGGTTAGTGCTTTCATGTATTATACACCACCTTCTCTTGGGTTAACAGGCCAATCATTAATTTCTGCTACAGCCTCTATGTCATCCTCTGCCATCTCAGGGGTTACAACGGTCATGGCTTCTAGACCTGCTATGTTACCTTTACTGTCTATGGCAGTTTCTAGTTCTACTGCTTTGGCTCTGATTGCATCTCTCCATTTAACAATATCAGGAGGAACTTCTTTACCTGTGTCTAACTCTCTGATAAAGTACCAGTCGGTTTCTCCAAACCAAGCAGCAAGAA
>Ga0114934_10003345_pt1 | contig 10035 bp, 7 predicted proteins | sample 4SBtaG_2_FD_99695 | JGI IMG/M metagenome (GOLD analysis project Ga0114934, IMG submission 99695) | Deep subsurface microbial communities from Kolumbo volcano to uncover new lineages of life (NeLLi) - 4SBTROV10_white metaG | ecosystem: Environmental > Aquatic > Marine > Volcanic ...
AGCCGCTCACCTAGCTCCCGTAGCCGCCGCGCCCGCTCTATTTTTATCCCTTCTGAAACCTGATCGGGGAAGTGGGCCGCGGGGGTCCCCGGCCGCGGGGAGTAGCGGAAGACGTGTAACCGCAAAAATCCAACCTCTTCGATCAATCGATAGGTCCGTTGGAACTGCTCCTCCCTCTCCCCGGGGAAGCCGACCAGCACATCGGCCCCGAAAGTGGCCTTGGGCACGTTCTCCCTGATCAGCTCCACCTTCTCTCTATATTCATCTGCGGTATAGCCGCGGTTCATCCGCCTTAAAACGAGATCATCCCCGCTCTGGAGCGGGAGGTGGAAGTAGGGGCAGGCCTTCTCATTCGCACGGAAGAACTCCACCAACGGGCGAGTGACCCCTGCGGAATTGATCGAGCTCAACCTGATCCGCCTTAGTCCGGGGAGCTCGGCCAGCCTCCAGAGAAGCCCGGCCAGCGAGGCCCCGTTGTCCTTCCCATACTCCGCGAGGTTGATCCCGGTGAGCACGACCTCGACGAAACCATTCTTCACCAGAGCTTTGACCTCGGCGAGGACGGCTTCGGGCGACTTGCTCCGGGGGCGGCCGCGGGCCTGGATCGTGCGGCAGAAGGTGCAGAAGCGGTCGCAGCCGTCCTGGATCTTGACGAAGGCCCTTGAGTGGGCCAGATCAAAGCTGATCCGCTCGCGGTCGAGGTTCCCGTCGAGGGCCGGATTGAAAATCCCCCGCCGCCCGGCGAGGGTCTCTTTAACTAGATCGTGGACCCGGAGCTTGGCCGCATTGTTAAAAATTAAGCTGGTCCCCGCGACCGCGGCGACCTCCTGGGGGGCAACGGTCGCCCAGCAGCCGGTGACGAGGACCAAGCCACGGCGGGCGTAGTGACGAATATATTGCCGGGCCTTAGCCTCGGCCCGCGCGGTGACCGTGCAGGTATTGACGATGTAGATGTCAGCTTCCTCCTCCGGCGAGACCAGCTTAAACCTCCCGCCCAGCCTCTCCTTCATCAGCTCCGTATCATACTGATTGGCCCGGCACCCTAGGGTGCGCAGGGCCACCTTTATTCTCGCCATCGGCCCAGTTCCATTCAATGTTAGTATTTGAAAACCCCCTTGTCAACGCCAGCCGCCGCTCGAGGTAGACCAGGATCGCGCCGGTGACTACCCCGCTGGCCAGCCCCGCCCAGAGGAGGAAGGGCAGGTAATAGAGCACCCCCGGCTGGCGGATGAAGAGGTAGTAGACTAGGAGAAGCTGGGTCACGTTATGGACCACCGCGCCAATGATGCTGATCCCGATCAGGCTGAAGGTCCTTCTAAAGAGACGCAGCCCCAGGGCCATCGCCAGGGCGCTCGCCACCGCCCCGCCGAAGCTCAAGAAGAAGCCGACCGAGAGGAAGGTCCCCCCGATGAGGCTTCCCAGGAGGCTGCGCAGGATCGCCAGGTAGACCCCCTCCCGCAGGCCCAGGAGGAGCATCGTGAAGAGGACGACGATGTTGGAGAGGCCGAGCTTCGCCCCGGGGAGCGGCAGCAGTGGGGGGAGGAGCGCCTCCAGGACCCACAGGGCTACCCCCAGCGCCAGGAGTATGGCGAATGTCGTCACTCGCCGCAGGTCGGTCATCGCACCAGGGCATCATAGCCCGCCTCACCGGGGATCTCCACTGTGACGCGATTGGGGAGACAGATTAATATCTCACCAGGCCGGGAGATCCAGCCGCGCTTGAGGCAGAGCTTATATGGCCCGGGCGAGCGGACGACCCGCACGCGGCCGTCCCGAACCTCGATCTCCGTCTCCCCCAGCCGCCCCACAACGACCAAGTGCCGGTCGTGGTCGAGGGGGAGCCTCTCGACGACGGTATCCCCGACGCGGACGAGGACCAGCCGCCCCCTTGCCGCAGTGTGAAAGAGCGGAATAAAGAGGATGCTCAGGGTAATTATTCCTATGATCAGGAGCCAGTCACCCCACTTGAGATAACGCAAAGACCCCATCAGTATCTCAGCTCCAAGTCCGCCAAGCCCGATGATTTATAGATCTTCCCCTCAGGGTCCACGATGATCCCCTCGACCTCGGGGAGCCGCTCGATCAGCTCCAGCCCCCGCTGCGGGCCGAGGACGAAGACCCCCGTGGCCAGGGCGTCAGCCTCGAGGGCCGTCGGGGCGGTGATCGTGACACTGATACAGCCCCTTGCCGGTCGCCCCGTCGCTGGGTCAAGGATGTGGTGGTATCTAACTCCATCCTGGATGAAGTAGCGCTCATAATCGCCGGAGGTGGCGATCGCTCGATCCCCTGAGAGCTTCACGATCCCCAGGATCTTCGCCTCATCCCGCGGGTGCTGAATGGCGATGCGGAAGGGCCGGCGAGAGAAGAACCTCCCCGGCCTCATGCCGTAGATGCGGATATCCCCCCCGGCGTTGACCAGCGCCGCCTTGACCCCATAATCTTTTAAAACCTGGATCGCTCGATCGACGGCATAGCCCTTGGCGATTCCCCCCAGATCCAGCTCGGCATTCGGGCCGAGCTGGACCATCCGCTTGGCCTTGTCCAAGACGATCTCTCGGCCTTTGAGCAGCCGGGCGATCTCCCCTGCCGATGGAACCTGTGAAGGGGCCTTGGTCGCCCCCTCGCCGAAGCCCCAGAGGTCGACCAGCCTCCCCAGGGAGATGTCGAACTTCCCCGCAGTAAGCTCTTTATATCTGCGGGCCCTCTCCAGGAGGGCGAAGAGCTCATCCGAGACTTTAACCGGCCGCCCCTGGGCCTCGCGGTTGAGCCGGGCAAGCTCGCCCTCCCCCTCCGTCGCCGTGAGCCGCTCCACGCGAGCAATCTCCTGGAAGGCGGCAGTGATCGCTCCATCGTCGGGGGCCTCGATCTCAACCAGCGTCCCTAAAAGATAAGCCCGCCGGTCGATCCAGCGCCCCCCGCCGTCGAAGGCGAGAGAGAGCCCCAGCGCCAAGAGGAGGGCAGTGAGCCCTAAGAGCAGCGGCTTTTTACTCCCCATTCCCCTTATTCCTTATGGCGCTCCACCGTGAAGCGGTAGATCTGGACCGGCTCACCGAGGGCGATTCCCGCCTTCCGCTTGGCGATCTCCACCTGTTCCTCCACTGTATCGACCCCCTCCAGATCGGGCAGGAGGAGCCCCCGCCGCCCGCCGCTCTCCACCAGGATCCCGTAGCGTCTGGGATTGAGCCCCTCAACCGTCGCTGGCTCCGGCGGTGTGAGGATATCGACGGAATACTCCAGCTCTTCCAGCTCTTCAGGGATGACGGGGGGGAAGCGGTAGTCCCGGGTCGCCGAGCTGATGGCGTTGGTGATGATCTCCTCGGCCAAGTTCTCCTGGGTCGGGAGGAAGGTCCCGACACAGCCACGGAGGACTCCGCCCTTTTTGATTGTGACAAAGGCCCCTGCCCGCCGCCTCAGTCCCTCCACCAGGGCCTTTGGAGGGGCAGCCCTCCGGCCATGGCGGAGATACTCCTCCACCGCCCGTCGCGCCAGCGCTACATAGATATCTCCATTACGCTCACCGCTCATCGTCCTTCCATTATAGCACATCCAGGCTGCGGGCTCCGCTTGGCTTGACTTCCCCTCCCCCTCCGGCTAATCTTAAAAGTTGAGGGGGTGAGAAGTTGAGGAAGCATTTAAGTTGGGTCTTGGTGGGAGGAGGGCTGATACTCATTGCCATCCTCCTCTTCCTCCTCTGGCCGGGAGGCCCTTCGCTCGGTCGGAACGGGACGGAGATCCTCATCTTGGGCCTCGATAAGGTGGAGGGGCGGAGTCGGAGCGACACGATGATCCTGGCCCATATCAAGGGGGGGGAGGTGGCCCTGATCTCGATCCCCCGCGACCTACGACTGAAGTTCCCCGATGGGGAGTTCCATAAGGCCAACGCCGCTTACTCCCGGGGCAAGATCAGGCTCGCCCGGCGGGTCGTCTCCGGTCTTTTGGGCATTCCCATTCCCTTCTATGCCGTCATCGACTACCAGGGCTTTCAAAAGATCATCGACCGCCTCGGCGGGGTGGAGATCGATGTGGAGAAGCACCTCCAATATGACGACGAGGCGGGGGACCTCCACATCGACATCCCTGCAGGGAGACAACTACTCAATGGGAAGCAGGCCCTGGACTACATCCGCTACCGCGACGAGAGCGGCGACCTGGGGCGGATCGTGCGGCAGCAGAAGTTCATTCGCGCCCTCTTGGCCAAGGGAATTCAAAGGCAGGGCCTGGGGGAGCTCAACTCCCTGGCTCGTGCCCTCAGCCGCTATCTCGTGACCAACCTCTCCTTAGTCGATATGTTGGCCCTGGCTAAGGGGGTCCGCGGGCTCGACCCCGATGAGGTGAGGATGGCCCAGGTGCCGGGGACGCCGGTGCGGCTCGCAGGGGTCGATTACCTCCAGCCGAAGATCGTCGAGACACGGAACCTGATCGACGATCTCGTCCTGGGTCTGGACGTGCTTATCCCGGAGGAGGTCCGCATTGGGGTGCTCAACGGGAGCGGGGCGCTGGGACTGGCGCGGGGGACCGCGGCCCTCCTGCGAGGGAGGGGTTTCCGTGTCGCCTTCACGGGCAATGCTGATAACTTCAATTACCGCCATAGCTTCCTCATCGACCTCGCCGGTGACCCCCGCAGGGTGAAGCTGGTGCGGGCCGTCCTCCCGGGGGAGGTCGAGGTGGTCACCCCGGAGGAGTTCACCAAGCTCGGCGAGGGCTCGCTGGACAAGATCGCCCAGAAGGGCTATAATTTAAACGGAGTGGATTTGCTGTTCATCGGAGGAGTGGGGTTTAAAGTTGGCCCGTAGAGGCTGGCAGGAGCTGGGCGAGGAGGACCGGAGACAGCTCCGGCTAGTCCTGGAGCTGATCGCGGAGAAGCAGGGCCAGCGGACGGTCGTTCTCGACCTGCAGGAGTTTGCCGTTCCCAGCTCCTACTTTGTGATCACAGAGGGGGGCAGCGAGAGGCAGACCGAGGCGATCGCTGAGCATATTATGGAGGAATTCCCCGGCCCCAAGCCGCTCTCCGAGGGGCTCGACTCCAAGCGTTGGGTCGTGCTCGACTATGGGAGTTTTATGGTCCACATCTTCCAGCCGGAGGTCCGGCGGTTCTATGACCTGGAGGGGCTCTGGGGCGAGGTCGAGCTGGAGCCTGATGGCGGTGAGAGCGCTACTTGACAATCTCCTTAAGCTGTGTTATACTGTTATTCTATCGGACGGAAGGATTTGGTTTGGTCCTTGAAAAGTGAATAGAGTGTGGGCCTAAGAGCAAACAGAGTAAGGGCAGACGGTGGATGCCTTGGCAGCATGAGGCGATGAAGGGCGTGGCTGGCTGCGATAAGCCTCGGGGAGCCGTCAAGCAGGCTTTGATCCGGGGATTCCCGAATGGGGTAACCCATCGCGCTTTAAGCGCGGTATCCTGTCCCGAACTGAGTAGGGGCAGGAGGCGAACCCGGCGAAGTGAAGCATCTTAGTAGCCGGAGGAGAGGAGATCAACCGAGATTCCCCAAGTAGCGGCGAGCGAACGGGGAGGAGCCCAAACCGCACGAGTGTTAAAGGCCACAGCCGTTGCTGGTGCGGGGTTGTAGGGCGGCAGCGGGGACCGCTGTGGAGGTCCCGGGGAGTTACAAAGGCTTTCTCTAGTCGAACCGCTGGCAAAGCCACTGGAAAGAGCGACCGGAGAGGGTGATAGTCCCGTAGGCGAAAGGGAAGGCTCTCCTTGGCTGTCGTCCCTGAGTAGCGTCGGGCACGGGAAACCCGGCGTGAAACTGGGAGGACCACCTTCCAAGGCTAAATACTACTGCTGACCGATAGTGGACGAGTACCGTGAGGGAAAGGTGAAAAGCACCCCGGGAGGGGAGTGAAATAGAACCTGAAACCGTCTGTCTACAGACAGTGGGAGCGGTCGCGCCGGTGCACTTTGCGCGAACCGCCTGTGCACTTCGGTGCATGGGCCAAGTAGCGTTCCTGCGCCAGTGCGCTGCGACCGCATGCCTTTTGCAATATGAGCCGGCGAGTTATCCTCCGTGGCCAGGTTAAGCTCTAAGAGTGTAGCCGCAGCGAAAGCGAGTCTGAATAGGGCGTTAGTCACGGGGGGTAGACCCGAAGCCAGGCGATCTAGCCATGGCCAGGGTGAAGCCTATGTAAGAGTAGGTGGAGGCCCGAACCCACTGGGGCTGAAAACCCAGGGGATGAGCTGTGGATAGCGGCGAAAAACCAATCGAGCCTGGTGATAGCTGGTTCTCCCCGAAATGCATTTAGGTGCAGCCTCCTGTTAGAAGCCATTGGGGGTAGAGCGACTGGATGGGTGCGGGGCAACCCAATCCCAACCAAACTCCGAATACCGATGGTGGATTCAGGGGAGTGAGACTGTGGGGGATAAGCTTCATAGTCAAGAGGGAAACAACCCAGACCGCCAGCTAAGGCCCCTAAGACTGGGCTAAGTGGGAAAGGATGTGCGGTTGCCGAAACAGCTGGGAGGTTGGCTTAGAAGCAGCCACCCTTTAAAGAGTGCGTAATAGCTCACCAGACTAGCGATCGCGCGCCGAAAATGTAACGGGGCTAAGCCCAGCGCCGAAGCTGCGGGATAGTTTAGTCGAGAGTCACCAGTCATGAGTCAGGAGTCTTCGGACTCTGGACTCTTTGACTCTAGACTTTCGGACTGACTATCGGTAGGGGAGCATTCCGCGATAGAGTGAAGCCAGACCGGAAGGGCTGGTGGACGAGGCGGAAGGGAGAATGCCGGCATGAGTAACGCGAGCTGAGCGAGAATCTCAGCCACCGGATGCCTAAGGTTTCCTGGGGAAGGATCGTCCACCCAGGGTTAGGCGGCCCTAAGCCGAACCCGAAAGGGGTTAGGCGATGGACAGCCGGTTAACATTCCGGCCCCTCTCCCTGGCGCTTGAGCGAAGGGGTGACGCCGCAGGCTCTGCCAGCCGGGTGACGGATTACCCGGTCCAAGCGCTAAGCCGGCGGACGGTAGGTAAATCCGCCGTCCGGTCAAGGCGAGGCGTGATGGGGAGTCCCTACGGGGGCGAAGGAAGCTGAAGTCAGCGGCCGAGAAAAACCTCTAGCGAGCCATGGGAGAGACCGTACCGTAGACCGACACAGGTAGGCTAGGAGAGCATCCTAAGGTGGGCGAGAGAACCTCCGTCAAGGAACTCGGCAAAATGGCCCCGTAACTTTGGGAGAAGGGGCGCCGAAATCCGGTCCATAAGGTCGCAGGTCTTAAGGTCTCAAGCCGGGGTTTTTAAACCTTCAGACTTGGGACCGGCGACTTGTTGACTGGGGATCGTTCATTTCGGCCGCAGAGAAACGGCCCGGGCGACTGTTTACCAAAAACACAGGTCCCTGCTAACTCGAAAGAGGATGTATAGGGGCTGAAACCTGCCCACTACTGGAAGGTCAAGGGGAGGGGTGCAAGCTCCGAACTGAAGCCCCAGCGAAGGGCGGCGGTAACTATAACCGTCCTAAGGTAGCGAAGTTCCTTGTCGGGTAAGTTCCGACCCGCATGAAAGGTCCAACGACTTGGGCGCTGTCTTGACGGAGGGCTCGGTGAACTTGAAACACCGGTAACAATGCCGGTGACCCACAGCAGGACGGAAAGACCCCGTGGAGCTTTACTGGAGCTTGGCACTGGGTCTTGGCGCCGGTTGTGCAGGATAGGTGGGAGGCTGTGAACCGGTCCCGCTAGGGGCCGGGGAGCCATCCTTGAGATACCACCCTTCCGATGTTGAGCCTCTAACCTCCTGCCGTCAAAAGCGGCAGAGGGACAGTGTTAAGCGGACAGTTTGACTGGGGCGGTCGCCTCCTAAAGAGTAACGGAGGCGTGCAAAGGTCCCCTCAGGCTGGTTGGAGATCAGCCGTGGAGCGCAAGGGCAGAAGGGGGCTTGACTGCGAGACCTACAAGTCGAGCAGGCGCGAAAGCGGGCCCTAGTGACCCACCGGTTCCGTGTGGAAGGGCCGGTGATCATCGGATAAAAGTTACCCCGGGGATAACAGGCTAGTCCCGCCCGAGAGTCCACATCGACGGCGGGGATCGGCACCTCGATGTCGGCTCTCCCCATCCTGGGGCTGAAGCAGGTCCCAAGGGTTCGGCTGTTCGCCGATTAAAGGGGAACGCGAGCTGGGTTCAGACCGTCGTGAGACAGGTCGGTCCATATCCGCTGTGGGCGCAGGAGACTTGAGGGACTCTCTCCTCAGTACGAGAGGATCAGGAGGGCCGGACCGCTGGCGTGCCAGCTGTCCCGCCAGGGGCATCGCTGGGTAGCTAAGTCCGGGTTGGATAAGCGCTGAAGGCATCTAAGCACGAAGCCACCCCCAAGATCAGGTCTCCCAGGCTCCTCCGAGATAAGGAGGTAGATAGGCCGCAGGTGTAAGCACGGTAACGTGTTCAGCCGAGCGGTACTAATCAGCCGATCGTTTGCTCCACCACACTCTATTCACTTTTGAAGGGCCAAACGACCAGCTGTCAGTTATCGGCTTTCAGCAAGGATAAAGGTCTTTAGGCTGATTACTGATGGCTGAAAGCTAAATAATTCCAGGTGGCCGAATAGCGGAGGGGAAACACCCGTTCCCATACCGAACACGGCAGTTAAGCCCTCCAGCGCCGATGGTACTTGCCTTGCGAGGGGCCGGGAGAGTAGGTCGCTGCCTGGATTTTTTCTTTTTGCTACGTTCCTCCCTTAAACCCTATCATTCCCTGAGCTCGGAAGGAGGTCTCCTATGGCTGATATACCTGAGGTGGCGCAGCTCTTCATGGAGCTGGTGCGGATCGATAGCGAGTCCGGCGAGGAGGAGCGGTTCATCGAATATCTCAAAGAGCTCTTCCAGCGCGAGCTGGGAGCGGAGTGCGTGCGCGATCGCTACGGGAACCTGATCGCCAGGGTCCCCGGGAAGGGTTCCCAAGCCGAGCCACTGCTGCTCGCGGCCCACGCCGATACGGTCAAGCCGGGGAAGGGGATCGAGCCCGTGGTCGATGATGAGATCATCCGCTCCCGGCAGGAGACGGTCCTCGGGGCAGACGACAAGGCAGGGATCGCCGAGATCTTCGCCGCGGTGAAGGGGGCAGAGCGCCACCCTCCACTGGAGATTGTGATCACCCGCTCCGAGGAGATCGGCCTCTTGGGAGCGAAGAACCTTGATTACTCCCTTATCTCAGCCCAGCGGGGCTTCGTCCTCGACTCCGATCTTTTAGAGGCTATAATCATCGGCGGGCCGTCGCATCTCTCCATAGATGTCGAGATCACCGGCCGGGCGGCCCACGCGGGGATGGAGCCGGAGAAGGGGATCTCCGCAATCCGCACGGCAGCGCTGGCCATCACAAAGATCCCCGAGGGGCGGATCGACGGGGAGACGACCGCCAATATTGGGATCATCCGCGGCGGGGAGATCAGGAACGGTGTGCCGGAGAAGGCCACTGTTCAGGGCGAGTGCCGCAGCTTAAACCATGAGAAGGCCGTTCACCAGGCGGAGTTGATGAAGCAGGCCTTCGAGGAGGCGGGGCGCGCGACCGGGGCCCATGTTGATATCAAGCTGGACCTGGAATATAAGGCCTCGCAGATCCCGGAGGACACCCCCACGGTGGAGCTGGCCGAGCGGGCGATCGCCGCCGTCGGCCTCGCGCCGGAGGCCAAGGTGATCACCGGTGGGACCGACGCCTCGGTCTTCAATGCCCACGGGATCGAGACAGTCGTCCTGGGGACCGGTGCCGTGGATGAGCACTCTAAGGATGAGCACGTCGCCATCGCTGATATGGAGAGGGCCGTCCAGATCGTCCAAGCGGTCCTCGCCCTCACGGCTTAGGCTTGATCTCCGCCCGGTTTTGTGTTATATTGAAATTGGCGCTCCCGGGTAGCTCAATCGGCAGAGCGGGTGGCTGTTAACCACTAGGTTGCAGGTTCGAGTCCTGCCCCGGGAGCCAGCCCTTCCTAAACTAAGAACGGGTGCATTACGGAATTTTTACGAGCGGCAGATTGCCTCCTGAGGAGGTCAAGTTGCAGGATCTGAACTGCCGGTGGCACCATTCAAACTTGACCTTATTCTCTGGAGGGA
>Ga0114934_10003346_pt1 | contig 10033 bp, 8 predicted proteins | sample 4SBtaG_2_FD_99695 | JGI IMG/M metagenome (GOLD analysis project Ga0114934, IMG submission 99695) | Deep subsurface microbial communities from Kolumbo volcano to uncover new lineages of life (NeLLi) - 4SBTROV10_white metaG | ecosystem: Environmental > Aquatic > Marine > Volcanic ...
ACTTAATATATTACTTTAAATAATCGTCAATACAAGTGTGACGGAGTACTAGTACTCCATCATTGTTGTATTGACGGGTATATCAGCCGATAAGCAGCCATCTGCGTTGTTGCACTCGCTTGACACGTGCGACTAGTCCTGCGCTCGTGCGCCTAGCAGGTGACCACTTCTCGACATAACCTACCCCCCTACACAACTGTGATGGAGTACTAGTTTATACTAAAAACCGTATTTACTATATTTATACGTTTACCCGTATACTGTCAATATATTCGATGTTCCGTATAAAATATACTGCCCGACCCTCGGTGTTTAATCACCAGAAAGGGAATACCCAATGAAGCGAAACATCAAGGATCTTGCTATAGCGCTGGTGAACAGACGGGAGGGGGCCACAGAATTATCAACGCTGATTGACGCGGCAAACGGCGACTCAGTGTTTCTTAGAGCAAAGACTTCCCGTAAAATTGACGAAAAAAACAAATGGCAGGAACTTAACAAATTAAGTCATTGAAAATGGTGGCCAGGGACAGAATCGAACTGTCGACACGAGGATTTTCAGTCCCATCTATTCCTCTACATTTTCAATTTGTTACGATCTGTTTTTTTCGGAGACATGTGACTATGTAGTACCATTTATCAATATCTTAGAGCGTTATTTTCGGAGGAAATTACCGGTAAATATTAAACGTGCATCCCACAAAAAATCACACCGAGCACTTTATCCCAGCCGCGCCTGGTTCGTAGCCAGAAGCTCTTAATATTTTATTGTTGTTTTTCTAAAACTTAGCCTTACACAATAAAATCAATGCCGCACACGTGCATAATATTTTTCAATAACTTACAAAATGGCGTGTCACCAATTTGTCACAGTGCTTTTCTGTGTCGGCTATAGTGTAACCTGGTTTTGATTTGCTGGACGGTTGATTTGGGGTGACGCTACGCTATAATTCTGACAGGTTAGTATGTGCCAAGCGCAGACAGTACAAGATCCGTCTCGTTGCTGATAATTTTGAGACAGCCTTTTGATGTTTTAAAAGCATGATTTATCAAAAAATTACCAAAGTAGGTTTTTCCTGTCAAAAGGGTTCCCTTTAGGTACCTTCGTTGAAATTGAACCAAGGCGCGTGTTGTTGCCGATACATTGCCACCTTTTATTTAGCAATAGGTCAATACAAGATCTATTCGATGGTGTGCAATCTATTAGCGCGTGAATAGGAGTTGGATAGGTAAAAACTTTCCTCATCAGGCGATTTCCTATTATAGGTTTATACATGCTAGGATGTAGTAGTTATAACCGCAATTATCTCCTGAGTGTGTATTAAATTTTAAAACTGACTGTCTTCTCCCTCTACACACTCTATCGAAATGTCCCTGTAAATTTCCACCGTACCTAGGGCATGTCACATGTTCCCACCCTGGTGCTCTTGATGCCTTTTTTCCTTGTACCACTTTATGAAATTCAGCACTTGCAGAATTTATACGATTTTCTAGTGTTTTTTTCTCATTTTGAAGGCTAGTTATTATTTGCTTTTGTTTTTGTTTATTCTTTTCCAGCGTTGCATTCTGAGCCTTTAATTTACTTGCTATCTCCATCGCTTCCTGTGCAGCCTCTCCAATATTTTTTGCATGGCTAGTTGATATATTGGCGACTAAAATAAAACTACATAATAATATTGCTTGATAGATTTTCATTAAATGCTCCTGATTTCACATATCATATTTTAACCCGAAAAGATATTTCGGATGATGCGCTTTCATATAGAATTTGACATATTCTGTTCTCAACCTATCCGCAGATGATGGGGCTAAGCATGAAGCTCGGGAAGCTAAGTCGGCAATATATTCGTATGTAGTAAGAAAACTATTAAGCGGAGTTTCTTTCTTTGCGTTTTTTAGTCTCCCTAGCATAAAAGCTTTAACTTCATCATACGTTTCATTAAAAGGTTCTTTTATTTCAAACTCTTTCTGATATTTTTTGCAGTTAACCCAACATGATTCTGTCTTTTCAGTAGGGTATAGAATTGGGGCATCAATTTTTATTCTATGTGTACCAATAACATCACCAAAACCTCCTAAGGCACTTTTTACATCAAGGATTGTTATTCTTTTTCCTACGCATTCAACCTCTTGGATTTTTTGACTAAGGTGTCGCATAAACTTTTCTTCAAGTTTATTAACCTCAGATACTGTTTTATTGACAATAGAATCAATGTCTTTTACTGTTTCATTTTTAAGAGCATGAATATCACTAATAGCACCATCTAGAATTTTATCTAGTTGATTTAACCGTGCTGTAATATCTTCATTTGTTTGTTTCTCTAGTGAAAAAAGCACATCTTTAGCATCGTCAACAGCGGCTTTTAAAACACCCGCTCCTATCAATATTGCATTCGCACTAATTGGCTGTGAGAAAAAGAAAAAAATTAAAAATACTGTAGATATTAGTTTCATATAAAATATACTTTTTAGTTTCCATAAGTACTTTATGGCTTCACCATAGAATGGTCAATGAGTGAATATCAAATATTGTGTTTAGATACAAGAATCAAGCGGAGGGTCATTCGATGTTACTTCATCACAGTCTTTAAGTTGAATGCCTTTGATGACCTCACCCATGTAATCAAAGCCTCTTATCTCCTCCATTTTTTTTCAGAACATTGCCCCAGGTTAAGCATCATGTGCAGCATGGCATCGCGTGACAGGCATCCCTTTTCTTAATTTAGTACAGCCGTAGGTGCCAAAAGTAGATCCTATTTGGGTTACTGGTTCGAATACTCTGCCAGTGTGGGGCAAGATAGACATGGAAAGACAGTAATTCTTCTCGATATTTTCGCAAACAAATCATTATGTTTTAGATATTTAACTTCATATATCTGAATAAACAAATCAAAGGCTTCATCCGTATGCGCCTTTGTCTCTGCCTACCAAATAAAGTGATTAACTAAATATTTCCGAATCTACGGAACTGTTAAAGTCACCTAATCAACCAATATCGCTACATAATCTTTGTCAACTTTAATTTTGACTTTGTGCGCAATCTCACCCTGTATGAATTCGAGAGGATCGATAGCATGAAAAAATTCTATTTCTTTTTGTTCAACCTTAATTTCTCCATTTATCTCATCAGGTATGACATTAGGAAGCACAATATCTACAACTCGAATCAATCCAGCAAGTGGAAGACAGTGGATAGTAAATACCTGGCTATTCAATATCAAAGATTTCGGTGATGGATGCGTACTCCCAGAAATTGAGATTGGTGCAACTTTAACCACAATAGCTGATCCGGAGTTAAACTCTTCGATTGAATAGCTAACAGCAATTTCTAGATTCTGTTTCGGTATATTAGCAGATGCGCTGAATTTATCCCTCCAAGATGCTTGGCATGCCATGTGGCCGACAATATCTAAAGGTGTGAAATGTATTTCAGTATCAAATCTTGCTGTTGCTTCCAACTCCACTGTACTTAGTATCGTTTCCCCTGAAAAATGGAAATTTTTTAGTGCTATAGCCGCTTCAGCGGTTACATTTACGTTACCCTTCACGTTAGCAAAATTGCCCGTTCTGTTTATACGCTTAACGATTTCTTTTTCTGCCTCACATGTTAATTTTTGTTGAGACTTAATACGTCCACAATCAATTTTCCAAGCAGATTTGTTAGTTTCACATCCCAATTTATTCTGACTTTTTATTCGTTCACAGTCCAGCTTAGCTGCAGATTTCTCCAATTCGCATCTTGCCTTGTCAGGTGCTTGATACCATTTGTAACCGCCGCAATCCTTTGTTGCGGTACAATCTCTTCTGGAAGTGCAATCTATATGATCAGCACTACAATTACGGGTCGCTGTACAATCTATTGCATCTTCACTGGGGAGTCCTATTTTTTCGGAAAATGGGTAACCACCAATGGGTTTATAACTACTAATCATCATGATATTTGATGTATTAATGGCGTGGTTCAATTTGCCAAATATATATTTACTCGATAATACAACTCCGCCAGATTCTGTAGGTTTAACCTCTCCAACTGTTTCCGCGTAGTTTAAGTAAAGCTTCTGATAGGTTTCAAAATCCGATGCTTCAGGTTCCGACTGGATAATTCCGTAGCCATTCTCCCCATCCAAATCCAATAGGATATCGATTCTACCCTCATCTACTAAAAATGCTGCGCCTTCCATGAAGCATTAACATTTACAGGCTGTCCTGATAATCGTACCGCCATTTCGTCAGCAATTATTATTTTTTCGGGTACAAAATTCTTTGTTAAAATTATAGGAAACCGCACCGCATCAATTTTTCCTTCTAATACTCCACTGATGTTATCTTTGTAATCTCCCAGTAACGAAGCAAGTTTGTTAACGACTGGTTCAAGATCATATTTTCCGTCAACAGTTGCATTATCTATGTGGAAGTCACGTAAATATGGTCTAAAGGTGACTACTCCCTCTTTTCTCTGCCCGCGTTCCTCAATCACTATTCCTATTCCAAAATCGCCTTCAAGATAACCTTCCAAAGTAATTGGCAATCCGGAATTTAGCCGAAAGTTTTTCCTGAAGTCAACGCGTAATGCCGGAATTTGATTTTCAAGAGTCACTCCTATTTTTTGTATCCCCAAGCTCTCTAGATTTTGTACATTGGATAGTTGCTTATTTATCAGATGTTCACTTATCCATATTCGAGCGTCTATTGAATCAGATTCTTTTAATACAGTTGTGTTACTGGCAAGTGATTCAGATCTAATATCATCATAATTTACCGGTGGAAACCTTTCGTTAATCGCATTAGCTAACTCATCTTGAAAAGAGCAAGCGTTCCCTAAAAGGGCCATAGCGAATAAAATTAGGGATAATCGAACCTTTTTATTCACTATTAATTCCTCAAAATAAATTTGAAACGTTAAACCAGACAAGATCTAATCTTATTTAATTGAACTTCTTTTGATATTCCTCTGATCTTTGCAACAGTCGACCTAAATCAACTTTTATATGCTCAATATTTTCTTTTTTTGGTTCAAGAACTTTTTTCTTCTCATTACATAAAACCATATATCTATCCAATAGCTTTTCCAGATTAGATTCAGTAGATTCTAAATATGGTTGATGATAGTTGAATTCCAACTTTCTACATAAATTTTTGTTCCATTTTGTGTATTCGGTTTCAAAGATATTCTTTTTAGCCTTTTCTATCTTAAATTTTTTGTAGTAACCACTTCCTGCCCAAATTCCTGCTCCAACAGCCAAGCTTAGACCACCGGTAACCAATGCAGTGCCGGTTGAAACTGCTACGGCTGTCATAGCCGGGAATGCATTTGCAATACCCGTTGATATTGCCCCAGAAGCTGCTCCCGTTGACAAGCCTAAGTAAGTTCCCACAGCAGTTGTTGTTCCACTTAAAGGTGCAACGATTTTGTAACCGTGAAGTTGCGCAATAGATAGCGCTATAGGCCCTAATTCTAACTTTAGCTCGTCAATAACGGAATATATTTCAATAGAGTCAGTTTCAAATAATATATCTTCACTATTCATTATATCGAATGAAACCTTTTTGATTCTTTGCATGTGATTTTCACAATCTTTAGACAAAGCCTTGAATGTAGCTATTATTCTATCTCCACACTGCTTATTAAAGCTGTCAAAATACCTCCTTTTTAATTCCGCGTCCAATAATCCCGGATCCTTCAATATTTTCTTATCTAGATTAGATAGTAAACTAGTAACGTTATCCTTGTTGTCTTCCATATCTCCTTTAAGTTTATTAATGAAATTTTTGAATACGTTCCTCCTTGTATCCATGAAACTCTTGTTATCTACTTTTAGCTGTTTAATTTTTTTAATACTGGTTAATATATCTGATAATTGAGTATCTATTTTTTCATATAGTTCATCAGAAAGCTTACTAACAATAGATAAAGCTGTTGCTATTTTTAGAGAATAATTATACTCAGGAGAAAGCTTATTATTAATATAGTTTATACAATCGTCAAGGTCATTTCTCTCCTGATGATACTCGTCTTTTTTAACGTTAGTTGAAATGAAAAATATTTCGTCCTTATTAATGCTTGGGGTAAATATTTTGGATAACTCTTTAACTAAATGGTCGGATGCCTGTTCTAATTCATCGCTATGTACAATATCCACCTGTGTAATTATAAACTTTATATTTTCAATCCAGTTTTTTATGTCTGTTAAAAATAACACTTGGCTCAATGATGCTGTTTGCCTCGCACTCATCAGGAATAATATAAGGTCTGATTCTGGAATGTATTTTTCAACTATTGCCTGATGTCCTTTAACTGCATTTGAGCCAGGCGTATCCACAATTATTAGGGTATCTAGCAAAGTGTTATCACTTTTTATACACTTTATTCTACTGTCAAACGTATGCGGTAAATTTACATGATGCACAAAAGTCACTTCATCTGTAGTAGGTGCGTTTCCAACTTCAAGTTTCTTAAATTCAAGTAGATGATTGATAAAAGAAGATTTTCCCGCATTATATTCTCCTACAACAACCAACATAAGCGGGTAATCTAGCCGTTCACACTTTGTTTTAAGCAATTTGAAATTATTCTCAGATATATCAAATCCTGAAACAAGATCTATTAACATAGTCATTACAGTTTTTGTATCTGCCCCTAATTTCTCTATTTCAGGACTTTGGGATACTGATAATTTTGTCACAATACTTCCCCCTTTTTTTGTAGTCTCACGTTCCAAATAAGAATATACTTCTAATGGTGATTAAGGTCAAAGAAAGCGGGAGGGCTGCCCAAGTTTACAAATTTACCTTCATATTGGTATCGGCTGATCTGTGCTACCTCTAAGTGGATAAAACAAATCCCAGTCAAGCAAACAAAAACTGTACTATTTCGAATCCCCACTAATCTGCCGACCGTGCCAGGTTGTACCACCATCCACAGTCATAAAATGATAAATATCCACCGCATTGGCCGCAGTCGTCTGAGTTGGAGCCGTCCCACCCGGCCATTTCACCGCCGCAGGCCAGGTATAAGAAAATCCACCCGTTCCATCTTGCGCTGAAATCAGAGTAAACTCGTCGTATTGCCCAGACGCTTTCGGATTCGAAATCGTCAACGTCGTAACATTCTCAGTCAGAGTGACATCGAAGACATTGCCTGCCAACAAATCCAATACCAAAACGTTTGATGCACTGGCCGGCGCATTCGCAGACCCAGAAACCGGACGCCAATTCGTTCCGTCATAGATTAATACGGTGTCTTCATCGTCGACATAAGTTACCCACCCTTTTTTCGGCACATGAAACACCCAGGCGTCTGTGGCCAGCTGCGCATCCCAGACCGCAATTTCATCTTCATGCGTGGCCCAGACACCAGTCGCAGTGGCGCCGAAAGGGGTCAAATCTTGACTATAGCTATTAAATAAATTACTTTCATCGGATGGTTGGATCTTTACGCATAGAATATGAAGATGCTTACTATCATGTAATGAATCGTGGTAGAGGCAGGCAATTTATCTTTCATGGAAAGAAGTACTATCAGGCATTTATAGAATGCCTGTCAGCTAGCCATCAACGTTTTGGCTTAGAAATACAAGCCTATTGCCTTATGGGGAATCACTACCACCTACTGATAAAGAGAGGCCGAAGCGGGCCGAATTTAGCAAGATGGATTGCTTTGAAATTAGCGCAGGATTTTTCAGGAGAAAATTTAACAACAATTGCTAGGAATTTTAATGTTAAGCATTACAGTACAGTGTCACGCACGATAGGGCGACTCAACAAGTTTATGAAAAAGGATGAAGAAGTTGTGAAGCTTTTAAAAGGTATAAGTCAAGATTTGACCCCCTAAATGTTTTGAAATGTTTTGTGTTTTGTGACCCCCTAAATGTTTCCCTTATTCACCCAAAGCAGTTTTTGGAAAATAATACTTATCATGGCAAAAATTATTAAATAGGAGAAAATTCTAAATAGTCACAACCTAATGAGTATTCTTTAGACCTCCAATCATAAGTATATTCAGTTTCATCGAGATTCTTGCATAACGTCCCTGGAAACAATACTCCGTTCGGGTTAGTTACAGCCTTTCTTGCGATATATTTCCAAACTACGTGGGACGAAATCTCCAGTTTTTCAGGCTCGAAACGTGTCAGCTGAACAATTCCACACGGCCCCTCTGCATCACCTTGTGCAACCCATGTCCCTATCCCAGAAAAGGCATCCTGAACCAGCTTAAAGCTCTGCGTAAATGAGTTAGAACTAACCAAGCAAGTACGAAGATTCTTTTCGTGCCCTAGTCTAACTAAATTAAGGAAATCTTCTTCCTTGTTAGATTTACAAAGGATCTTCATCGCCTTCATTTCTTTAAGATGATCCGCTTTCTGGATATCGGTGATTTCTGACAACCCCTGTTCTCTAGGTGGCTTCTTGCGTCCTTCAAGGATATCAACGAGCTCACTAGCCATTTTACAGTCTTCAGTAGATGTCTTTTCGCCACTTTTGAAGCTTTCGCGAGCCCGTCCTAGAGTAGCACTTAAATCTTCTGGCTTCGCTTTTTTCCTTACAGCGATTTGCGTAAATTTGCAGTCAAGAATGTTGCTACTATTTTGTTGGCAACGAAAAACTATAGAGTGGGTTTCTTTTATGTTGTATAGCATTCCAGTTGTTGGTGCATCACCTGCTTGCGCTCCCGAGAATCCAACCAAGCAGAAAACGTATACGGTGCTCAACAGGCGTGATTTATTCATTATTCATCTCTCCGTAAAATTATTATTCGTAACTCTATAGCAGTCATCATCAGCACGCCTGTACATCCTTGCCATGTTGCTGTCAGCATCACATGATAGATGATTACTCGTTGCTGGTATAGATATCCGTGTTCCAGTTCATGCCATGAACTATACAGCTAACACCTAAGCATGCCCATAATAAATGATGTGTTTATTTTCAAGATAAATGAGGGTTACCGAGTCTAATTATGATAGGGGTAGCGCATAATTAATGAGATGTATAGGGTAGAATTTGTGCGATGTAGGACAGTCAGAAAGGGATCTCGTCGTCGAATTCGGGTTTAGGTTCGAGCCGACCGTCAGTCGGCGTATTCATTTCAGACAGGATTTGCTCGAGTAGAACGGGTTCATAGTATTGCCAAACAGCCTCAACGAGCTCGGTGAGGCAATCGAATAAGGCCAAGGCGGCTTCATGATCGGGAAACGGAACCCGGCGTATTTACGCGCCCGGAATTTCCACAGCCTTGGGCATTAAGACGCCGCGAATAGCTACCTATACTCACCGCAACAGACCCGTCACTAGCCCGGGTTTTTTTATTGTCTGGTACTTGGCAGTAAATCCAAAGAATGGATATATAGCCACTGTACAGCCAGACATGGACGGACAACCACTCGTAAATAATACATGTTTTGTCATACACTGTATTACCGTCCAGCAAGGACACCCAGAGGCCTAATAGTACGCGATATATAGCCATTCTTCCCTTTTCTTTGCCTGTGGCTTAAATCGCATTAAAATAAGGCTTGGATATATAAACATGTGTGACTGTCGAATGGATTTCTATATATAGGCAGACATGAATATTTTACCGGTGAATTGAGATGTGCAGTAAGGCTGTAACGATATGTAGCCAGCGTAATGCTACTGACGCAGTGCACAGACAGTACAGAAGTAACCACCAGCCACTATGCAGGCCATGTCATGATGTTAAAACTAAGATGGACTTGTCTAAGCGCGAGGTGGTGTAGTAGTACTGTATCGTTGTACAGTATATGCGCTGTATATCTGTACAGTATTAGCTATAGGTAGGGGGGGTAGAAAACTCTACAGATACAAAGACTTACACCGAACACTCCCGCAAATTTAACCGACCGCAGTTTTAAAATTTTACACGATTTCAACAAGTTAGGAGTTAATTATGGTAAATATTCGGCCACCCCATCCATTCTATAAATAAAGTACGGGACACAAGAGGAAAAATGATGTATAAACTAATCCATGGAAGGTACGATCAGCAGCGACAACCCGGCTGAATCCCATCAAC
>Ga0114934_10003347_pt1 | contig 10031 bp, 9 predicted proteins | sample 4SBtaG_2_FD_99695 | JGI IMG/M metagenome (GOLD analysis project Ga0114934, IMG submission 99695) | Deep subsurface microbial communities from Kolumbo volcano to uncover new lineages of life (NeLLi) - 4SBTROV10_white metaG | ecosystem: Environmental > Aquatic > Marine > Volcanic ...
GCGGGCACGTTTTACATTGTCGGCAAAAGGTTTAACGCCTTTACTGAATTGATTTTCTTCATATGCCAAAAGATTTATAAGGTCAGGATACTTCGATGCATAATTTTTACATATCTCTGCTGTCCCATCGGTCGAAGCATCATCTCTAAGTAAAATTTCAAAAGAGAAATTTGTTTTTTGCATTAAGAAGCTATCTAATGCTTGCCTTATGTAATTCTTATGATTATAAGTTTGGCAACAAATTGAAACTAACGGTTCATTCATATTATTTACTAGATTTAGTTAAGTTCTTCACTTTCTTAATAACCCGTTCTGAATTATTTGCATCATTAAACTGATAAAAATAATGCTTTGAGAACTTATACTTTTCAGAATATATTTGTCTTGAATCGGAAAGTTCAATATCTAAGTCATGTATCAATTCTTTAAACTTATATGAAATGGGGCCAGGAAAAACTTCTTTAAAATTATAGAGGAAACCCTCTTCCTGGTTTTTGTAATGATCATAGTCGTACGCGAATGCAAAAACCGGCTTGTCAATATACAGAGCTTCCATAAAAACACTTGAATAATCCGTAATAACTATATCAGCTTCCCTTATAATAGGTGCAATTTCCGAAATCACATTATGCCCCACATCAAAAATCAATTCATTATCAATATAATCTTCAAAGTTAAAAAGGTCTTTACTATTACGAAAATAATGCATTCTAAAACCCAAAACTACATTATGCTTTCTTAACAAACCTTTGAGTTTTTTTATCTCATCTTTTGAAAATTGATAATAACGAGAATCTGAAACAGTGGTAGTCTGTCTGTAAGTAGGAGCATATACAATTAATTTTTTTTCCTTTTTTATTTGCTTCAATATGTTTATTTGGTTTTCAAGAAATTGTGGCAACTCCCCATCAGACATTAATAAAAAGTCATTTCTGGGCAAACCGGTTATCCAAACATTTTCATAATTAATGGGATGGAAAATAGTAGCCATTGCATAACTATCCACATTTGAGGAACAGATCAAGCCTGCATAATGCTTTCTTTCATAGTTACGATATTTCACCCTATCTAAATGCTTTTTTACAGCATTATTCGATGCGCCATAAAGTCTCTTGATAACAATTCCATGCCAAAGGTTGATTAAATACCTTTTTTTTAAGTTAAGCTTAATGACCGAAAAATCAGATTTTCCATATCTGTATGAATAATCCATAGCCAGTGAATGCGCCACAAATAAAATTTTGCATCTTAAGAAGAGAAATAACCCTTTTAATGTAACCAACTTTACAATTTCATAATTCTCAGCGTCTTCAATAAAAAAGTCTTTCTTTTTATCACGGGTAAAAACTATTTTTTTTATTGTTTTGTCGCCTTTAACCTCTTCAAAAACTGCTCTTGGATTTTCAACAAACTGTTCTGATTTTATATGATGGACAGGAAATCCCCAATAATTTTTTCGTTTTGGCCAGATTGAATCGATTAACCAAATAAGATCACCAAAAAAGAAATCTAAGACTATTTTTTTCAATTTTGTTTTTACTAAACTCATTTTCCAAACAATTGTTTAGCAGCTTCATAATCTTTTTGAAAATCTACCTCAATAGTTTTATAATAAGAAGCATCAAAATATCCAATTTCTAATTCATTATTAATCAACCCTCGATCTATGACCTTCTCCATATAATCATTGAGATTACCGTCTTGAAAAATCTTCTTTGTATTTTCCTTTAAATATGGAATCATTTTTTTCTCAAATTTTGCAACACCTACAAATTCTCCATTCGCTTTAGTATTAAGATTTTCTTTTGTTATCCTTTTGATTTTACCTCCCTCAAGCCAAAATTTCATTTCTTCTTCACCACAATTTTTAAAATCCACAGCCAAACAGATATCTTTTTTTGTAATTGCAAGGGCTTTTAATACATCTATTTCAACTAAAGTATCAGCGTGCATAAATATAAAATCATCATCGATCTTGTCAAACCCCATATAAAACGATCCTAATACATTACAATGGTTCCAGAATGGATTATATACAATTTCAATGGGTAAATGATAAAACTCACTTAGTTTTTTAGCATATACTTCTAACTTATGTGCTTCAAAACCAGTAATTAAAATAATAGAATCTATTGTTTTAAGCTCTTTCAACATACTGAAATTTAAACTTAATAATGTATGTTTATTATTAAGTGGTAACATACATTTAGGCGTCAAGTCTGTTAAATTGCCAAGTCGACTACCTTTACCTGCTGCTAATATTACTGCCTTCATTGTGCTAATTTTAATATATTTAATACTGAATCTCCATTCAAATAATATGGATCAGCATTTAAATTTCCTGATAGATTTTCAAGAATATAATTATAATCATCTTCAACAATACCAAGGTCAGCTAAACCTATTGATATTTCTATATTTTCTTTAATATTATTTACTTTTTCTATAAATTTATCCTCACTAATTTTTAATGATTTACAAATTTCATTAAACGGACCTCGATTTTGTTTTTTAACATAAAATAGCCACCCTTTATAAATTGCAGCTAAACCTTCTGCGTGTGAAGTTCCGGTCATTGGGCCTATAACATATTGCATACGATGAGGAAGGCATGTTGTGCTATAAGCTAAATTGACACCCATTAACATCGAAGTTATCGCCATTTTTTTCACTGATTCGTGATCATTATTGACTGCCCGTTCCAAATTTTCAAATATTATATTGATCGCAGTTAAAGATTGGTATCTAACAATATCATTTGATTTTTTTGAAAGATATGTTTCTAAGGCATGTGTAAAACAATCAAATCCTGATAATGCTTTTATTTTTCGGGGTGCTGTTTTGTACAATTCAAAATCCATAATTACTTTGTCTGCTTGTATTAGACCACTCCTGATTCCCCCTTTTACATTTTTTATATCATCATATAAGATAGCTCCAAAAGACATTTCTGCACCCGTACCAAATGTAGTAGGACATGCATAGACTTTGGCATATTTTCCCTTAAGTTTTTGCTTTTTATAAAAAACTGCTTCAATTTCTTCAAAATTAGAAGCACAGGAAACTGCTTTTGCTAGATCCAAAACTGAGCCTCCGCCAATGGCAATAATTATATTAGGCAGAAAATTTAAATTCTGATAGAATTTTTTCAAATAGCTAAAAGGTGCCTCTGCTGGAACATCGTCAATAAATTGAAATTTATTTATTTTTTGTTCAACTTTAGAAAAAATATCTTTTAGTCCATTTTTTTGGGAGGTATTCTTAGTTGTCAATATCATGACATTATCTTCAGACATAATTTCCGAAATAATCTCTTTAATACTAATCGTATATATTTCAGGTTTAATATTATACATCACAAATTTCTAATATTCTTTTTTCTAAAACTATCTATCATTTTATAGACCTTTTCATGTTCATTATAGCTATCTTTTACTAAGTTTCTATGTTCAGTAAAATATTCAAAATATTGCTTATATATATCTTGATTCTTTCTGTTAGGATAAATAACCTTCCTAATTTGAACTATGTCTTTTGCTATTTCTTGATACGTAAGGCTTTTATCATTTGCCAAAATACATAAAATCAAGGCACCTAAAGATGTACTTTCAAAATTCCCCAAGACATATACAGGCAATCCGGTAACATCTGCTTTAATCTGATTAATTAGATCAAAACGAGCTAGTCCACCACTAACTGACAGGGATTTAGGATTTAAATCCTTAATCAGCAACAATAAATCGTTGGTTACAAAAGCAGTAGCTTCAAAAGCAGCTCTTGTAAAATCATAATGGCGGCTACTTCTATTAATTCCAATAAACTCTGCTCTGATATTTGTGGAATTAAATGGAGCACGTTCTCCTAAAAGATAAGGCAGGAAGAGGATGCCATTTGATCCAAGTCCAGATTTAATAGCATCATTTTCTATTCGATAATACACATCAGAATCATTTTCATCATAGAAAGCTTGCTTTAACCACTCAATAATTCCTCCTCCCATATTATTTGAAGCTCCTATAATTACTTTATCTATCAAATCTATTTTTTGAACAATTAAATATGGCGACTTATTTTTAATGTTTTTAATCTTGTTTTTATCTATTAACATCCTTACTGATGTCACAGTACCTGATACATCACAGGCATTATTTTCTAGAGAGTTATACGACCCCAATACTGAACAAACTGCGTCATAGGTTGTTAATGTAAATAAACAATTCTTTTTAAAACCATAATTCTTTTTAATTTTTTCAGAAATATCTACCGTATGACCGATCGGTTTTACTTCTGGGAAACTTTTTACACTAAGACCCAATTTTCCAAACAAATCTTTTCTATAACCAGAGCCCTCTTTATAGAGGGACTTAGATGCATTTAATGGATCTGTAAATATCTTTTGGGTAAAAAAATAATTAAGGAATTCACCAGAGCCAACCCAGAATTTAACCTCATCAAAATTAGATAAATGTTCCTTAAACCACAACACCTTAGGTATTGTATATGAGGTTGAAATTGGACTAAACTCCTTATTTGTTCCATCGAATTTTTTTATTAACTCTACTTGTTCTGAGGATCGTTTATCAGAAACCATAATAACCTTTGTCTTTGGATTAAAATTTCTATCAACGCCTAAAATACAAGAAGAACTGGTCGTCACCGTTACATGTTCAATCGCAGTAATTAACCGGGTTGTCTCTTTCAAATCTATCAATAATTCATCAAGTCTCTCTAACCATTCATTGGCGTCCTGCTCAATATAATTGTTCAAAATAAAAGTATGGACAGGCTTCGAATCAGAAAATACTTGACTACCATTCCGGTCAAATACTATTACTCTAATGGATTTTAAACCTAAATTAACTATCAAATACATTATTCAAAGATTTTAATATGTTTACAATTCTTATCCTTAATTCATTTCGTAATTTTTCATAAAAATATATCTCATCGTGAAGCCTTCTAGGATATAACTCCGCTATAATTTTTTGGTAAATAATTTTAAATGCGGTTGAGTAATTTATTTTCACAACTCCATAAGTTATAGCATCTTTTATCTGTTGTTCTTTTAAACCTGTTGCTCCATGTAACACCAACAAAGCCTTAGTAGTTAAGTTCTGTTGAAATTTATTGAGCAGTTCTATATTAACATTGTTTGTTGATTTATATATCCCATGTGAATTCCCAATACCAAGTGCTAATAAATCAACCTGAGTTCTTTTATAATAATCTAATGCTTCTCCTATGTTAAAATATGAGCTAATGCCTTTTTCAAACCCATCCTCTGCACCTCCAATGACACCCACTTCACCTTCAACAAGAGCGCCATAATTTTGAGCCATTTTTACTACTCTTTTTGTCTCCTCAATATTCTTACTCAGAGGTAGCGCTGAACCATCAAACATTACTGAATGAAAACCTAAATCCAAGCATTGTTTAACTAGTTTAATATCATCACAATGATCTAAATGAAAATAAATGTTTTCATTTTCGCTATATTTATTGACAATATTCCTCAATCCAAATAACTTCTCAAAATAGGAAATGTATTTTGCTGAAAATTGTAAAATAACATCTTCTTTTATTTCTTTCGATAATTCAGAAACAATATTTATTTGTTGAACGCTTTGAACATTCATAGCTAAGATTGCATTTCTAGCCTTTGATTTTGTTTGCAATACTTCTTTTAATTTCATAAACTACCAAATTTCACATTAATAACATCCAAGCCAAAAACAGGAATTGCCAATTTCTGATGTATTTCTCTTCGTTCAGCAAATGAATCATCAATAAAAATAGAATTTCTATGCTTAATAAACCTCCATTTATCTTCTCCATTTTTTATATGAATCACCTCATCAAATAAATTGGATAACCTATATTTTTCCAATGCTTCATATATATCTCCCTCATGTCTCGTCAATAAATAAATTATCTTCCCCTCATTCAAGAATTTATAAATTCGTGCTACCATATCACTATTAACATAACCATTTATTACTATGGTGTCATCAAAATCGACATAAACATAGTTAAAATTAATATCAATATTAAAAATTGTATCGAGGGCCCTATCCAACTCTACATCAAATTCATTTGTCATTATGGATACCGGCATTTCAAATGCATTGTAAATTGATAACGCCGCAAAATTTACTCCTTTCGCTCTATAAACACTAGATGAACCACCCAACCTTGATGCAACCTCCATTAAAACCAGTTCTCCTGTAATCCTCTCTTTTGCCTGAAAGAACCAAGCTCCATTTATCTTTATACTATCATTAATTACATTTGCCATTTTTTCAAACTCTTCACTTAACTGCATTGTCTTGGTATTTACGCTGATTCCATTTGAAATTCTTTTTCTTTCACGTGGCCCTATAAATAATAAATTACCTTTAAAATCGGTAAAACAATCAATAGTATATTCTCTGCCAGGAAGGTATTCCAATATTAAACATGAAGGATATTTTGATAAATGAGATAACGCTGACTTATTATTTTCTGCCTTTAAGGTTCCTCTCGAGCCATAACCAATATCCGGCTTTAAGAAAACAGGATATTTATTTACTTCATTAAGAGTCTCAAACAGTTTTGGCGTTGCGACCAACCCGCTCAAAAAGGAATAAGTCCTATTTTTTGATAAACATATAGCCGTAGTCTTTGTTTCGGAAGCAATTATTTTACATTTTAAAGTCTCTTCATTTTCTTTTAATTTAGTTATGACAGAATCCATAGCAGGAAAAATAGCATCTATTCTATTTTCTTCAACAATTTTAGTTAGATTGGGAATAAAGCACTCGTCATCTAAAAAAGGTAGATTTCCTATATACCTTTCGAAAACAAACTTGCCGTGATCGTCCACACTACTTGCCCCAAATAACTCAACATGCGTGGAATGTTTTAAAGACCGATATACCTCAAGTCCTATTTCACTACCACACGGAAATACAAGAATTTTTTTTCTTTCCAGATTTTTCATTATTTTAGTTCTTAATTATTATTTTACCTATCCTTTCTACATTTTCTGAATCTAGATCCGGATAAATCGGCAAACAAATCACCTGTTTTGCAATTTTTTCTGCAACAGGCAAATTATCCGGTTTTGCAGAATCCAATCCTTTATACATAGAAAACTCGCTTATCAAGGGATAAAAATAACGCCGACCAAATATCCCGTGTTGCTTTAACTTTTCATATAATTCATCTCTGCTCATCCCATATTCTTTTTCATTAATAAAAACTGGAAAATAGGCAAAATTTGAATCGGTTTTTTCAGGTTCCGGCAAAAGCGAAATTCCTTTAATATCTTTAAGGTTCTTACGATACGTTTCGGCTATTGTTTTACGTTTTTCAATGTTTTTTTCATGGTACTTTAATTGTACTAACCCCAGAGCTGCCTGCACTTCGTTCATTTTTGAATTGATGCCGGGGGCCATAATAGTAGTTTCTCCCGCAAATCCAAAATTTTAAGTTTCTGCATTAATCTTTAATTTTATAAATTATTTGAATAATCTTTTCAATTTCATGATTTTTTAAGTTCCAATATAAAGGTAAGCATAGAATCCGTTTTGCAATGTCCTCCGAAACAGGAGTTGGTTGATATTCTAAAATATTGGTGTAAGTGTTTACCGAAGGATAGAAATATCTTCGGGGAAATATATTTTCAGTATTCAATGCTTTTTCAATTTTCTGTAATTGTGATTCTGATTCGAAAATTACCGGAAAATAAGAATAATTGGGAGTACCTTGCTTTATTTTTTGAAATGTTAAGCTGGGTATGTTTGATAAAGCCTCTTTATACAAATTGTATTTTTCTTTTCTGTCGTTCAAAACATCATCGTAATACTTTAAGTTAGCTATTCCCAATGCGGCATGTACCTCGGTCATTTTCCCATTAAAACCATCTTCCACAATATCTTTTTCATCGTTATACCCAAAAAAACGAATGCGTTTTAGTTTTTCGTTCAACTCGTGATTTATAGTGATACAGCCGCCACCTTCTGCTGTATTGAACAACTTTGTTGCATGTAGACTAGTGGCCGTGATATCTCCATATTCCAAAAGGCTTTTCCCCTTGCATGTAGATCCGATGGCGTGTGCTCCATCGTAAATTACTTTCAAATGGTGTTTTTTGGCAATGACCTCAATGGCATCCACATCGCAGGGATTTCCAAAAACATGCACCGGCATAATGGCTACTGTTTTGTCAGTAATCAAAGATTCAATTTTTGAAGCATCAATGTTCAGCGTTTCAGGGTCAATATCACAAAACACCGGAGTACAGCCCTCCCATTTAATGGCGCTTACCGTGGCAATCCAGGTAAATGATGTGGTAATAATTTCCCCTTTTAATTCAAGCGCTTTAATTGCCATTTGCAAGGCAATTGTTCCGTTGGAAACCACCACAAAGTTTGGAATATTCAATTTTTTGCACAAGTCTTTTTCAAGCTGCTGTACCAGCGGACCGTTGTGGGTTAAAATACCACACTCCCAAACTCCTTCGAGAATTTTCATGTATTCATCTAGAGGTGCCAGTGATGGTTGTGTTACATAAATTGGTTTATCATTCATATCGTTTTATTTAAACTTTTTCTATAAATTGGTTAACAAGTTGTGCTTGTTTTAGTATTGTTTTGTAATTATTTATGCGGGTAAAGTCATCTTCAATACATTGTTTAAAATTTAGAATTGATTTTTTAAATGCATCGTCGGCAGGTAATTCACGTATTTCTGTTTCGTTACCAATCTTTATAATCAACTCCGGAACAAATCCTGAGGGCGCTGTCAGCACTCTGCCGGAGAATAAGCTTCCTTTGCTTCCCCAAACTTCGAGGTCGCATTTATAGCTGTTGTCCATGCCAAAAGCAATTTGAGCTGTGGTGCCCCTTTCGTTTACCATTACTGCAGAACCTGCAATGTCCACTTCAAATTCATCAATGAAATTGGTTTGTGCCTGAACAATTTTCGCACTTTCCCCCAGAAGCATGGAAGCATATTTTATGGTATAACCTCCGGCATCGAGTAATGCACCACCACCCAAGGCTTCATTGTAACGAAAGTCGTTGGGTGCTCGCCTCGGAAATCCGAAAGAAATACGATACAATCGTACATCACCTACCTCACCGCTTTTCACAATATCATTTATTACCTTCAGCTGATTGTGAAATGCAAACATATAGTTCTCATGCACTGCAAGGGTTTTGCTTTTTGCCAGTTCAATTATTTTGCTGGTATGTTCCAGTGAAGTTGTTGCGGGTTTTTCTAGTAATATATGTTTACCTGCCAAAAGCGCCTGTTTACCCCAATTGTAGTGCAGCGCAGGTGGCAATGGCAGATAGATGGCATCTGTTTCATTGGAATTTATCAGGCTTTTATAACTTTTAAACAGTTTACCACCATATTGTTCGATGAAAGCTTTTGCTTTATTTTCTTCATTTGACAATATGGCATCGTTTGCTCCCTCCCATTCAGATTTATCGGCAATAGCTACACCAACAAAATTGAAGTCAGGAACCAATTCCAGGGCAGGTAAAAACCTTCGTAACGCAATATCAGATGGGCAAATTATTCCTATTCGTATCATATCGAAGTCATTAAATAAAAGAAATGGCAGCAATTAAACTGCGGGCTTGAATATTAAGGTAATTATTAAATTTTAAAAAAGTATATAATTGATTCAACGTCATCCATATGTAGGTATCAGGTAGTTTGACAGGGATTTCGTCTCCGGCTAAAATAATCATGTTTCGGTTTTGTTCTCTGAAAAAACGGCCACCTTCTTCAGATTGTAAAGTATCGAAAATAATCTGTTCTGGTCTTGCCTTTAACACATAATCGAGAAAAGGCAAAGCCCCTTCTTTGGTTTGCCGGTAATTTCCAGTTAAACATTGTACAGTAGGGGCAAACTCAATAACATCATGATTTCCACATTCCAGCTTTGCCTGTACTGCAAAATGTAAAATACCATTAATTTTTTTACAAACAAAAGCACAAAGCCCTTCTTGAGCTGGTTCAATCATAGGTTGGCTCCA
>Ga0114934_10003351_pt1 | contig 10026 bp, 7 predicted proteins | sample 4SBtaG_2_FD_99695 | JGI IMG/M metagenome (GOLD analysis project Ga0114934, IMG submission 99695) | Deep subsurface microbial communities from Kolumbo volcano to uncover new lineages of life (NeLLi) - 4SBTROV10_white metaG | ecosystem: Environmental > Aquatic > Marine > Volcanic ...
AAAAGTCATTACTGATGTGGTCAATATTGGCATCGGCGGCTCTGATTTAGGTCCTAAAATGGTTGTTAGAGCTTTACAGCCATACTCGACTGGCAATATTCAAACACACTTTGTCTCGAATGTTGCCCAGGCCGATTTACTTAATACAATCAGTAAATTAAACCCAGAAACCACTCTGTTTTTAATTGCATCTAAAACCTTTACCACTCAAGAAACTATGACAAATGCTTTGTCAGCACGAACTTGGCTGGTTGAGTCTTTATCAGATCAAAGTGCTGTTGATAAACATTTTGTTGCCATTTCAACTAACAAAGAGAAAGTCATTGAGTTTGGCATTGATGCCGATAATATATTTGAATTCTGGGATTGGGTTGGTGGTCGATTTTCACTCTGGTCTGCAATCGGTTTATCCATCCCTTTGACTATTGGCATGGACAATTTTGAAAGATTATTAGAGGGCGCTCATCAAGTTGATGAACATTTTAGATTCACACCCTTCGAACAAAACATTCCTGTTGTTATGGCCTTATTGGGGATCTGGTATAATAATTTTTTCAAAACCGAATCACAGGCTATTTTGCCTTATGGTCATTATCTACGTTATTTTCCGGCTTTTATGCAACAGGGTGACATGGAAAGTAATGGAAAAAGTGTTGATATACAAGGAAATAAGGTTGATTATGAAACCGGACCCATTATATGGGGGCAAACCGGCACCAATGGTCAGCATGCCTTTTATCAGTTAATTCACCAGGGTACCAAACTGATTCCCTGTGATTTTTTAGTACCCGCAAAAAGTTACCACGACCTCCCCCGTCATCACAATATGCTGATCTCAAATTTTTTGGCACAACCGCAAGCCTTAATGCAAGGAAAAACCGCAGAACAAGTTATGAATGAATTGGATTCATCCGAACACGATAAAGTGCTGGTTAACTCAAAAGTATTCCCAGGCAATATACCCACAAATTCATTTTTATTTACAAAATTGTCGCCCGAAACGTTAGGCTCATTGATTGCCTTTTACGAACATAAAGTTTTTGCCCAGGGTGCTATCTGGAACATAAACTCGTTTGATCAAATGGGCGTTGAGCTTGGTAAAATTCTAGCTGGCGTGATTTATCCAGAACTTCAAAGCGACAAAAAGATAACCAGTCACGATAGCTCTACTAACGGTCAAATCAACCATTTCAAGAAAATTCGTTGCTCATAACTAATGACTTTTCAGCTAGCTCAATTGGACGAATACTGAAAACTATAGTTGGCCATGGAAAACATGTTTGGTGATATTTTTAGCGACCAAGCGGGCGGTATTTTAGGGTCTTTAGATTGGTACCGATGCTTCGTATATGAATGGTGAGTTTGATGGTACGTCTTTAGAATTGAATGGTGGTGGCTACTTTAAACAGGATGATGATGTGTTTCATATAGAAACATCTTTGGACGCCTCAAATTATATTTCATATCATATTGAAGCAAATGTTGTGAGCGCAGTCCCGTTCCCGCAGCTTTTTATTTTTTCTTTACTGGTTTAGTCGGTCTTTTAGTTAATCAGGCTGGTAAAAAAGTTTAACGAAAGAAAATGTGCTGGGTTTCGCTACTCGCTCTACCCAGCCTACAGTATTTATTTAGCCCAGGTATCTCGCAAAGTCACTGTTCGATTAAAAACTAATTTTTCGGCTGAACTGTCTTTGGAATCTACGCAAAAATAACCCGTACGTTCAAATTGAAAACCTTGGCCTGCTTTAGCATCAGCTAAACTAGCTTCTACCCTGCAATTTGTCAGTGTTTCAAGTGAATATGGGTTGATTGCATCTAGAAAATTATCTTCGGAGTCTGGATTAGCAACATTGAATAAACGATCATATAAACGCATCTCAGCAGCAAGCGACTGTTGTTCTGATACCCAGTGGATAACACCTTTAACTTTACGTCCTTCAGGTTTTTTTCCTAAAGTATCAGGGTCATAACTACAACGCAGTTCAATAATATTGCCTGCATCGTCTTTAATGACCTTGTTACATTTGATAACGTAACAATTACGCAGGCGCACTTCACCGCCGGCAATCAGTCTTTTAAATTTTGGTGGAGGGATTTCAGCAAAATCATCTTGTTCGATAAAGACGACTTTTGAAAAAGGTATTTTACGTGTACCTAATTCTGGTTTTTGAGGGTGATTATTGACCTCTAGTGTTTCAACTTGGTCTTCAGGGTAATTTTCAATGACTACACGTAAGGGATCTAAAACAGCCATAGCACGGGGTGCATTTTCATTTAAGTCTTCACGAATACAATTTTCCAGAACGCCCATTTCGATCCAGGAATCTTTTTTTGTGATCCCTATACGTTCACAAAAATCCCGGATAGATGTTGGTGTATATCCAGCTCTGCGCATACCGGCAATGGTTGGCATACGCGGGTCATCCCAACCATCAACATGTTTTTCATTAACCAGTTGGGCCAGTTTACGTTTACTAACAATGGTATATTCTAATTGTAATCTGGCGAACTCAATTTGTTGAGGATGGCTGGGCGTTTGCAGTTTATCTAAAACCCAGTCGTATAGAGGGCGATGGGCTTCAAATTCTAAAGTACAAAGCGAATGGGTTATACCTTCAATAGCATCAGAGATACAATGGGTAAAATCATACATAGGATACAAACACCAATCATCCCCCGTACGTTGATGATGAACCCTTCTAATACGATAAATGGCGGGGTCACGCATATTAATATTAGGCGAAGCCATATCAATTTTTGCACGTAAAACATACTGACCATCGGCATATTCACCGGCACGCATGCCTGCAAATAAAGCAAGATTATCTTCTATGGTTCTGCTTCTATCTTGACTTTCTTTACCGGGTTCAGTTAATGATCCTCTGTATTCACGGATTTGTTCTGCATTTAAACTGTCAACGTATGCATCACCCGATTTTATTAGTTGTACTGCATAATCATACAACTGCTCAAAATAGTCGGAAGCATGGTAAATACCCGCCCATTCAAACCCAAGCCAATGAACATCTCTTTCAATGGCTTCAACAAATTCATTGCTTTCTTTTTCTGGGTTAGTGTCATCAAAACGTAAATTGCATTCACCGTTATATTCGGCTGCCATGCCAAAGTTTAGACAAATAGATTTTGCATGACCAATATGTAAATAGCCGTTGGGTTCCGGTGGAAAACGTGTAATGACTTTATCGTTGTTTTTATTATTACTGATATCTTTAGTAATAAGATGACGAATAAAATTAGATGAAGGTTGGTTTTCAGTAGCGCTCATTGATTGTATAAGGGATTACGTAAGTATATTAGCATTTAATAGTTGATATTAAGGCCATGTGAATTTGATTAGCAATATAGAGAAGAATAGAAGGTAATGCCTATTGGTCCCGAATTTAAAAGGGGTGATGTAAAGGTCTACCTGATGACATATGAGCTTCAGCCAATGCTAAAAGAGAAAACTTCATATATTTCAAACTAGCAGAAGCTCATGGATAATCAGGAAAGTTTATGTTTTTACATCCTCAAAAGCGTAATCAATAAAAAGTTTAAAAGTATTTTACTTTAAATAAGGTGTAAGGCAAAGCAGGGGTTATAAAGGCGGTTGCTTTGGGCCGGTTTGAGTAATTTTTACCGTATCATTGACTGACAGTTCACCGCTATTATTATGTAAAGCATTTTGTCCAAAAAATACTTTATTATTCCATTTACGTAAGCGGCTGAGTGTTAATAGAGGTTCTTTTGATGATTGTGCTGTATCAGTATCAATTGTGGGGATAGGGCATCTTGAACAGGGTTTAGGCAGTCGAAATTGAATATTATTAATTGTTATTTCACGCCAACTGTCTTCTTCGTAACTATCACAATCCGAAATAACAAGGTTTGGGCGAAATCTTATCATGGGTAATTGAACCCCCATCGCCAGATTTAATACATCTAAAGAGGCTTGTGAGGTAATTAGGAAGGGAAATCCATCCGAGAAATTTACGATATCAGTTGCTGAAGCATAGTTAGGGTCAACAAAACGGCAAACTTCATTGGGTTGATAAACCAGTTTACAATCGACTTGTAAGAAATGGCTTAACCATTGGTCTGCTTCTTTGGATATAGCCCTCGACAGGCATTGATCATTCCAGATAGAGGTTGTAAGCTCATCGCCACCCTGAGGATTTATATCTAAAGAAATACTGCCTGAGTCAGCTGCGCTAAGAATAAGTTCTGTGTCAGATAGTTGGGTTTTTATTAGTGCCATTTTTGGCAAACGCCGTTGACTTAGAAACTTATTTTGATGGTCGATCAACATCCATTTTCTATCGTGTATTAAGCCTTTTTTATTGACCTGCCAATTTAAAACTTCTATACCAGCAAGTGATTTGACAGGATAAATAAAAATATTGCTTAAAACAGGCATGCTGTTGTTAGCCGATTAATCTTGAAACTTGGTCAGAAGTTAGCGAGTTACTTTGGGCATTTTGAGTGGCCACAGGATCATTAGCAGCATCTTTTTTAAATTGAGTGACAGTATTTTCAGCTTGCTGTTTCGTTGTAATCGGTGTTGCTGCTCGGGGTGCTTTACCTCCAGAAGACTGCTTTTGAACTTCTGTTGATACATTAACCGTTGACGTCGTGTTTAGATTGTTTTCTTTAGCTTCAGTTTCTTGCTGGTTAACGGGCTGAACTGTATTGATATTAACAGGAGTCGATGATTGTTGGATATTGTTTTGTTGACCTTTAATTTCCATGATATACCCCCTTTAAATAAAAAATGAATTACATTTATTAGACGTGGCTAATAAAATCTAATTTCATGGTCTGATGATATCAAAAAATCACCCAGTTTGTTGTTAATTCGTTCAAACTTTATACCATAAAGTTGTTTTTTTCTGTATATGATTTTTGCATTCAGCTCAAATACCGGTTTTTTATCAGAAAGTAATTTAAGAACTATTGTGTTACTTAATGAAATAGGTTTGTTGGATTTAAAAGCAGCTCCTTTGCTACTTATGTTTAATAATTCAATGGGGTGAAACTTTGCTGAACTAAAAAAACCAATGAATCGAAATGAAGCTGTTATATCAGACCGTATATAACGAACAGCAGTACGTTTATTATTTATTTCTTCAGCAGATAAAAAAAGATTAAAGATATCTTCATCTGCATCGTTTTCGGGGCTGTTTGTCATATTTTTATAGTAAATAATAGGTTTAAAAATAAGAGATTAAATTATCTAATGCCATCATAATAATAAACCCGATTAGCAATGAAAAGGTTGCGTGGCGAGATCGACCTTTAGCATGAGTTTCTGGAATAATTTCTTCGCTGATGACAAATAGCATGGCACCTGCTGCAAAGCCCATGGCAATAGGTAATACAGAAGAAAAAGTTGTCACCATGGTGATACCTAACAAACCGCCAACGGGTTCAACCAGGCCGGTTAATGTGGCAATACCAACGGCTTTCCATTTGTTATAACCTAGCCCAACAAGGGGGAGGGCAACGGCCAAACCTTCGGGTATGTTTTGCAGCGCAATAGCAATTGCCAAAGTGATGCCGTTATTAATATTACCTGATCCAAAACTGACACCTACAGACATGCCTTCTGGAAAATTATGAATGGTAATGGCGATAATAAATAACCAGATTTTCTGCAGTGAGTCTTTGTTTGTGTCTGGAATGGTATCAAAATGTAAATGGGGTAAGCGCTTGTCAGCGAAGTGTAGAAAAAGTGAGCCAATGATCATGCCGATAGAAACCATCCAAAGCCCGTTGCCTGGCCACAGTTTATTGCCGAAATCGATACCTGGTACCAAAAGTGAAAAAGCAGTGGCAGCCAGCATTACCCCTGCGGCGGCACCGAGTAAACTGTTGAATAACTTGTTGGAAATATCTTTAAAAAATATAGCAGGAAGTGCCCCTAGTCCGGTGGCTGAGCCAGCAAGAATACTGGCTATAAAGCCAATCACAACAATTTTCCCAAATATCAGATATAACAGGGCAAATATAATAATTTGAGAAATTAAAAAAATCCCTGCAATGCTGGCCCAACGCTGAGTCGGTGGCATTGACGTTATTTTTTGGTAGTAAGTGTTGGATTTAATTTGTAAATATTGCTGTTCTATAAAAGACAGGATTTTTTCCACTGCATGCGCCTCATAATTAACGAATTTTTTATTCAATTATATAGAAAAGCTGACTTGAGGTGTGGTTTCTATTGATACAGGAAAAATTCCTTTTTTATTAGTTCATCTATGACTGCCGAATGATTTTAATTATGATGCTCATTTTGAATAGATTCTGAGAGTAGACTTGAATGAAGCAGGTTGTTAAAGGAATTTTGCCTTTGTTAGGTTTAGTGGGGGCTAGTTCGTCGTTGGTTGCTGAAGAACAGCAAGTTACATTGGAAACGATGGAAGTTGTTGGGGTGACACCATTGCAAGGATCCGGTATTGCTATTGATAAAATTCCTGTGCCAGTGAAGACAGCTAATGCAGAACAGCTGGAAAAAGCCCAAAGTACATCATTAGCTGATTATATGAACCGCTATATGGGAAGTGTCAATATTAATGATGCTCAAAATAATCCCTTTCAGCCAGATGTGCAATATAGAGGTTTTACTGCATCTCCCTTAATGGGGTTGCCTCAAGGCTTATCGGTCTATGTTAACAGCATTCGCTTTAATGAATTTTTTGGCGATACAGTTAACTGGGATTTAGTGCCTGGAGGTGCGATTGACACGATGGCCTTACAGTCTGGATCGAATCCAGCTTTTGGGTTGAATACTCTGGGTGGTGCGATAGCGATAAAAACCAAGACAGGTTTTAGTGCACCTAAACATCAGCTAGAAGTGAGCGGTGGATCATGGGGGCGACATTCTGAAGAGTTGAGTAGTGGCTGGAATAATGGAACATTTGGTTATTTTGTTGATGTTAAATATTTTAATGAAGATGGCTGGCGAGATTTTTCTAATACGGAAGTGATGCAAGGTTTTTCTACTTTTAGCTGGCGAGGAGAAGACTCAACACTTGACTTGACTTTATCGACAGCAGATAACACTTTAAGAGGCAATGGGACGGTGCCTGTTGAGTTGCTTAAAATTAACAGGAAAGCTGTTTTTACACAGCCAGATCGAACTATTAACCGGTTTTTCTTGGCTTCACTGGATGGCAGTACCTGGTTAACAGATCATGCGGAATTATCAGGAAATATGTATTTTCGACGTAATAAAACAGGGGCTTTAAATGGTGATGGAAGTGAGTTTGCGAACTGTACGGGGGGGACTGCAGGAACTTTGTGTGATGTGAATAACGCAGTTGTAGATGATTTTAACGGTAACCCTATTCCCTTTAGTAATGCTGTACAAGGGGGTACGCTTAACACTTCAACAACGATTCAACGCTCATTTGGTTTTGCATTACAATCGGCGTTTGATTATCAAATATTACAACATGATAATCATTTTATCGTAGGTTCAACTTATGACCATGGTAATGTGCATTATAGTGCTGATAGCGAAGTGGGAGCTTTAAATGCAGACAGAGGAGTGAATGGATCAGGTTATAAAACAGCTGATGCGCATGTTCGTTTAAATACTAAAACTGAACATTTCGGCGTTTTTTTTACTGACACCCTTTCTGTAACCGATAAGCTGGATGTGACTGTCTCTGGTCGTTACAATAAAACCATAATTTCTTTACTCGATCAAGCCGGCACTGAGTTAAATGGTCATCATGTGTTTGAGCGTTTTAACCCGTCTGCAGGATTAACCTATAACTTAATACCCGAATTGATTTTTTATGGTAATTACAGTGAGTCGGCCCGTGCACCTTCTCCAATGGAATTAAGTTGTGCTGACCCAAATGCACCCTGTAAGCTACCTAATTCTTTTGTTTCTGATCCGCCACTAGAGTTAGTTGTTGCAGGTACCTGGGAAGCGGGATTTAGAGGCCGGTTCGACAATGTGCTAGAAGGCAGAATTAACTGGAGTGCAGGTATTTTTCGGAGTATTAATAATAATGATATTATTTTTCAAAGTACCGGCGGTGTAACGTCAAATACAGGCTATTTTAGTAATATAGGTAGTACTAGGCGGCAAGGTATTGAGTTGGGGTTAAATGGCAAGATTTATGATGATTTACGATTTTCCACCAATTATACATATATGGAAGCGACCTTTAGAAGACCGTATAAATCAAATAGCCCAAGTCACCCAAAGGCTGATGCAAATGGGGATATACAAGTGCAAAAAGGGAATTATATTCCAGGCATTCCACAACATCTATTTAAGGTTGCTTTAGATTATGATGTAATGAAACAGTGGACAGTAGGGACTGATGTTATTTATAACGGAGGACAATTCTTGAGAGGGGATGCAAGTAATACAGGGGATAAAACCAATGCTTACGCTGTGGTTAATTTAAGAAGCGAAATTCGATTTAATGATCATGTTGCCTTATTTGGCAGAGTCACTAATTTATTTGATACACAATATAAAAACTTCGGACAGTATGCCAATACAGGTGATGTCTTGACTGATGCGCTTGGTATTTCTAATGTTGATACTCAGTTTGTGGGTATTGGTTCACCAAGGGCTGGTTGGGTGGGTATCCGTTTATCCTTGTAATCTTCGCTACATTTTTTGTTTGCTAGATTTATAGCGGCTGGAGTGATACAAATCTGACTGATTTTTTAACAGGCATAAAAAAGCCCGCATATAGCGGGCCCCGCGTTCATAGCTTGTTCTTATTATTATATCTACGCCTATGTCTTTAAGACAAAGTTTATTGAGCAGTTACTAATATTATTATTATTTTTATATTAGCCATATAGGCCGCTTCCCTCCACGAAGAAGATGTTTTGTAAACAGAACATCTCTCAGCTGGACTAAGTATATATCATTAAAAAGTGTGATGTCCATCAAATAAAATGATTAAACACCTAAAAGAACAGGGTTAATAAAAACCCATATTAAATACAAGGGTTTATAGTTTTTCTATTACGAGTTGGCGAGTGGATGAGAAGTCTTGGCTAACTTTTTGCTTTAAAATTGAGTGCTGTTTTTTTATTAATTTTTTTTCCGTTCATTTTCTTCGGATTCAAAAAAAGCTAAGCGGTCATTAAGGATGGCTTGTAAATAAAAATTGATGTCCGTCGATTTTTTAGCTAATTTAATCTGCAAAATAGCAAAAGGCGTATGGCCAACAGTGTAATAATATTCTGCCAGATAGCGATGGGATTCGGCTTCCTGATTTAAATCTGCATAAGTCTGAGCAAGTAATTCAAAATAGACAGGTTGTTTTTTCAGGTTCAAATCCAGGGTATTTAAAACGGCTTTAGCGTGTAGTGGTTTTTTTGCTTTTAATAAAGTCGCAATATATTCTAATTTTATTGATGAGTTGTTTGGGAAATGTAATAAAGCTTGTTTAAATAATGATAAAGCCTTGGTGTAACTGTTTGCTTTTAGGGCTGTGAGGGCTAAAGCGTATGCATATTGAGGCTGTTCCGGGTAGTGTTTTATTAAGGCCAGGAATATTTTTTCAGCTTCAATAAAATTTTGTTTTTCTAGTTGGGCCAAAGCTATTCCATACTGAGCAATAGCTCTTTGGTTTATAGTGCCCTGATGCTCTCTTGCTTTAAAATAACTTAAGGCATCATCAATATTTTCTGTGGTCAATACGCGTAATTTTGCTTTAGTTAATAAGTAACCTTGTGAATCAGCAACTTGTTTATAAGGGTACTTGTTAGAACGACCTCGAGCGTCTGATATTCGAGAGGCAGTAACAGGGTGAGTTCTTAAAAATTCAGGTATATTTTGCCCGTAATATCGACTTGATTGTTGTAAATGTTCAAAGAACGTTGGCATACTTCTAGGATTAAAACTTGATTTTGCAAGGGTCTGCATACCCACACGGTCAGCCTCTTTTTCATTGTCGCGGGTAAAATCAATTTGAAACTGTATCCTTCCTGCTTGTATGGCAATTAAAGCAGCTTGAGCCGCCGCGGGTGATTGGGTTCCAATTAATA
>Ga0114934_10003352_pt1 | contig 10025 bp, 9 predicted proteins | sample 4SBtaG_2_FD_99695 | JGI IMG/M metagenome (GOLD analysis project Ga0114934, IMG submission 99695) | Deep subsurface microbial communities from Kolumbo volcano to uncover new lineages of life (NeLLi) - 4SBTROV10_white metaG | ecosystem: Environmental > Aquatic > Marine > Volcanic ...
TCAGCTTGAAGCTTCCCCATCCCCGTATTTCTTATGTCACCATCTCAGGTTCCCGGCGGAATGTTTTCAGGAGGCACCTTAAAGGTATCGAGTGGCGGGTAATTCATAACGGTATCGACCCGATAGACTTTTTCTATCTGAACAAAGAATCTGTCAGGCTGTTCGAGGAGTTAAACTTCCTGGAGCGTGATCTGGTGGTGGTTCAGCCGTCACGCATCACACCACGGAAAAACCTCGAACTCTCCCTTGAAATCATACATGGGATCAAGTCCCTGGGATGCAATGTTCTCTTTATACTAACAGGCGCCTATGACCACCACGAAGGGCGTGCCGTAGAATACTATCACATGTTGAAAAGAAAGATAGAAGAACTTGACCTGTCGGGTCATGTGGCGATTCTCGCAGAGTATGTCTTTGCTGACGGGACCCGGATTGTTCCCCACCGCACCTTGATTCGCGATTTGTATCTCATAGCGGACCTGCTCTTGATGACAAGCAAGGACGAGGGATTTGGCCTGCCGCTTCTGGAAGCCGGGATGATCAAGCTGCCTATTGCGTGCTCCCGGATCAAGCCCTTCCTGGAGATTGGCTCGAACGTCTGCTTTTTCAGGATTGAGGACCCGCCCATGTTTATCGCGGGCAGGATCATGGAATACCTTTCACGCACCACGACCCACGGGATGTTTCGCAAGGTCATGCGGCAATACGTATGGGATACCATCTGCAAGAAGGAAATAACGCCGTTTTTGAAGGAGTTGCTTGCCTCCTGAACGATAGCCTGATGTTTTTAAGTCGTGATTATTCTTCCCTTTTGTCTTTTGTGTCTCTTTTGCTTTCTTGACACATCGGGTTTCCTTTGATATTTTAAAAAAATGGAAACACGAAGTTTTTTGTGGGCCCCATGGCGCATGACTTATATCAATTCCGGGGAGGAAGAAGGATGCGTCTTCTGTAACCGCTTGGGAAGCCCTACCGAACAAGACAGAGAGAATCTCATTTTGGTGCGCCAGCCCCTTGGTTTTGTGATGATGAACAAATTTCCATACAACAGCGGCCACCTGTTAGTTATCCCCAACCGCCATGTACCGGATCTACGTGCCCTTACCGATGAAGAACTACTGGGTCTGCAAAAGATGATTAAACTGTGTTTGGAGGTTCTTGAAGGTCTTTATCATCCTGATGGATTCAACATAGGGGTGAATCTTGGCAGGTCAGCGGGAGCGGGGATCGAGGAACACCTTCATTACCACGTCGTGCCACGCTGGAACGGGGACACGAATTTCATGTCGGTGCTGGCGGATGTGCGGGTGGTGCCTCAGCACCTGTTAACGACATACAAACAATTGAAAGAGGCCTTTTCGGTGAAGGGGATTTCATGAAACTGATTAAAACTATAGCGATTGCCATATTTTTTGTCATCGCTATCACATTTGCGCTGCAGAACCAGCAACTCATCTCCATCCATTACTACGATTTGATTCCTCCCTTTTCTGTTCCCCTCTTTCTCATCGTATTTTTTTCTATCCTCATTGGGATCTTGATTGTGGGCTTTGCCGATATCTTTGTGCGGTATTCCCTAGGGATGAAGGCGAGAAAGTGCGAAAAGGAGTTGAAACGCCTAAAAGGTGAAATGGAGACTATGAGGAGGGAGCTGGGAGAATATAGGGAATCCGGGAAACCGGGGGAACCCGAATCGTCAGCACCCCCCCGGATTTCTCCATCCGAAGATGCGTGAAGGGTTGCCTGATCTGGATCACCCTATCCTTACACCCCAAATACTTGTTAAGGCCCTTGCCCGAAGATACGAGAGTTCTCATAATGATTTAAACCTACCGGGTATAGCGATTGTTACCCCAGTTTATCCACTTTTTAAACAAATTTCGGGGCTCTTTAAGGGGAAGCCTCTAAGTGCCTGGTCGTGGAAGCATCCTTCCTTCTTCGGTTTTGGAGAAGGCAATAAAAACGTCGGTGTGATCGTATGTTGTCCCATGGGGGCTCCCAATGTGGCCATAACCCTCGAAGAACTCGCCGCGTTTGGAGTTCATACCGTTTTCTTTCTGGGGCTGGCAGGGGGGATCAGTACGAAAAGTAAGATAGGTGAACTTATTCTCCCGCCCTTTGGTTATGTTGGGGAGGGCACGTCGCGGTATTATGGAAACGCGTCCCTCGCCTTTGCGAGTAAAAGGCTTTGGAATAAGGCAAAAGCAGGCCTGGTGGGAGAGGGAGTCGAAGATATATGTACCTCTCCGGTATGGACTACCGATGCCTTATACAGGGAAACAGGCGAGATGATCAAAAAACTGTTGGGTCTTGGAGTGGGAGCGATCGATATGGAAACATCTGCGGTCTTCAGCGTGGCTGAAGCCGTTTCAGTCCGGTCTGTAGTGTTTCTCTGGGTCTCCGATATCCTGACGCGTGTAGGTTGGGAGCCTCATTTTCATGAGGCCAGGCTCAAATGGGCCATTGCTTCTCATATGAAGGCGTTTCAGAGGTGGCTTTCTCACCAGATCATCTGATTATAATGGCGCAAGAGATAGAAATTAAACTGCTCTGCCGGGATGAAAAGGTCCTGAAAGAGATTTTTTTCTCACAAGCGGTTTATCCCTTTTTGGAAAGCAAGCCTATGAAGATGCAAATGGAAGCCTATTACCTGGACACTTCGAACCTTAACCTATCAGGAGCTGGTTATGCTTTTCGACTCCGGAGGGAGGGGCACCGGTGGGTGGCGGCTATAAAACGCAGGAAGGCATACATGCACGGCCTTTATGACCGGGATGAATGGGAGAAAACCATCCCGTTCCCAAAGCCAGATTTTGAGGTTTTTTCTGATCCCGAATTAAAAAAGGTCTTAAAAAGCATAGTAAATGGAAGGCCTTTGATAATCTTGTGTGAGGTTTTAATGGAGAGAATATGTGCAAACGTTATTTTTTCAGACGGGACAATGATCGAAGTTGCGGCGGATAAAGGAGAGATCCATAGTTATGGATTGCTGGCATTAGTATCTGAGGTCGAACTGGAACTAAAGTCAGGAGCGAAGGATCGGCTTGTCGAATTAAGCGAAAATTTGAAGAAGAGCTATCCCCTTGTGGAAGGTGCTAAAAGCAAATATGAGAGGGGTCTGAACCTTTTTCGAAGAGCCGTTCCTGAAAAGCTTATAGAGGCCGAAGGGTTTTTCCGCACCTTGGGGATGAAAATTGCTTATTGACAGAAACTCTTATTGTGGCTATATTGGTTTAAAGAAATAACTGGACGTCTAAGCGAGGGTGGCGGAACTGGTAGACGCACTGGATTTAGGATCCAGCGGTTAAGCCGTGGGGGTTCGACTCCCCTCTCTCGCACCATGTGGAAAGGAAAAGAATGGATGTAAAGATTGAAAATACCGGTTCGGTTCAACGGGAGTTGTCAATCGTTGTCCCGGCTAAAGAGGTGGATCAGGCCCTGTCCAGGATCTATCGGGACTTAAGGAAAGAGGCGAAACTTAAGGGGTTTCGAAAAGGAAAGGCGCCGGAGAGTATTATCAAGGCGCACTTCAGGGAATATGCCATTAAGGAGGCGGAAAACCAATTGGTGGCGGAAAGTTACAAACAGGCATTGTTGAAACACGAAATTCCTGTGGTTTCGAGTCCCGAGATTCATTTTGACGGGCTTGAAGAGGGGAAGGATTTTCTCTTCAAGGCTACGGTTGAGGTAGCACCGGAGCTACCTGAAATGACCGGATATAAGGGAATTCCCGTAAAATCCCGCCTGACCGATGTCCTGGACGTAGATATTGACAATGCCATCGAACGCATGCGCAACCTTCAGGGAAAGCTTGTTGTAGTTGATGGGGAATATGAGGCCCGGGAAGGGGATTACCTTATCATGGATTACGAGGGAGAGGTGGATGGGAAACTCATCCCCGATAATAAAAAGGTGGATGTGCTTCATAAATTGGGGAGTCCCGACACCCTCCCTGAATTTGACAAGGCCCTTATGGGAGCCAGGGCTGGAGAAACGCGATCATTTAAGATAACTTACCCGGAGAACTTTCCCAGCAATGACCTGGCCGGGAAGGAGGCGTCCTTTAACGTAACCGTAAAGGAAGTGAAACGCCTGGAACTTCCTGAAGTAGATGAGACTTTTATCAAAGGCTTTGGAAATTTTGAGGATATAAACGCCTTCAGGGAATTTGTAAAAAGCGATATCCATAAAGAAAGAGAGGAGGTCAACCGGCAGTGGATGGAGGAACAGATTCTCTCTTTTCTTCTGAAGCGTTTTAGTTTTGAGGTCCCCAAATCCTGGATTGCAAAACAGGCAAGCTACCTCCTTAAGAAATACGAACAGGACCAGAAACGCCAGGGTATAAAAGTTGAGGAAACTCCACTGGATAAACATCCTCAGAAAAAGATATTTGAGGAACTTGCTGAACGCCAGGTCAAATCGATGCTCCTTCTGGACAAAATTGCCAAAAAGGAGGGGATAACCGTTGAGGAAGCCGATCTGAATGCCAATTATGAGAAGATGTCGAAGGAAACCGGTATTTCAGTGGATCAGATTCGCAGCTACTATACCTCCAAACTGGATCAGCTAAATTCACTGAGGGATGAGCTTCTTCGTACAAAAACCCTTGATTACCTGCTGGGACATGCCGTTGTTGAATGGGTTAAGGACGGTGAAGAAGAAGAAAAGGATCAAGAACTTTCAAAAAAATCCGATGTGGTTAACGAGGAGAAAGGAAATATTATTACGCCATGAGCACACTGATACCTTTTGTTGTTGAACAGGATGGAAGAGGTGAGCGTGCCTATGATATCTATTCAAGGTTGTTGAAGGAGAGGATCGTTTTTATTGGTGCACCTATCGAGGATTCGGTTGCAAACCTGATCATTGCGCAGCTCCTGTTCCTGGAGGCGGAGAACCCGGATAAGGATATCCATCTCTACATCAATTCAGCGGGCGGTGTGGTAACATCTGGCCTTGCTATTTATGATACCATGCAGTTTATCAAGCCCGATATCTCCACGTTGTGCCTGGGACAGGCGGCGAGCATGGCGGCAATTTTGCTGGCTGCCGGGACGAAGGGGAAGCGATTCACCCTGCCGCATTCCAGGATTATGATTCATCAGCCTATCGGGGGATTTCAGGGGCAGGCTGCCGATATCGATATCCATGCCAAGGAGATCCTTTCCCTGAGGGAAAAGCTGAATGAGATACTTTCGAAACATACCAATCAACCTGTGGAGAAGATCCGTGTCGATACGGACAGGGACTTTTTCATGAGCGGGGCTGATGCCCTTGAGTATGGTGTTGTTGACGAAGTTATTGAAAAAAGGAAACCTAAAAAGGAGGATTAACGACATCGCAGGAAGATGTTATTGATGTGGTAAAATAGTGTCTTGCAAGGTTGCGAAAACGTTAGTAACAAAAGAGGTAAGAAAAAATGAATAATGAAGATACAAACAAGCCCAAGGTTTTGAGATGCTCCTTTTGTGGCAAAACCCAGGACGAGGTCAAGAAACTTATCGCGGGCCCGGGGGTTTACATCTGTGATGAATGCATCCGACTCTGTGATGAGATTATTGAAGAGGACGACAAGGAAAAACTCGAGACGCTTGCTGAGTCACCAAAGCCCAAAGAGATTAAGAAGAGGCTGGATGAGTATGTTATAGGCCAGGAACGTGCCAAGAAGACTCTTTCTGTAGCGGTTTATAATCATTACAAGCGGATAAGTTCAGGCATGAAATCGGATGATGTTGAGCTCCAGAAGAGTAACATCCTGATGATCGGTCCCACGGGATCGGGAAAAACCTTGCTTGCCCAGACCCTGGCAAAGATTCTGGATGTGCCCTTTGCCATAGCGGATGCCACAACACTTACAGAGGCGGGGTATGTGGGTGAGGATGTGGAGAATGTCATATTAAACCTCCTGCAAGCGGCAAACTACGATGTGGAGCGAGCTGAAAAGGGCATCGTTTACATTGATGAAATCGACAAGATCTCCCGGAAGACGGATAGCCCCTCCATTACAAGGGATGTATCCGGGGAAGGTGTGCAGCAGGCCCTGCTGAAAATAATTGAAGGGACCGTGGCCAATATTCCTCCCAAGGGCGGGAGAAAACATCCCCAGCAGGAGTTTCTCCAGATCGATACAACCAACATACTTTTTATATGTGGCGGAGCCTTCAATGGCCTGGATAAAATTATCGAGAGACGACTCGGTGGAAGTACCCTTGGGTTCGAAGCGGATATAAAGACAAAGGTAGAAAAGGAGCTGGGTGAGATACTAAAGGAGGTTCAGCCCGAAGATCTGTTGAGGTTTGGCCTGATTCCCGAATTAATTGGGAGGCTTCCGGTCATTGCCACGCTAAACGAGCTTGATGAAAATGCCCTCGTTGAGATTCTGAAAAAGCCGAAAAATGCCCTCGTAAAGCAATATCAACGCTTAATGGAGATGGAAAGTGTTACTATTACCTTTACAGATGGTGCCTTGAAGGCAGTTGCACAAAAGGCCATTGACAGGAAATCGGGTGCACGTGGTCTTCGCTCCATAATGGAATATGTTATGCTTGATCTTATGTATGAGATTCCATCCAAGAAAAACGTTCGTGAGGTCGTCATAAGTGAAGATGTCATTAACAACAATGAGAATCCTATTGTAGTTTATGAGAACGAGGTGGATGTAGCATAAATGGAACTTACAGGAATCCCTCAGGAACATATTCTCCCCCTTCTTCCGCTCAGGGAAGTTGTTTTATTCCCTTATATGATTGTCCCTCTGTTTGTTGGCCGGGATATGTCAGTCAAGGCCCTGGAGATTGCAGCGGAAAGGGAAGGCGGGCAACTTATGTTCGCTACCCAGAAGGAGGCGAAGATTGTCAGTCCTGTGCAGGATGACATCTTTTCCGTAGGAACCATAGGGACGATTGTTCAGATGTTAAAGCTACCAGATGGTTCGGTGAAGGTCCTGGTAGAAGGCCAGCAACGGGCGAGAATCGTGGAGTTTTTGCAAAAAGATGACTATTTTGTGGTCCGCGCGAGCAAAATTCCAAAAAATCACCTTGTAAATCCGGAAGTCATGGCCTTGTTACGAAGCGTCAAGGCTAACTTTGAGCGTTTGGCAAAACTCAAGAAGGGCATCCCCCGTGAAATCCTGGATGCCTTGGGTGATACGGAAGATCCGGAACGTATTTCAGATACCCTGGTGGGACATCTGGAGCTGAAGCTTGAGAAAAAACAGCAGTTTCTCGAGGAGCAATCCCCGTTGATCCGCCTTGAAATGCTTTTGGAAAATATACAGTCCGAGATCGAGATTGTCCATGTCGAGCGCAAGATTAACAGGCGAATCAAGAAGCAGGTGGAACAGACACAGAAGGAATTCTACCTTAATGAGCAGATGCGGGCCATCCAGAAAGAACTTGGTGAAAAGGGGGATTTCCTGAACGAGGTCCGAGAACTTGAGGAGAAAATAAGCAAGAAAAGGATGTCAAAAGAGGCTGTCAAGCGGGCGAGAGAAGAATTAAAAAAGCTGAAATTGATGCCGCCAATGTCCGCAGAGGCCTCTGTGGTAAGGAATTATATCGACTGGATTCTTTCGTTGCCCTGGTACGACTATACCCAGGACAAAATCGATATAGACGAGAGTATGCGGATTCTTGAAGAGGACCATTACGGTCTCAAAGATGTCAAAGAGCGCATCATCGAATATCTGGCGGTTCAGAAACTGGTGGGGAAGGTTCAGGGACATATTCTCTGTTTCGTTGGGCCTCCTGGCGTTGGGAAGACCTCCCTGGCCAAGTCTATTGCAAGGTCCATGGGACGTAAGTTTGTCCGGCTCTCGCTTGGAGGTGTACGTGACGAGGCGGAGATACGGGGGCATCGGCGAACTTATGTGGGAGCGCTTCCAGGGAAGATTATACAATCGATGAAAAAGGCGGGCAGTGGGAATCCTGTTTTTCTCCTTGATGAAGTGGATAAAATGAGCACTGATTTCCGGGGGGATCCGTCTTCGGCGCTTCTCGAAGTCTTGGACCCTGAGCAAAACAACACCTTCAATGACCATTACCTCGACCTGGACTATGACTTGTCCCATGTCATGTTCATTACTACTGCGAATTACTACCCTGCCATTCCACCTCCGTTGAGGGACCGTATGGAAATTATAAGGATGCCCGGATATACCGAGGTAGAAAAACTTCAGATTGCCAAGCTACATCTTATTGAAAAACAGATTGGAAGAACGGGATTGAAGGAAAGGGGTATCCGCTTCAACGATGCTTCGATTATGCGAATTATCCGACAATATACACGTGAGGCGGGTGTCAGAAACCTGGAGCGTGAGATTGCCTCCATATTGAGGAAAGTAGCTAAAGAGGTTGTACGGCATGAATCAATCGATACTTTAAAGATTACATCACGAAGTATATCGAAATACCTGGGTGTTCCGAAGTTCCGTTATGAGAAGGGTGAAAAAGAGGATCGGGTTGGTATTGCCAAAGGCTTAGCGTGGACAGAGGTGGGCGGTGAACTGCTGGTGATTGAGGTGACAACCCTGCCGGGGCGCGGTAAGCTAATGGTTACAGGAAAATTAGGCGATATCATGAAGGAATCGGCCCAGGCTGCAGTCAGCTATATTCGATCCCGTGCAGGCGAACTTGGTTTAAAGCGGAACTTTTATCAAAGATTGGATATCCATATCCATATCCCTGAGGGGGCGACACCCAAGGATGGTCCGTCAGCGGGGATTACCATGGCAACAGCACTTGCATCCGCCTTGATTCAGAAACCCGTGAAAAGTTGTGTGGCCATGACAGGGGAAATAACACTCCGGGGCCGCGTGCTGCCGATCGGGGGACTGAAGGAAAAGATGCTGGCGGCCCATCGCTCAGGGATTACAGATGTGCTTATCCCCAAGGAAAATGAAAAGGATTTAAAGGATATTCCAAACAGGATTTTAAAGTCTTTGAACATACATTTAGTGGACCACATGGATGAGGTCTTAAAGAATGCCATCATCGGGATTGAGTTTATTTCCCCCGGAGAACAGGAAACACAAATACCCCCAGACAGTCTTTTCCGGACAAATTTTCCAAAGCAATCTCCGGTGATTTCTCCTTCCTGAGTACAAAAATAGTTTTATTCGAAAGAGACTTGACAAAATATTTTGAAGTTGTTAGATAATCTTTGCTAATTATTTAAATGGAGGGGTTGATGAATAAATCTGATTTGGTGCAGGTTGTGGCGGAGAATGCAGGGCTCAGTAAGGCAGCAGCCGAAAAAGCGGTTAATGCCGTTTTCAGCGGAATTTCGGACGCATTAGGGAAAGGTGATAAAGTAAGCCTTGTGGGGTTTGGCACTTTTAACGTATATAAAAGGGCTGCCCGGGTTTCCAGGAATCCCAGGACGGGTGAAAAGATTAACGTACCAGCAACCACTGTTCCGAAATTTAAAGCTGGGAAGGCCTTAAAGGATAAAGTCGGTTAGTTTTATTGAGTTAGGTTCTTCCCGGGCGGGTAGCTCAGTTGGGAGAGTGCCGGCCTTACAAGCCGGAGGTCACAGGTTCGATCCCTGTTCCGCCCACCAGGAGAACACGCGGGGGCGTAGTTAAGCTGGTTATAACGCCGGCCTGTCACGCCGGAGGCCGCGAGTTCGAGTCTCGTCGCTCCCGCCATTTTTATACATTCGGTTTGTTTTGTTGAGCCATGGATATGCTGAATCTTCTTAAGCTGCATAAAGGTGGTTTAATGCTTCGGGTGTGTTATCAATGAATCGAATTTCCACTTATTTTCTATCTTACTATTTGTTTTGTTATTACTATAAAGAGGATTTTTCACATGCCTCAATAACTCAATAACAAAAAATATAAGGAGGAGATGTCTAATCTTCAGGTTAAGGGGAAGGATGATGTAAATTTTATTACGTAATATCGGATCTTCGGCTTTAAAGCAGACACAGTTGTCCATGTAACTTCATGTTATTACTTTTTGAATACGTTCTGACTGGAGTTTTTTTGTTGTGTCCACAGTTGCATTGCGTCGGGGTAAGACAGA
>Ga0114934_10003353_pt1 | contig 10024 bp, 18 predicted proteins | sample 4SBtaG_2_FD_99695 | JGI IMG/M metagenome (GOLD analysis project Ga0114934, IMG submission 99695) | Deep subsurface microbial communities from Kolumbo volcano to uncover new lineages of life (NeLLi) - 4SBTROV10_white metaG | ecosystem: Environmental > Aquatic > Marine > Volcanic ...
AAGCCAAAGGCAAAGACAACAGCTAAAAAAAGAGGTAGACCAGCAAAAGCTAAAAAATAATGCCAGATGATTACGAATTGCTTGATGCAATCAAAAAACTTATATCTCAGAGAGAAGCACAAGTTGCTGAAACTTTAATGTCAGGTGGCTTAAAAGATATGGAACATTATAAATATTTGCAAGGAGAACTATCTGCTTTATACTATATGAAGACAGAATTACAGAATTTATTTAAGAAAGACTAAATGGCAGAACTAAAATCAACTAACGACATAGTAGCTAATGCTTACATAGAGGAAGAAGCAAGAGTTCTCGACCCTACCTTATTAGACAAATCAGTTTTAGACAGGATGCCACAACCAACTGGTTATCGCATGTTAGTCTTACCATATGCTGGTAAAGCTACAACCAAAGGTGGTATACATTTAGCACAAAGCACTGTAGATCGTGAAGCTTTGGCAACAGTAGTTGCATATGTGGTCAAGCAAGGAGCTGAGTGCTACAAAGATAAAAAACGATTTGCTGGCAAACCTTGGTGTGAAGAAAAACAATGGGTTTTAATAGGGCGTTACTCTGGCTCTAGGTTTAAACTTGAGGATGGTGCAGAGGTCAGAATCATCAACGATGATGAGGTTATAGCCACAATTCTCAATCCTGATGACATAGTGAGTTTATGATGAATGAACAAGAAAATGCACAACAAATGCAGCCTGAAGCTGAAGATGTTGAAGTAGAGGTAGTAGAACAGGCTGTAGCAGAGACTAACCCAGATGATGAGTTAGAAAACTATACAAAATCTGTATCTAAAAGAATAAATAAGTTAAATGAACGTAACAGACAAGCTGAAGAAAAAGCAGCTAGACTGGAGCAAATGTTGGCTCAAAAGCAACAAGAAACAGCGTTACTTAACCAACAAAAGTTACAGACACAACAAAATCTGTTACTAAAAGAAAAAGAAACTATTGAAGCTAAAGAACTGCAAGCTAATGACTTGTACAAAAGAGCTGTAGATTCTGGAGATGCTGATTTGATGTCAAAGGCTGACACTTTGAAAACTGATTTAAGCATACAAAAAGAAAAAATAAGAGAACAAGAAGAATCTCAACAAAATTTTCAAAATCCACAATTAGTACAACAAGAACAATATCAAGAATATCAACAACCTCAACAGGTTGCACCAGAACCAAGCTCACAAGCAAAGAGCTGGCATGAAAGCAATCAATGGTATGGTGATAATAGTAGTGATGAAACTGTACAAGCAACACAATTTGCTTATTTCACACACTATAACCTCATAAACGAGGGCTATGAAGCTGACTCTGATGATTATTACAGTGAGCTAAATAGTAGAGTTTACAAAGTTTATCCTGATTTACAGGCTAATGAAGACGTGCAAAATGAAGACAGACCCGCTGTGCAAAGAGTCACTTCAACTTCTGTAGGAAGTCGTCAGAAAACACAAGGCAAGAAGAACGGAGTGACTTTTTCTAAATCAGAAGTTGAACGTCTTAGAGGATTGAAACCACATAATATGTCTGAAGAGGCATGGTTGAAATCTGTTGCTAAAGAGAAACAAAAAATTTCACAAAGAGAGGCAAAATAAAATGACTAATGAAATAGAACAAGAAACTACTACCAGACAATCTCGTGAATCCGAGTCTCACGCTAAAGAATCTCGTAGAACCCCATGGCGACCAGTAAGAAAACTAGAAACACCTCCAGCACCTGAAGGATATGAATATCGATGGATAAGAGAATCTATGATGGGGCAAGAGGATAGAGCAAACGTGAGTAGAAGACTCAGAGAAGGTTGGGAACTTGTAAGAGGTTCTGATCTACCTGAAGATTTCAACTTACCTACTATGGATTCTGGCAGACATACTGGTGTTGTTTATAATGAAGGACTACTTTTAGCGAAGATACCAACAGAAACTATTGCTGAACGTAATGAATATTACGCTGGCAAAAATCAACAAGCAAAAGAAGCGTTAGACAATAACATGTTTAACGAATCTGCTAGAGATGGAAGATATGTGAAGTATGACTCGCAAAGGAAGTCTAATGTTACTTTTGGGAAAAAGTAACTAATATTAATAGGTAAAAATTATGGCTAATAAAGATGCCCCTTTTGGATTGAAACCTGTTCGTATGATGGGCGGAGCACCTTATTCTGGAGGACAATCCAGATATAGGATAGCGAGTGGAGCTACTACACCAATTTTCCAAGGCGACTTGGTTACGCAGTTGACTGCTGGTGTACTAGGAAGACACGCTGCCACTGGTACTGTTCCTGTTGTCGGAGTGTTTAATGGAGTCAGTTATACTGACCCAACCACAGGCGAACAAGTTTTCAAAAATTACTATCCCGGAAGCATAGCTGCTTCTGATATAGTAGCTAACGTGATTGATGACTCAAATGTTGTATTTGAAGTACAAGCAGACGACACTTTTCCTGTCGCTGACTTGTTTGGAAATTTCGACATAGTAGACAACTCTCCTGTTGGCGATACTTCTTCAGGCATATCTAATTCAGAGGTTGATGTAACTACTGGTGCTACAACAGCTACTCTCCCTTTGAAGGTAATAGATATTTCAGAAGACCCTGATAATGATGATGTAGCATCAGCTAACACCAATGTTCTATGTGTGATTCAAAACCACATCATGGGTCAAAAAGGTGCTGGTTTAGCATAAGGAGTTAAATAATGGCAATATCAAGAGCTCAACTCGCTAAAGAGTTAGAACCGGGATTAAACAGCCTGTTTGGCTTGTCTTATGATGAGTATGACAGGGAGTACGAAGACATCTTCTCTATTGAGGATTCAAATCGTGCTTTTGAAGAAGAAGTGTTAATCACTGGATTTGGTTCCGCACCAACAAAAACTGAAGGTCAAAGCGTAAGTTTTGACAATGCAACTGAAAGTTACAGTGCACGTTATACCCACGATACAGTGGCTCTAGCGTTTGCTTTGACAGAAGAATCAGTAGAGGATAATTTATACGATTCGCTCGGCAAACGTTATGTGAAAGCATTAGCTAAGTCTATGGCGAATACTAAAGAAGTTAAAGGTGCTGATGTGTTAAATAATGCTTTCTCTTCCAGTTTCACTGGTGGAGATGGTAAATCACTAATAGCAACAGATCACCCACTATCAGGTGGTGGTTCAGCTGCTAACAGAGCTACATCAATGGCTGACCTCAATGAAACCTCATTGGAAGATGCTTTGATTGACATTAGTGGTTTCACAGATGACAGAGGATTGACTATATCTGTTCAAGCTTCAAAAATGATAGTTCCTAGTGAACTTGTTTTTGTTGCTGAAAGAATACTTAATTCTCAGTTAAGAACTGGAACAGCAGACAATGACTTAAACGCTGTAAGAAGCACAGGGGTACTACCCGGTGGTTATTCAGTAAATCATTATCTGACAGACCCAGATGCTTTCTTCATCTTAACTTCTGTAACAGACCAAGGTGATGGACTAAAAATGTTCCAAAGAAGTGGTATGGAAACTTCTATGGAGCCAGACTTTTCAACAGGTAACATTAGATATAAAGCTCGTGAGCGTTATTCTTTTGGTTTCTCTGATTGGAGAGGCATTTATGGTTCACAAGGTGCATAACTAGAACGATTAGAAATAGCGTTTATAACTCAACTATTTCAGAAAAAGGGCAACTTAGGTTGCCTTTTTTTTTGTTATTTTCTTTGTGCAAATACTTGCAAATTCCTACACATTTGATATTATAACCATGTGAGATACATTAATAACAGGAGAAAAAAATGAGCTTACTAAAACATACATACTACATAGGTGCTGGTTTTGAGAACAAAATGTACACTCTTAGACAGAACATTCTGTTTGAAAGGTCAGATGGTTATGTCAGTGAAAGTGATACATATGTCAAAAATCTAAGCACAGACTATGATGAGGCTTATGCAAAAGCTGTCAAATATGCCAAGGAATCTAATGTTAAATTAGAAGCTTCTTTGATAGGCGACCTTGACCCAATCGAAAGAAAAACAAAGAAAGAACTTGAAAAATATGCTGTAGAATTTCAAGCCGAGATTGATGATTTTCTTAAAGATAATCCAGTTCTAGCACAATACTTTGAAACTTATGGCAATGTAGATTATGAAGATAAAGAAGTTAGAGGTGGCATTGGATATGCTTTCTTTGACATTAAAGACAAGCTTTATAAGTATGGAAAATTGTCAAACAAACAAGTGGATTTTGCCATAAGATTGGTAGAAGATTATGTTACCAGAAAAGAAAACACAAAAAAATGGGCAGAAGAAAAAGCTAATGCAGAACCAGTGCCTGTGACTGATGAAAGAATACAGTTTACTGGTGAGGTTATCAAAACCACATTTAAAGATTATGTTTTGCCTAATGGTATGCAAACCAGCTCACAAAAATGCACTGTTAAAGATGACAGGGGTTTTGTGGTTTGGGGTGGTGATGTAGGTGAAAAAGGTGATAGGGTTACTTTCATGGCTACAGTTACTGTGTCAGACAAAGACCCTAAGTTTGGTTTTTTCAAAAGACCTACCAAAATACAACAAATCTAAATTTGCTAATCTAAAGCCCTAGTAGTATGATTTTACTACTAGGATTTATTAATTTGAACCTATCGACTGACCTAGCAGACAAGCCAAGACGATAGGGGAATTTCCAAAGGAGGAAATTATGGCAAATTCGACATTTAACGGACCTGTCAGGTCTGAAGGTGGTTTTGAACAAATCACTGTAACTGCTAAAACAGGAGCAGTAACCAACAACTTTGATATAGACACAAGTGGTAATGTTTCTGGTACTGGTACTATGAAAATGACTGGTGCTATGAACTATGTCAAAGACGTAGAGAGCCTTACAGCAGCTACTAAAAGTATTACAGCAGCAGATTCTGGTACTGTTTATTTGATAAACAGAGCAGCTGGTGTTGCAATAACTCTGCCAGTAGCAGCTTCTGGTATTTACTATAAATTTATTATAGGAACTACTATTACTTCTAATGCTTTTTCATTAACTGGTGCTTCAGCAGTAGATATATTCGCTGCTTCATCCAATGTTCTTTTGTGGGACAAAGATGCACCATCTACAGTCAGTGCTAAACAATTTTACGCTGATGGTTCTGATGATGATGTTATGTCAATGAATGGTGGCACAACAGGAGGTTTCATAGGAACTGAGTTGCATCTGTATGGTATTGGAACAGGTGGACAAGGTAGTGCAACAGCAGTATGGCATCTAAGTGGTGTTTCATATGCTGATGGCACATTAGCAACTCCATTTGCATAAGGAGTAAATAATGGCAGACACAGTAACTTCACAAACTATTCAGGATGGTCAAAGAGTAGCTGTATTAAAGTTTACTAATGAATCTGATGGAACAGGGGAATCATCTGTTAAAAAGGTTGATGTATCAGCACTGTCTTCTAACAATGAAGGTAAAGCTTGCACCAGTGTATCTATAGCTAGAATACATTGGTTTTGTAGAGGCATGGGTGTTGATGTTGAGTTCGATGCAACCACCAATGTTTTAGCAGTAACCTTAGCTCCTGATAGTTCTGGTGATGAGTATTTTGACCAGTTTTCTGGCATACCCAATAATGCTGGTTCAGGAGTAACTGGAGATTTAGACTTTACTACAGTTGGACATTCTAGTGGTGATGCCTATTCCATTATCTTAGTTTTGAATAAAAATTATTAATGTAAAGGTGGCTAAAGACCCAAGGTTAGATAGAGCTGGCGTTTCAGGGTTTAATAAACCCAAGAGAACGCCATCTCATCCAACCAAATCACACGTTGTAGTTGCAAAAGAGGGCGATACAATAAAAACAATCAGGTTTGGTCAGCAAGGTGTAAAAACTGCTGGCAAGCCAAAAAAAGGTGAGTCGCCAAAACAAAAGGCTAGAAGAAAGTCTTTTAGAGCACGACACGCTAAAAACATAGCTAAAGGCAAAATGTCAGCAGCTTATTGGGCTAATAAAGAAAAGTGGAGTTAATATGGCTATAGGAAGAGCACAAGTACCAAAAAGCGTTGCAAACCCTAGTTTGTACAAAAAAGCTAAAGCTAAAGCAAAAGCGAAGTTTGACGTTTATCCATCAGCATATTCCAATGCTTATATGGTCAAAGAGTACAAGAAAATGGGTGGTAAATATAAAGGTAAGAAAAAAGCCACAGGTGGAGCAGTAAAATTTAGTAATGGTGGCACAGTCATGGTTCAAGCGAGAGGGTGTGGTGCTATGATGAATGACAGGCGTAAGAAAACAAAAATGCCTAGAAGCTAGTATGAGTTTAACGAAGTGGTTTAAACAAGATTGGGTAGATATTGGAGCTCCAAAAAAAGGTGGTGGCTACAAAAAATGTGGTCGCTCTAAACAAAAAGCAGATGCTAAAAGAAAATATCCCAAATGTGTTCCAGCATCAAAAGCTGCAAACATGTCAAAATCACAGATAGCATCAGCAGTTACAAGAAAAAGAGCAAAAAAACAAGGTGTTGGTGGTAAGCCAACTAATGTTTCAACATTCGCCTCAAGGGGTGGTAAGATAAGTAAAACAAAAAACATGGGTTTATATACTAGAAACTAGGAGTAAATATGAAAGGCACTAAAGGTATGAAAAGAGGTGGCATGGCTAAAGGCAAAGGCAAGGGCACTAAGTACATGGCAAAAGGTGGCAAAGCCAAAGGTACTAAGTACATGGCAAAAGGTGGCATGACCAAAGCTAAAGGTAAAGGCACTAAGTACATGGCTAAGGGTGGTATGGCTAAAGGCAAAGGTACAAAGTACATGTCTAAAGGTGGAACTATGAAGAAAAGAGGTGTTGCACGAGGTATGGGAGCAGCTATAAGAGGTGGCGACTATACAATCTAAATAATTTATAAGGATTAAATATTGTGGCGTATTTAATATCAAACATACCCCAGTTTAAATGCTGGGTCAGAAAAGAATTTACAGCAAACCATGTTGACTATCATGGCGAATATTTACATGCTTTAGCTATAGCAGTAAATACTTTGCCAGACAGGTCTTTATCATTTCAAGTGGTTTTTACTGGGTGTGAAATAGATGACATGGAGGATGCTCCTAATGTCCATGGTGGGGCTATGTGGGCTAGGATGCCTATACAAGCACTCGTAGCTGATATACCACTAGATGAATCTCCTGAACCCATGGAAGACCATCTAGCTCAACCATGGGATTGTTTAAGCCATCACCACTCAGTGGTGGTTATGGATAGGGTTAGTTCTTCTCCTTGGATATGCAAAATAGGTGGAGAGTTTTACACTGGCAAATATATGTTTACAGTAGATTACACTGATAATTCAATAGCTGATGACCCGGCTCAACATAAACAGTCACATGTGTTATATTTAACAGATGCTGGTGAATATACTGGTAACTTTGTAGCCTTACCCAACAATAGGGTTCGAGCAACAAACCCAGCATTATGGAGAGTAGGTGAAGGTGCTCCAGACTTTATGCCTTCACAGTGGACACACTCAGCAGAACAACATGAGAGTTATATGGACCCAAACATTACATTTAATAATCTGTATAATGAAGAGGAGTAAAGATGGCTGAATTAACTATTGCACAGAAAAGAAAAATGGTACAACAGCTCAAAAAAGCAGCAAAGATGCACGCAGCTCAGGCAAAAACTATTGAGAAAAGCATCATGGCTAAAAAGAGAAAGTAATGGCGACAAGTAGTAGCAAAAATTTTGAGCCTGATGTTGCAGAATATATAGAAGAAGCTTTTGAGAGGTGTGGTATAGAGTTAAGAACTGGTTATGACCTGAAAAGTGCTACTAGAAGCTTAAATATCATGTTAGCTGAGTGGGCAAATAGGGGTCTAAATCAATGGACTGTGACAGAAAAAACAGTTGCTATGGTTAAATCCTCTGCTACCTACAATATAGACAGCACTAATTCTACAGCTCCTATTGATGTCTTAGATGTATTTATAAGAGAAACAACTGGTTCAGAAACCACTGACATACCACTAAGCAGATTAAGTAGAGCTCAGTATTCACATGTCACCAACAAAACCAGTGAAGGCAAGCCAAACCAATTTTTTATCAATAAACAGCTTTCTCCAACAATAACAGTTTATCCAGTGCCTGATAAATCTAGCACATACACTTTATACTTAAATGTGCTTACTAGAATGGATGACGCTGATTCTGCTACAAACACTATGGACATGCCTTTTAGATTTTTTCCTTGTCTCACAGCTGGGCTTGCATATTACATTTCTATGAAAAGAGCACCTCAACTTACAGGACAGCTTAAAGCAATATATGATGAAGAATTTGACAGAGCACTGTCTCAAGATGAAGAAAGAAGTTCCTTTCACATATCACCTAATCTTAGAAATTATAACAACGCATAATGGCTTTTGCTTCTAACAAAAATGCTTATGGAATCTGTGATTTAACTGGTTTCAGGTATAAACATAAAGACCTTAGAAGAACTTGGGATGGCTTATTGGTAGGTAAAGACCAGTGGGATGCAAAACATCCACAACTCATGCCTAAACCATCACCAGTAGACCCTGAAGCCATAAGAGATGCAAGAATAGAAAGCAAAGAAACCAACAATTTTTTTACTGTATATACCAATGTTGGTGATGGTAAATTGGGCACACAGCTCACTTCATTTGAATTGACAGCAAGCATAGGAACAGTCACAGTAACAACATGAGTTTTACACTATCTACATTAAAAACAGCTGTACAAGACTACTTACAAGTTTCTGAGACAGCATTTACAAATCAACTGCCAAGATTTATACAAGAGTCAGAAGATAGAATATTTAGTTTAGTGCAACTGCCTTTTCAAAGAAAAAACGTACAGGCATCACTTACTGTCGATAATAGATTTTTAGCAACACCTACAGATTTTTACGCACCCTTTAGTTTGGCTGTAATAAACAGCAACACATACGACTATTTAGACTTTAAACACCCATCTTTTATTAAAGAATATGCACCATCATCTGCTGCAAATGGACAACCAAAATATTATTCTCAGTTTGATGATACTTCTTTTGAGCTTGCTCCAGTTCCAGACTCAGCATATACTATTGAATTACATTATTTGTATAAACCAGCCTCTTTAACGAGTGGTAGTGACAGTGGTACAACAATACTTAGCAGCGATTATCCTGATGCTTTATTGTATGGTACTTTAGTAGAAGGAGCTGTCTTTCTGAAAGAACCCCCTGATGTCATTGGTCAATTTGAGGCTAGATTTAAGGAGGCAGTAGGCAGAATGAAAAACTTATCTGAAGGTCGTGGCACACGAGATGAATACAGATACGATCAGTTGCGAACTGGTGTATCTTAATGCAACCCATTGAATCATTAGAAGGCAAGAGAGTTGCCTTAGTTGGACTTGGCATATCACAAGTTGATTTTGCTGTTGGTTTACAGAATGGCAAGACATGGGATGAAGTCTGGACAATAAATTCAGCAGCAGCTGTATATGGAACAGACAGAATGTTTATGTTAGACCCAGCAAGCAGATTTTTTGACAGCAATGATGCTGGTAAACAAACCAATGCTTTGACAAGAATTTTGCCAACAGCTGACTATCCTATTTACACCTGTGAATTAGATGAGCGAGTGCCTAGTGCTGTGGTATATCCAATACAAGAAGTTTGCAATGCTACTAAGTGTGCCTATCTAAACAACACAGTAGCGTATGCCATAGCTTTTGCTCTTTACAACAAAGTAGGTGCTCTTGATTTGTATGGCATAGATTTTTCTTACAAAGAGAATATGCACTTTGCAGAAGCTGGTAGAGCTTGTGTCGAGTTTTGGATATGCAAGTGTATGGAAGCTGACATTATAGTTGGTGTTAGTGCTAGATCGACAGTGTTAGATTCTAATGTTGTAGCAACTGACAGACTTTATGGTTTCCATAGATTAGACAAACCATTAGTCGCTGTACCACACGAAGGCAAGTGGATAATAGAACCATTTCAAGACATAGATAAGAAGTTAGCAGAACATGG
>Ga0114934_10003354_pt1 | contig 10021 bp, 10 predicted proteins | sample 4SBtaG_2_FD_99695 | JGI IMG/M metagenome (GOLD analysis project Ga0114934, IMG submission 99695) | Deep subsurface microbial communities from Kolumbo volcano to uncover new lineages of life (NeLLi) - 4SBTROV10_white metaG | ecosystem: Environmental > Aquatic > Marine > Volcanic ...
ATTATGATGCCAGAATTCAGGCGCAAAAAGCGGAAAGAGTGCAATTGAAAGTAGAATGCCTACAAAAGGAATGATGCTCCAAATGGGCAATTCGCTCCCCAGCTTTTCTATTTCTTGCGCTTCCGATTCCTGGCCAAATGAAATACCCGCTGTGCTTAATATCACTAAAATTGCAATGAAAAACCCGCTGAATAAAATGGTTGTTCGCTTCACGCCTCTTCCCTCTTTATTTTCTTTGATTAACCGCTTCCAAAAAAACGCAAATAAGACCACAAAAAATAAAAAGTTACATTTACAAGGAAATTTCAATCAATATAATTTTTTCAATTGAAAAAATCAATAGATTTTGTTAAATTTATCGGTTAATTACAAAATATTAATAAGTGAAGAAAAATGCATCCTATTTGCTGAATGAGATTGAATCACATTTAAGCTATAAATTTTTTGTCGTTTGGCAAATTCTAAAGAGGAGTGTCATTCCAAGTTTGTCGCGTGGCGACTCAGGCGGGAAGAATCTCCGGCGAGTGAAGAATCTTATAATTAATCCCGCAGAAGGCTGCAAAATAGATATCGGTAGTTTGGCAAAAACCCCCAACAATTGATTTGTGGTTTTGGGTTGCCCTGAAATATAAGAGCTTGTTAAAAAATAGCAGACGTTTCTATTTTTGGAAAAATCTGTTGGTCCGCGAATTTTGAAAATCCCCTCTTGAGAGGGGTGGATTCGTCCGCCAACCGGCGGACGAAGACGGGGTGTGTTCGTGATCTTAACCGAAGAGATCACCAGAAAATTATTTCTCGTCGCCTGGGCGGGTACGCCGTCGAAAATACGCCAGGAGGATCCACCAGGTTGGAAGCTCTGCTAAATGGCGAGCTTGAGCGGGTTGTCGTGGATTATAATTTGGGTGATATGAATGGCATTGACTTTGTCAGATTGCTTCGTGGACAAACATTGCCAGTGGATTTCTTAATGTCCATTGAAAATATACGAGGTATTCGGGAAAAGATGTCTTCTGCTTCTGGGGGCAAAAAAAATGTCAAAGATTCCTCAGGAGAATCCGTAATGGAATTCATGGAAGACAATCTGGAGTTAAGGATCCTTTCAATAAAAGACGATTATGGAAGCAATTACACGCTTTTTATTGAAACTTATCTCATTGAAAACAAAACAAAATTGGCAGAAATGTCAGATATGATAGCTGTTTAAGGAAACTTTTTATTCCTATTAAGATTAAATAAATAAGTCCGATAATAAAATTAGGAGAATCTTTAAAAAATAAATAGCGGTGAATGATGACGTTGTTAAAGATTGAGGAAGATGAATTAATAATGAAATCAGAACAAGGAAACCACATAGATGATACCTTATTGGAATTGTTCATCTTAGATGAACAGGAATTTAGCAAAGAGAAGCGGAAAGAAATTGAAACCCATCTTCAGCAGTGTGAGGAGTGTCGGCATAAAATGGCCAAATTGAAGATGTTTTATGATATTTTGGAAGAAGAGCTGCAAAATCCAATTTCAGAGAATGCCTATAAAATATTGGAGAAGATGGATTTGAAAAAATAGTTGATAAACAAAAGACAATTTACCCCAAATGAACGGATAAGGATTGAAGATCAAATTTTTGATAAAAAATACCCTCTCCTGACATTGGGATAAATTCAGACTAAAAAAGCGGAACCTGTACGAAAAACACTGTCCAAAAGCCCTCCGCTATGATCAATGTGGAGTAGAAGAGGAGGATCTCTAAAAATGTTCCTGTAACTGGTTGAACGGTTTTCTTTGCAGTCACGGTACACTTCACGAACAGTTCAATCAAGTCCAATGATAATTTTTCCCTCAAAACGTTTGGATAATCTTTTGAACTGTCTTCCTTGCCTCTTATGAAGAATTCTGCCAAACCGTTCAACACTATCTTCTGTAAAGCGTTCACGAAAAGGAATGTGTATATCACCCAAAAGTGCTCTCTGTGCCCCGTCTTCTCCCACAGAGTGGGTGTCAAGTATCGCATCACCACCTGTGTGTGGATTGATTACAAGTGTCAGAATATGAACGGCTTCACCGCTCTTCTTGCGATCCAAGATAGTTAGCTGAGCAGGTTTTTCCAGGATACCCCATTTTCTGGATCAATTCCGCTATAAGAAACAGACTGCTGTTGGCTGTAAAATCGGCCTTTCGGCTCTATCTTGAATAAAGGAATATTGATTTGATTTTTTGCCCTGCTTTTACTATATTGAAAAATTATTTGAAATCACCCCCTGATTGTTATATCTCTATATTTCTAATTTTCCTTAATAGAATAACCTGGGAGGTCATTTTCAAACCCTTTTATTCCTTATCCGTAATTTGGAATATAATATATTAAGCAATCCAGTTAGAAAATGACTGGATTTTTTTGTCTCTAAAATATGACAATACTATAACTACTGTTATAACAATAAGTTGTGTATAATTTAAAATCGAAAGTGCAGAAATGAAGGAACTGTTTGGAACTAAATACGTACAATGTGGGTAATTGATTAAAAAACAATCCGCAAATTTGCATTTTGCGTCTAAAATTAAATAAAGGTAAAATAATGGGAGGTGACAGGTAACAATGGAAAAGAAAGAGAGACTTTTTGTTTCCAAATACAAAACTTTGTTTTTGGTTACATTGATTTTCATTTTTTCCATTTCAATGTTGGGGTTTACAGCGAAGTATTTGTATATGACCCGTTACGACCGACAAATCCAGTCCCTGGAAAGGTCATTAATGGATTTAAAGGCGGCCATGAATGTGGATTCAATCCGGCAATTCAACATTGAAAAAATTATGAAAATCATTGATAAGCACAACAAAAATATGCCGTCGAATTTGAAATATGAAATTGCCAATGAAATCTACAATATGAGCGTGAAATATCCTAACCTATCTGTGGATTTGATTTGTGCGGTGATTTCACAGGAAACAGGCAATACCTGGGAGCCCGGAGCTACCTCTAAAGCAGGTGCACTGGGATTAATGCAAGTTATGCCAATGACAGGCATGTTTCTGGCCGCCTATGAACGCATTAATTGGACAACGCCAGAAGACGTTCTTTACAATCCAATTGATAATATTCGATTAGGTTGCCGGTATCTATCTGCTTTGATTGATACGTATGGGTTAGAGGGGGGAATTGCAGCCTACAACGGAGGAGAACGTAAGGCAGCGGAATGGCTGGCGGCCAATAAGGCAAAAGGCATTCTGTACAAGGAAACTGAAGAATACGTGCCTTCGGTACTAAAGTACAGTGAGCTGTATAAGAAATCTGCAATGTAACTTGTTTTTACAGGTTTTGTTACAAAGAAAAGCTCCGATCATTCCATCGGAGCTTTTTGTTATTTAGGGAATAATTGAAGCCTTCCAAATAGGCAATAAGCTCCTATATTTACAAATCTGTAAAATTTCGTTGTTTTTTCAGGAAAATAAAACTATATTTGTGTCTTATAATAAAATTGTTCTAATAATAGCTGATTCGATTGTCCCATAATTAAAAGTATCTGCTGGCTAAAAATAATTTTATGAGTTCAAAAAAGCAGAAAAAAAAGGCCGATTCAAACGGCAAGGAAATGCCATTTTTATCCCACCTGGAAGAATTACGATGGCGGCTCCTGAAAAGCATCATTGCGGTTTTTGTCATGGTGCTGATAGCTTTCCCATTTTCAAACCAACTTCTGGAAATTTTGACGTATCCGAATAATCGCATGTCCACGCCTCCAAAACTAATCTTTTTGCATCCCACCGGGATGCTCATGGTTCGGTTTGGCATTTCCATCGCGGCAGGCATTATTTTGGCGCTCCCTGTAATCTTTTACCAATTTTGGAAATTTGTTGCTCCGGGTCTTCTTCCACGGGAGAAAAAATTTATATGGCCCATTATCATTTTTTCAACGGTTTGTTTCCTTCTGGGAATTGCGTTCGCTTATTTCGTGATGTTACCATTTATTCTACCGTTTTTATATGGATTGGGGACAGAATCGATTCGACCCACAATTAACATCAATGATTACATTGGCTTTGTTTCGCGAATTATTTTAGTTTCAGGAATTATTTTCGAGTTGCCGGCTCTTTCCTATTTTCTAACAAATGTCGGTATCTTGAGACCCCATTATTTAAAGAAATATCGGCGCTACGCAGTCGTTATCGTATTTATTACGGCGGCTATTTTAACGCCTCCAGATCCGGGAAGCCAGATATTAATGGCAGTTCCGTTGCTGCTATTGTATGAAGTGAGTGTGTGGATTTCGGTGTTTGTTTACAAAAATAAGGCAAAAAAGGCGGCGTTACGGCGGGATTAACTGCAAAAGGAGTTCCCTTCGGATTAATCGAATGATGCGATCGAATGCGTAGGGAATAAGCGGCATCTGCATAAATCAAGAATTCTAAACGATGTTCTTAAAATCTCGGAGGAAAAACATGGCAATCAAACCCGACCAATGGATCAGAAAAATGGCCGTTGAAAAAGGAATGATTGAACCCTTTGCGGATCGACAGGTGCGGAAGGGTATCATTTCTTACGGTGTTTCGTCCTATGGGTATGACGTGCGAATCGCAAATGAGTTTCGTATTTTTACAAACATTAATACAACAATTGTTGATCCAAAGGATTTTGATTCTCGTTCCTTGGTTGAATATACCGGTGATGTGTGTGTGATTCCTCCGAATTCATTTGCTCTGGGGCGATCGGTTGAATATTTTCGAATACCGCGGAATGTAATGACCATTTGTCTCGGAAAATCGACTTATGCCCGATGCGGAATTATTACAAATGTAACGCCACTTGAGCCCGGATGGGAGGGGTATGTGACGCTTGAAATTTCGAACACGACCCCACTTCCTGCAAAAATTTATGCAAATGAAGGCATTGCGCAGGTTTTGTTTTTTGAGAGCGACGAGGATTGCGAAGTTTCCTACGCGGATAAGAAGGGAAAATATCAGGCGCAGGTGGGAGTGACCCTGCCAAAGGTTTCGTAACGATTTTTTAATCGAAACGGATATTGGGGGAATGATTGGTTTTAAATGCGGGACATTTATCTTATGCGAGAAGAGAATCAGGATACGGGATGGGCGGATCTTCACGTACATACCACGTGGTCAGATGGCGTTTTTTCGCCCGAATTCATGGTTCAAAAAGCCAGTGAGGCCGGATTGCGAGCAATTGCCATTACCGACCACGATGCCGTTCGTGGGATCGATGAAGCCGTTGAGGCGGGGAATAAAATGGATGTCGAAATTGTTCCCGGTATTGAATTGAGTACCTCAAACGGAATTCACGATGTTCATATTTTGGGTTACTTTTTTGATCCTCATTGCAGCGATATGCTGGAATATGTGCGTTATTTTCAGGAAGAAAGGGTGAAGCGGGCCAGAAAAATAATTGACAAGCTCCGGAAAATGGGAATCCGCTTAAATGCAGACGTTGTCATTGCGAGCGCGGGACATGGTGCAGTGGGGCGGCCGCACATTGCGGATGCACTTATGGAAGAGGGATTTGTCCTTTCATACGACGAGGCGTTTTACAAATATATTGGTGACGGCAAACCTGCTTTTGTGAAAAAGCCCGAGATATCCCCTGCGGAAGGGCTCGCACTTATTCACAAATCAGGCGGCCTTGCCTTTCTAGCGCATCCGGGAATGGACTTAACAGACGATGAAATCATTCAAGTTGTTAAACAGGGACTGGATGGAATCGAAATTTTGCATCCAAAGCATTCCGTCGACATGGTAAACCACTTTTATAATTTTGCCAACATTCACCGGTTGCTGGTATCCGGAGGATCGGATTGCCACGGAAACCGAAAGGGGGAAATGATGATGGGAAGATTTAACATTCCGTACAAATTTGTTTCAGAGATAAAAAAAGCTCTTCACCATTTTTGATTTAAAAATGAGACAAATAATGGCTGAATCTCGCGTTTTGCAAATTCACACGCTTGTTGTGGGACCCTTTTCTGTGAATTGTTACTTGGTTCATCCCAAAGACGAGCCGGAAACGGCCATCATTGATCCTGGCGGCGATGAGGCGCTTATTCTTGATGAAATTCGAAAACTCCGACTAGAGCCCGTGCTTATCCTGCTCACGCATGGGCACATCGATCATTTGTTGGCCGTGCAGGCGTTGAAATCGCGTCTCCAAATTCCGGTTCAGGCGAATAAAAATGAAAGGGAATTCTTTTCAAATCTGAATCTGCAAAGTCAGTTCCTGGGAATCCCGAATCCGCCGAAGATTGTCGTGGATCGCTGGGTCTGCGAACCTGATGAGATTGTGCTGGGTTCCTCTCATCTGAAAGTTATCAACACACCGGGGCATACGCCGGGCAGCTGCAGTTACGTGGGGCCTCAGGAAGTTTTTGTCGGGGACACGCTTTTTGCCGATTCTGTTGGCCGAACCGATCTCCCGGGAGGCGATTATCCGACGCTTATTCGTTCAATCAAAACAAAATTGTTTGTTCTTCCCGATGATTTCGTTCTGTTTCCGGGGCACGGTCCTAAAACAACCATCGGAAAGGAAAAACAATCGAATCCATTTGTACGGGGCTACGAATGAAAGAATTATTCAGTTCATTGTTGGATCGCAAAAAGTCGGTTTATCATTCAGAGAAAATCCTGACTGTTGAAGATGTACGGAACAATGTTCTTGTAGATGCCTATCTGAACGGAGCGGATTCGCATATGGAGGGTTGCTCCTGCATTGAACACGGGAGACGGCACGCAAATTTGGTTTCAAATATTTCTTACAATATCATAAAACGATTGGGTCGCGCCGAGCGCGAAGCCGAACTGGCGGCAATTTCAGGTTATTTGCACGACATCGGGTATGTGATAAACCGATCGCAGCATGCCCAGATGGGTGCGCTGCTGTCGCATACGATTCTTTTGCACATGGGGATGAAACCCCGGGAAATCATCGAAGTGGTTGCAGCCATCGGGAATCACGACGAGGGCAATTTCGATACCGTGAATGCTATTGCTGCTGCCCTCATGCTGGCCGACAAATCGGATGTTCACCGATCGCGGGTTCGTTCGTCGAATTTAGAGATATTGCAACCGGAAGAACGCATTTATTTTGCTGTGGAAAATTCATTTTTGCGGGTCGACGCGGACAGCAAGGAAATCACCCTGGAATTGTCAATTGATACAAAAATTTCTCAAATCATGGAATATTTTGAGATTTTTCTCAGCCATATGCAAGCATGCGAAAAAGCAGCGGCCTATTTATCGTGCAAGTTCCGTCTGGAAATTAACGGGACAAAAGTAATGTAACTCGGGGAACCATGGATTCAAAAAAAATTGAACAACTGAGACAGTACATTGCAAATCACCAGCATTTTGTGCTCACAACACACGTGAACCCGGATGGCGATGGGTTGGGCAGTGAGATGGCGTTTTATTACTATTTGAAGAGCCTTGGCAAGACTGTTGCCATTTGGAATCACAATCCCATTCCGAAAAATTATGCGTTTTTAGACCCCAATGGCGTCATGGAAGTTTTCGGGGAAAAGCGCCATCGCGAGCGGCTAAAGAAAATTGAGGTTGTTTTTATTCTGGATATCAGCGACTGGTACCGGCTAAAGGAATTTGGAAAATGGTTAAGCCAACACAATCTTCCGATGATTTGTGTGGATCATCACCCCAATGGCGAGCGCTTCTCGATGCTGGATTTTATTGTCACAGAAGCATCTTCTACAGGGGAAATTGTTTACGATATTTTGAAAGCGCTGAATGCCCCTATCACAAATCCAATTGCCGAGGCGCTTTACACAGCTGTTTTAACGGATACCGGATCATTTCGTTTTAATAATACGACGCCCAAAGCTCATCGAATGGCAGCAGAATTTTTGGAACAGGGCTTGGATTTTCGCTCTATTTACGAACAGGTTTATGAAAAAGAAAGTGCTGAAAAAATAAAACTTCTTGGAATGGCACTTCAACAATTGAATTTTGAATATGGCGGGCGATTGGCCTGGTTCAAAATTACCCGGGAAATGCTTCAGAAAGTGGATCTAAATCCCGAAGAAACCGATGGATTTTCCGATTTCCCCCGCAGAATCGACGGCGTTGAAATTAGCGTAATGTTTGTGGAAATTTCTGAGAAACGCACCAAAGTGAGTTTTCGCTCCAAAGGAAATATTGTGATTAACGGCTTAGCCCGTGAGGTTGGAGGCGGAGGACACCAGTTTGCATCCGGGGCCATGGTAACGAAACCTCTGGATAAAACCATCCCGCTGATTTTAGAAAAAGCCGGAAGGCTTTTCCCCAAATAAAGAATTATTAAAAATAGGTAACATTTCGATTTTCCCTTGATTTTATTCCCTAAAATGAGTATGTTTAATTGCAAACATTATTCCTTTAACATTATTAATAAATAATAAATTACGCAATAGCAGGCAACCATTTGGTAAAACATATTTTGTAGTTAAATTGGAAGCAACGCGGGGAAATCAAAATGAATCAACGCGGAATTGGCGAGAAGAATTTGCCGTGTGACGAAATGCCTGATTTGTCCGAAATCGCACGTCGCAGCGAGTTCCTAAAACAGGCGAAAGATTATTTCCCTGAAATCCTGAAAACAATTTGCGATGCAACCAAAGCATCGGCCGGTTGCCTGAAATGGCTCGACCATCCATTGGACGCGCTCACACCGGAAAACGCAAAATCTCTCGGAGAATTCTGCAGGAATCTTGATTTCTCCGACTGGGATACAAACGTAAAGCAAAAGCCAGCCGCCGCGGCCATTGATGTTCGAACGGACAGTACCTTTCCGGATGCCGTAAGAGAAAAATTTCTGAAAAGTGGAATTCTAACACTTAAACGTATTCCGATTGTGACGAATAATCACACAGCAGGAGTCCTTCTTCTGGCATTTTCAAAGGCAGATTCCAATAATGATCAGTCGGGTATTTTGGATTCGCAAATCCGGCTAATTCAAAAAATGAGTGAAAATTTTCAACTTTCAACCTCGAGCATGACCACCGAACTGGTCCGCCTCTTTGAACAACAAACAATCGATGGTCTGCTTATTACGTCGGAGGATTTTCGCGTAATTTATGCAAATCGTTTGTTAGAGAAATTATTCAACAAAAAAGCGAATCGATTTCTTGGTTTGCCCTTGAAAGATGCCAATTCCGTGTACGGGGAAGCTTTACAGAATGAACTGAAGGCTCTCAAAAGGCATTCTTCCGGAACCAGACAGGTAAAGTTGATCTCAAAAAGGGGGAAGGAAATTTTTCTCCAAATCAAAGGCACACAATTGAAGGCGTCCGGGGACGAAAACTATTTTTTGTGGATACTGAATGACGTCACAAAAAAGATTCAAAGACAAAAGTCCCTGGAAAAATGGCGCAAAAATATGGAAGAATTTACGTACACGGTTTCACACGATTTGAAAGCTCCGCTCATTTCCATTGAGGGGTACATTTCACTGCTAATGGCCGAAAACATCGACGAATTGTCCGGCGATGGGAAGTACTACATTGAGAAGGCTATGAAAAATATTCAAATGATGAAAAATATGATTCAGGATCTTCTAGAATTATCCCGGATTCAACAGGATAAAGATGAATTCCGATTGACGTCGTTGGGGCCGATTCTTCGCAATGTGCTGGATGAATTTCGTTTTCAGATTGAAAAGGGGCAAATTGACTTGGTACTCCCGAATCGATTCCCCCGTCTGAAATGCAATCCCGGGCTGATTCAAATACTTTTCTCCAATCTGATCAGCAATGCCATCAAATTTATGGGAGACCAGCCGCACCCCAGGATTGAGATTGGTTGGAAGCGAAAAGAAACCCTTCTGATATTATTTTTCAAGGACAATGGGATTGGAATTAATTCCAGGAACAGGGATCGTATTTTTGACGTGTTTTATCGATTGCAGCGTTCCGGGGAAGTCGAAGGTTCCGGAGTGGGCCTTGCGATTGTAAAAAAAATTGTCGAAGTCCATAGCGGTACCATCGAAGTAGAATCGGATGCGGGAAAAGGGGCTACATTTATTGTTTC
>Ga0114934_10003355_pt1 | contig 10019 bp, 12 predicted proteins | sample 4SBtaG_2_FD_99695 | JGI IMG/M metagenome (GOLD analysis project Ga0114934, IMG submission 99695) | Deep subsurface microbial communities from Kolumbo volcano to uncover new lineages of life (NeLLi) - 4SBTROV10_white metaG | ecosystem: Environmental > Aquatic > Marine > Volcanic ...
GGATGAGGACCTGGATGAGGACCTGGATGAGGACCTGGATGAGGACCTGGATGAGGACCTGGATGAGGACCTGGATGAGGACCTGGTTTAGGACCTGGATGAGGACCTGGATGAGGACCTGGTTTAGGACCTGGATGAGGACCTGGATGAGGACCTGGTTTAGGACCTGGTTTAGGACCTGGTTTAGGACCTGGTTTAGGACCTGGTTTAGGACCTGGTGTAAATGCCTCTTCTAATGAAGTTCCAAATGATGATGAATTAAAACCTGTATACATATAATATATAATCAGATAAGTTATTTGTAAAATAATTGCAATTTACAATGAGACGACAATATTATAATATTTGCGTAGTTGCCAAGGCTATTGTAGTTGATGACGAATTGCACATGTTAGACGGTGTATGCGGTGCATCATAAACAAAATCCACACAATAATGTAAACCCCTTTTTTCATACATTTTCTTTTTTACTAACCACTTATTATATTCAATCGCAGCATTTACGGTTGTATAAAAAGCCCCTCTATCTTTTAATGCTTCTTTAAAACAACACATGTCACCACATATTACTTTGCCTTTATTAATTGATGTCCATCCAACTATTGCTTGTACAGTTCCATATTTTTCTGCTTTTAATATTTTATTATAAAAAACTAATAAATTAAATAAATCAAAAGGATTTTGTGTAAAATATATTAATATTGAAACAGATAGAGATGGTGCAGGTATTAATGTGAAATCAATTGAATAATCGTTATTAATATTTATAATATCTTCAACTGAACATACCTTACAACAATAGTCACAATTACAACTATTATTAGTAAATTTTCCACAACAACTCATATTATAATATATTACTTATATTATAATATTATATTGATAAATTATCTTTTGCCACAACTTTTAAGATAATCACTATTTCTAACAATGGTTCTTGTATCCATTCCTCCTCTAACCCATGTTGTTGGGGTTATATGTTTTTCATGATATACAATGCTTTTTTTAACCTCTGGTACTAATGGAATAAATCTATTAATACTTATTCCCGCTAAATCCATATTTTTTTTAAATTCTCTCGTCATTTGACCATATCGGTTTGCTGGTGGGTGTTCTGCTTCAGGAACAGAACCAATTGCTAAATTTGGTGTTGTTGCAAAAGGCCTTGATATTAATAATTTGCTTACCTTGTCTTTATCAGAAGTTATAGTATTTCCAAATTTCCCATTTAATAATTCAGATTCCTTATCAATATTGATATTTTTTCCACCATTATTTGTTTGTTGATATAATCCAACTTCCTGTACAGCATCTATATAATTTTTTCTTGTCCTATTCATTAAACCCGTCATATTATAATCCATAATACCACGATTCATTTTAGCTATTTCATTCACACGATGTAAATCTGTTTGCTCCGACATACTATATATAATTATAAATATTATATTTTGCAATGTAATATTTTAATTAGCACTATATGGTGTTGCACAAAACATTGTTTTTTCTTTACACGTTGGACCTGTTCCATATAACCATTTAGCAAATTTAGTTTGTTCATTCGGTATAGTTGTTGATGGCATTGTATAAAATGTTCTCTGTCCATTCTGATTTTCAAAAACATCAGAGACATTTTTATATAAATTTATATCAAAATTATTTGTTATCTCACTTTTGACCTTGTCTGATGAACTGCATGCTTTTTTTTTATCTTTTGGGTCGGAAATTAAATTAATATTCATGAATGGATTATTTGCAGTCGGGACAGTGCAATTTACAGAATCTAACTTTTTTTCTTGATTATCTTGTTCATACATATTAAAAAAAGTTTCGACTGTATCTAACTTATATTTATAAACTCCAAATGTAAATACACCCGTCATAATGGGTAAATAAAAATATTTATAATTATTTGTTGTCAATATTAATGCCAATCCAAGATATATTGATAATCTCATTATCGCATTTAACTTCTCTATTGTATCCATTGATGAATTTGGAAAAAATTTAAGATAATTCATTTTATCAAATAATATTTTCGGATTTTCTGACCAAAACATATATTAATTATAAATATTTAATTTTTATGTTTTTTACTCTTCTTTCCTTTCCTTTTCTTTTTTTTCTTTGATTTATTACTGTGTTTATTAGTCGGTTCAGATGGAGACATTGGTACTGATTGTTGTGTATCCTGGGCAGTATGTTTTGGAATACCATTCATTCCTGCCATCATACTCATTAATCCTCCCATATCTGGACCGCCAGAGCTACTATTTCCTCCGCCAAAAAGATTTAAATTTTGCATCATAGATGTTGCTTCATTCATTAATGCATTCTGATCAACGTCGCCCGATTTCATTTTTTCATCTAATTTACCAACAACTTTTCCAATTAATGCTCCAAGCCCCGGGTTATCTCCACTACCGCCTCCAAATAAACTGCCCATTAAATCTGATGGATCGCCAATTTCACCCAACTCTTCTGGGTTAATTTCGCCACTTAGCTCTTTGGCCAACGAACCAATTAATGAATTTTCTAAAAAATCTGGTAACTGTTCATTTGAACCTTCATCATCACTAATTGATTCAACCTTTTTTGATTTTTTTGATTCGTCAACATGTTTTTCCGCCATAATATTAATGCAATCATGATTAATAAAATTTTCTAAATAAATTGTATAATTAGATTTTTCCATATTACTTAAAATAACTGTACTATTACATGTATCATTGCATGTATCATTGCATGTATCATTGCATGTATCATTTAATTTATCTAAAATTGTTTTTGTTTCCTGCGAATTATATGCTAATACATATAAGGTTTGTAAATATTTCCAAATAACATTAAGATTTTTATTATTGGTTTTTTTGTGTTTTAATAATTTATAAAATTTAACACCATCAACTAAATACATTCCTTTATGTTTGTACATAAATGCATCGATATTTTTACACGATATATCATCCAAATATGGAATTACATTTATAATAAAATGTTTTAATGAATTATCATCCGATTTAATATTAAAATCTTTATATATATTTTTTATATCTTTTACTAAATCTTCGTACACATTGTTGAATTTTTTTAATTGTTCTGACATTATAATATAATTATAATAATATCTTTTTATATATTTAACTTATGCAGATTTATCATCGTCGCCGTCATCTTCTGACGCTTTTTCTTCTTTTGTAACAATTTCAGATGAAATCATCTTAATTCTTTTCAAACACCTATCCGAAAAATTTTTATTTTGATCTAAAAATTTTGATAATCTTTCAATATATGAATTAAATTCTAACTCCAATTTTTGCTTTTGTGATTCAAGATTCATTATTAAATTTCCGACATTAAATCCTCTGTTTTGTCTTTCTGTTGCTGTTGAAATTTTCAAACTAAACGAATTTATATCATCTGCGAGTTCTCTCAAATTACTTGTCGTGCAATTTATCAAAGCAAATATTTCATTCATATCATATTTCGATGCTGGATCGACAATTTTCAATGGTTCGCCTTCAATTGCAACACCATTTGTATCAAGTGCCTTTGGATTAGCAATCATCAATGGCGGATATGGCGTCATATTTCTAAATTTACGTAGTTTAACATCATCTCTTGTTGAATTTACCGGTACTTTTTCAATTGCCAATGCGCTTTCTATAATGTTATCACAATATTTATATAAATCACCATATAATTTCTTAATATACACATCTTTCATATGAACAAAAAAATTTAAATCTATTTGTAAAGAATCTTCTTGGAATCCAAGTGTATCTAATGATGAACCGACGTCATAACCACTCTCACTATCCGAAATAACATCTTTTACAAAATCTTTAATAGACATTATATCACTTTCCAAATTTCCAATAAATGTATCCATTTCTGCGTATTTTGAACTAATTATATTTAATGTATCATTATATGAATCCGATTTTATCTTGTCTCTTAATGCACTATTCGTTGGTTTAATCGCTGTCATATAATAATACTAATATATTATTGTATAATTTCTTTATTTTTTAACTACAACAAATCCATTTTTTTGATTTTTTAATTTTTTTATGTGATATTACATATAATAAAATAAAACAATTACAAATTTTTATATATTCTCGGAATTCTAATGTAATTTCCAAATTCCCGCAGTATCTAAAAAATATATTAAATCATCCTTTATTTTTTTAATTTCTCTTAGTTTTGTCGCGGTATTTATACACTCCTCAGAATTTAAAATTTCATCATACTTTTTTTTACAATCATTCTCTTCTTTATTTTGTCCTACCACGTCTTTAATTTTTGATGATAAATCTTGCAATGTTTTTAATTGCTCATCTATATTTGATAAATTTCTTTTTATAAAATTTTTAATATCTATTATATTTTTATCATGATCATCCTCTCGTAATACTTTATTTAATTTTTCTTGTGATCTTATTTCGTCTTTAATCGAATAAATAAAATTTTCAGTTGATGATTGTGAATATGTACCAATTTGGTCTAATATATTGGTATTATTGGAATCAAAATTACTCATATATTATTGTATAGATTTTTTATATTCGTTGACAAACCACTTTTCACTTAATATTATTAATACTTTGAAATATCTCCATACAGCATTTTTAGTTTTTTTTCCCATATCAATCCAAATATCTTTTAAATTTAATGCATATTCAATTGGTATATAATTTTGATCTTTGACATTTTCATGAGTGTAAATTTCCTCGATATTATTATTGTTTGATTTAGAAGTGAAATATGTATCATCTTCTGATAAAATTTCTTTTCTAAACGGATAAATAAATTCTATATATTTTTCTATTATTAATTTTGGATTAACTGACCTTAAAATTTCTAATTTTTGATTAAATATAGTGAATCTTTTATTTTCAGGATAAAGATAAATCAATTCCGTCATAAAATCAGATAATTGATTATTGAATTGTGTTAATATACTCATTATTATATAATTTGTATTATTTTTTTAAGTATATTATCTACGATTTATTTGCTGTGAAACTTCCATATTTCTTTGTGCAATTAATTGTTCTAACTGATTACTTGTATCTGATTTTATAGATGTTAAATCATTTTTATCTGGAGTTACCATATTATTTTCATTTGATTTTGTGTAACCGCTGCTTTTATCAATAAATTGATAGCAATGGGACATTGGTCTTGAATCATCCAATGTCGAAAAAGCATCCGACATTGAACTACTATTCATTGTGATTGGATCATATGATTCGATCCCTTGATTCAACCCCGCCTGTGTCGAAATAAATGACTTGTTATTTGTAACAATTTTATTCTTTTTCAATTCCAACCATTCAAAAACTTCTGACCCCTGCAATGTATTAAATTTTTGTTCTGATTTAATTATAAGTGCAGGAACAACTGTTATATTAGACGGAATAACAACACCAGGATCATCTATACATTGTTTATAAACTCTTTTATATAATTCTTGATCCTTATACATATTTTTAATCAAATTCTGACTATGTATACATTGTTTACTATAAAGCAATATATATTGTTCACTCATATATATATTATAAACGAAACGTTTTTCAACTATAAACGAATTATAATAATTATAAAAAAAAATGATTTAAATAATATAAATTATTATTATAAATTAAGCATGAGTTCTAAATATTTCTCTAATATAATTGAAAAAAAACAAATACTAAGGTTTACACTTAGCAATAATAATATTCCAATTGCAATGGCTAATGCGATTAGAAGAGTTGCAATGGCAGAAATTCCTATTATAGCCGCTGATCGTAATAACATTAATATAATTACAAATACTTCAATTTTACATTCAGATTTTTTAAAAGACAGAATTAAATTAATTCCAATTAAAAATTCAACGACTGTTAAAAATAATTATGAAAATTATTTAATCAAATTAAATGTTATTAATGAATCACTTGATATGAAAGATGTTTTTGTTGATGAATTTGAAATATTTCTTAATGAATCCAAAATCAATAATAAAGAATTATTTAGTAGTACTAACATTTTATTTGCAAAATTAAAACCAAATAATCAAATAATTTTTGAATTTAAATTAACTAAAAATATTTCAAAAAAAGGAGGGCCGCAATTTAATCCAACGGCTTGCTCGGTTTATACTTTTGCAAAAGATGAAGATAAAATTAAAAAAGAATTTAAAAAATGTCTAACAGATGATGAAAAAAGAGAATTTAATACTTTAAAAGCCGATAGATTTTATAAAAAAAATAAAAATGATGAACCCCAAGCATATAACTTTATGATTGAATCAGTTGGTTATCTTGATTCAAAAGAAATTATTAAAGAATCCTTCAATGTTCTTGAAAAAAAACTAAACTTTCTTAAATCAGAACTTAATGCCAATGAATCAAGTAAAATAAAAGAAAAAATTTCAGATAATCTTATGGATGCAAAAGATTTTATAATTATTGATGAAGATGATACATTAGGTAATTTAATCGCTTATTATTTATATAAAAATAAAAAACAAGTCGAATATGCGGGTTATTTAATCCCGCACCCCCTTGATAATAAATTAATTATCAGATTAAAAACAAAAGGTGATGAAAAAAAAGAATTCAACAAAGAAATTGATAATATTGTTGGTATTATCAATGATTTGAAAAAAGAATGGAAGTAAATTATTTTTTATTTTTATGTATATATAATCCTAATACTGTCCCCAAAAATAAAATAACTGGAATTTTAAAAAAAGTATTAAATATAGTAAATAATACATAAACTATTATTATTGAAAATAATATAGTGAACATCAGGCTGTTGTTTTTAATAAATTTATTATAAAATAGGTCAAAATTTCTTTTTAATTTTGCAACTTTTATTGCACTATCTTTACTTTTTAATATATCCATATATATATATTAAAATCAACAAATTAAAATTAAATAAATCCCGTCTCTTCTAAAAATTCTCTATAATCTCCTAATTTATTTGATTTTATATAACATATCAATAATTTAGTTGGAATTTTTCCATTCAATACCTGTTTTTTAAAATTTACAAAATCTTTTTTACATATCAAATCAGCTAGTATAAATTCATTTTCAATTGAAATATTTTTATTCGCTAACCTGATACCCCTATTGGATTTATTGTTCCTCAAATAATCGAGCGGTTCCAAACCCTTGAAATTTTTAGAATTAACCGGATTTAATGAATATATTTCATCTATAAATTTTTTATGATTGCATGCCCAATGCAATGGTGTATTACCATTTTCATCAATATCATTAATTATTGATTTATCAATATCAATAGTATAATTAAATAACTTTCTGTTATTTTTTGCAATCGCATATCTAATCATGTATCCAAGAGTTAATTTAGATAAAACTATTTTTTTTCTACAAAATGGACAATTTTTATTTGTTAGCAATAATTTTAATAAGCACCTACTACAAAATCTATGAGTACACTTTAATATAATCTTTTCTTGTTTGTTATTGTAAGTTTCATAGCAAATATTACACTGCATATTAGTTATCTTTTATTAAAATCTAATATTTTTTTTTATCAGTTTTTATTAAATTATTTATAACATTATTGTATTGTTATTGTGTAAATGTATATAGCATCAGGCTATGGCAAAGATTCTAATATCCTGTGATGACAATAGAAATTCAAAAAAATCTATTGTTATTATTTTTTTATATTTCCGATAAAACTATTTGGATATTAAATATTCACATATAAATATATTTGATTATTATATAATATAACAAATAATGACTACTATATCAAAATCCGCTTTTATCACGGCGGCTAAAAACAACAATGCCAAGATTATTCAAGATTATATAAGTACCGGCGCATACATCAATGTCAAGGATGAAGAAGGAGAAACAGCATTACATTGGGCATCTATCAAAGGCAATACTGAGTGTGTAAAATTCCTAATTGAAGCTGGTGCGAATATCAATCTTCAAGATAATGATGACCACACTGCACTGCATTGGGCATCTATCAAAGGCTGCACCAAGTGTGTCAAACTCCTAATTGATGCAGGGGCAAACGTCAATCTTCAAGATGAAAATGATCGCACAGCACTGCATTGGGCATCTATCAAAAGTAACAATGAGTGTGTCAAACTCCTAATCGAGGCTGGCACGGTTATTAATCTTCAAGATGATAATGACCATACGGCATTACACTGGGCATCTATCAAAGGCAATACCGGGTGTATAAAACTCCTAATTAGGGCTTGTGTGAATCTAAATGTTCGAGACAATCTCGGCGACACGGCACTACATTGGGCATCTGTCAAAGGCAACACTGAGTGTGTTAAACTCCTAATTAGAGCTGGTGCAGACATCAATGTTCAGACAAAAAATGGCTACACAGCATTATATTATGCGTCTCAAGAAAGTAACGCGGAGTGTGTCGCATTCCTTATTAGAGCTGGCGCAAAACTAAATGTACAGGACAAACTGGGCTACACAGCATTACATTGGGCATCTATCAAAGGCAACACTGAGTGTGTAAAACTCCTAATCGAGGCTAGTACAGAACCTAATGTGCAGGACAAATGGGACTTCATGGCACTCCGTTCCGTGGCTGAAGAAGGTGATACAGAGTGTATCAAACTCTTAATTGATGCCGGTGCAGATCTCAATATACAAGACAAAATGGGTTATACGACGCTGCATTGGGCATCTATCAAAGACAATGATGAGTGTGCAACACTCCTCATTATAGCTGGAGCGGACCTAAATGTTCAGGACCAACTTGGTGATACAGCACTCCATTGTGCATCTATACAAGGACATACTAAGTGTATCAAACTCCTAATTGATGCCGGTGCGAATTTCAATATACAAACAAAAGATGGCTGCACAGCACTGTATTGTGCATCTCAAGAAGGAAATATGATGTGTGTCAAACTCCTCATTGGGGGCGGTGCGGACCTCAAAGTTCAAACAAAAGATGGCTACACGGCACTACATCAGGCATCCAGAAATGGACACAGTGAATGTATTAATCTCCTCGTCGATGCTGGAGCGGACCTCAATGTGCAGGATGATAATGGACACACAGCACTCCACCAGGCATCTATCAAAGGCAGGGCCGAGTGCGTAAAACTTCTCATCGAGTCCGGTGCAGATCTCAATGTGCGGGACAAAACATACTGCACAGCACTCCATTATGCAATGTTCGAAGGTAATACTGAGTGTATCAAATTTCTAAAAAGCGCAACGATAACAAAAATCCAATCAATAATACGCATGTATCTAAAGCGTATAAACTACTTGGAAATATTAAGTCTAAAACCAGGTGGTAATCTTTATTTTGAATTAAAAAATGAGTTTGAAAGTTTGAAAAAAGACAAGAATTCTAATGGCCTTTTATGAAAAATCTTTATATGTTTAGCAAATAATACCATCTGTTATTATAAATTTATAATTTTTAATTTATTATCTCGCATATAAATAAAATTTGATTATTATAAATCTTAAAAACAATAAAATAATATAATAAATAATGACTACTATATCAAAATCTTCTTTTATCACGGCGGCTAAAAACAACAATGCCAAGATTATTCAAGATTATATAAGTACCGGCGCATACATCAATGTCAAGGATGAAGAAGGAGAAACAGCACTTCATTGGGCATCCTATAAAGGACATACCGAGTGTGTCAGGCTCCTAATTGATACAGGAGCAAACTTCAATGTTAAGAATAAATCTGGATACACAGCACTTCATTGGGCATCATATAAAGAACATACCGAGTGTGTCAGGCTCCTAATTGAGGCCGGGGCTGACCTGAATGTGCAGGACAAAATGGGCTACACAGCACTCCATCAAGCATCTATCAAAGACAAGACTGAGTGTGTCAAACTCCTCATCGGGGCTGGATCGGACCTCAATGTTAAGAATAAATATGGACACACAGCACTCCATTGGGCATCCTATAAAGGACATGCTGAATGTGTTAACCTCCTGGTTGGTGCTGGAGCGGA
>Ga0114934_10003357_pt1 | contig 10019 bp, 5 predicted proteins | sample 4SBtaG_2_FD_99695 | JGI IMG/M metagenome (GOLD analysis project Ga0114934, IMG submission 99695) | Deep subsurface microbial communities from Kolumbo volcano to uncover new lineages of life (NeLLi) - 4SBTROV10_white metaG | ecosystem: Environmental > Aquatic > Marine > Volcanic ...
ACTGCGCCTGGGTGAGCTCAGGACTGTCCGGGAAACGTTGAATAAGCGTATTAAAATACATAAGCGCTTTCCCGAAGCTTTTTTTGTTGTAGAATAAAATTCCGGCATTGGCCAAGGCCACAGAAGCATCCTTGTCATTTGGAAAAAGTTTAATAAAATTGTCGTAAGCTTCAATGAGGCGCTTTTCATCGGCATTTAACGTGTCGGGCTTTACCGGCCGAAGACCCATCACGTTCTTTTGATTGACGGCCATTTTCTGAAAATCACTGATCTTACTGGTGTCGTTGTCGGCCGCTTTCACCAGGTGAACGTGGTGTTTCTCCAAAATTTCATTGGCAACTGCAATAGCATTTTGAGCGGCGTCTTTGCGATATTTGTCTTTTGTGTAATCAAAAGCGATTTTTTCATATTCCTTGAAAGCTTCTTCGTCCTGATTTAATTTGGTGTCTAACACAACCGCCATATTCCAGTGAATCGTATAAGCTAACGAATCGTCAGGGAAGTATTTTAGATAAATGCGGCTGTTTTTCACCGCCTGCCGATAGTAGTTTAGAGAAGAATCCCTCTTAGCATCGGTGAGAAGCATGTTTATGTTTTCTTTCATGGTCTTCTTTACCAATTCTGTTGCTTCCCGAACCACTTTTCTTCGGAGGAGAGGATCGGGAATCTTTGTCTCCATCGCTTTCTCCCATTTGCTACCGGGATGAAATTTCAGAAACATTTCCCGCTGGGCCTGATAGATGCCATTTATGTCCTCCAACCGCTTAAACGAATTCACGATCTCATTCTGGATTTTCGGTGCCTCAGGAGTATCCGGATAAAAGTGCAGAATGGCATCATACGTGGCAATCGCTCTCAAGAATTTTTCTTCATTTGTCTTGTAAACATCCCCCATTTTTTTCAGAATACGCACGCCATAGTTGGGATAATTTAAATCAGATAGATATTTCAGTGCCTCGTCGAGACCACCATAATCGTGAAAACAAATACCTATGTAATCCAAAGATTCATTCTCAAGAGAAGGATTGGAATAGGCACCTTTGTAATCCACTGGTTTCGTTTTCTCAATATCCTGAACACAAGCAGTAAAAGAAGCAATTGCCGCAGAAAAATCCCCTTTTAAATAATTTGCCCAACCAATCTTGTAAAGAGCCTCATCGTAGCGGGGAGTGTCCTTGTATTTTAGGACTAATTTATAGTATTTTATAGCCTCATCGTAATTTTTCACAGAAGGACTGAAATAATATTCTCCAACCTGCATCAGAGCCTCAGGAGCGTATTTGCTTTTGGGGTATTTTGAAGCTACTTCACGATAATAGCCCACGGCATCTACAAACTTCCCCTGTTTGCCAAGGATGTAAGCCAAGTTGTAGAGAGCATCGTCGTACAAACTGCTGTTCGGAAAATTATCCACAATGAGACGATATTTTTCCAGTGCTTTGGAGTAATCAATTTTGGGTTCATCGGGGGGATTGGGACGCAGTCCTTTTTCATATTCAGAATAGGCCTTATCGTACGCATCCATTTTTTTAAGGAAGGTTTCCTGTGCCTCCTCAAAATAAAACTCTCCGAGGCGCAATAGGATTTTGTCAATAAAATGACCATTGGGATTTTCGGCCAGTAATTTTTCGACATTTTGAATATTTTTCTCACGAAGAAGCTTTTTTTCACGCTGCAGTCGATTAATTTCATTCTGGTAAAATTCACGAAACTTGATCAAGTCTTCAGCGGAAAATGTTTTGACCAGGGAATCTAATAATGTCTGGTAAGATGATTTTTCCCCTTTTTCAATGAGTGTTTCCTGGGCGAAACTATTTTCGCTCCAAAATACGATCAGGCCCAAAATCAACAATATAATGGCCTTTTCCCATCCCTGGAATCTACGCTTTTCCATGCAATTACTCTCGTTTTATAGTGCTTTCGCCTAACGCGTTATTCTTTCATTTTTTTGCTTTTGGCCTGGCTTTCCTTCCGAGTCTGTCCGGCCGGATATCTTTTATTTAGAAGTTCCTGCACCCCCTGATCCTGTGTCTTGTGTTTGGGAACCTGCTGAACCGCTTTCTCTCGGTCCTTCGCGACAAAATATTTTTGACTAAAATAGGTATCCATCGCTTTCCGATATTCTTGCATTCGTTTTTGCTGCAAGCGTTTTTGCACCTGACGCAGACTATCGTTCATGCTGTAAATATGATCTTTTAAAGCCAATTGCTGAACATCAAGCGCGTTGTTAATCAGGCTGATGTAATCGTAATAACTCTTAATTTTCGTATCGATATTCTGAAGGCGAACAAAATCAATGTCGCTGACACCAAAACCACTGAAATCCGCATAATATTGAACTGCTTCCTCTGGTGAGTCATCCAGTTCTCCGTTCAAATAAACAACGTATTCTTCAAGGCGATCCGAAAGATTTTCCAAATTTTCTCCGTTAAAGTCCAGACGAACAAGAGATTTTATATCTTTTCTTTTTCGAGCTTCGGCAATCATCTTTCCGAGGATATTTTGGTCATTCCGAACCTGTTTCAATTCCGACTGAATTTCAGTCAGCATTTGCGAAAGCACCTGGCGTTTGTACTGTACCATGCTTTGCCGTTGCAGAAACGGGTAGCTAGATAGAAAGTCTGTTTCGCTGGCCCATTTATTGGGTGTGTAACTTCCTAAAATAGCTAATAGGCGTTTTTTAGTTTTGCCGATATTTTTCGTTAAATCCTGGTAACCCAATTTCCGAACAATTTTCTCGTAGGTTCCCAGATCACTCACCAGACCCTCCAGACGCTGCCGCTCCAAATCGAATTCATCCATCATATAGAGCCCCGGCTTGCCGGACGGATAGGTGTTTTCCATGATTCTCTTGACCTTTTGCTTCAGGTACACCACTTCCTGGAACCTGAGCCTGTCCCCTCGTTTTAAGGCGTCTTCCTGAATATTATCCAGCTCTTGAAGCCGGCTTGCCAGCACTTTTCTCTCTTTGCTTTTGTCGGTTAAAATTGCCAGTGCCTTTTTGGCATTTTCTACGTAACGTAAATCCCGCACTGCACGGGCGGGCTGGCCCATCATTTTATAGCAATGGGCAGAAAGCGTTTTGGCTTCGTAGACGTAGTTCGAGCTCATGAAATTCCAGAATAATCGATCCAGATCCTCAACCGTGTATTTGATTTGCCCCTCACGAAATTCTGCCCATGCTTTTCCAATAAGTGCATCCTGATAGGCGCTGCTTCCCACAGAAACCTGATAAAAATATTTCAGTGCCAGTTTAGGCTCATTGTTTTCATAATAAATCATTCCAAGTTTCAATAGCGAATTATTTTTAATGAGATTTGCCATCGAATTGGACGTGTTTTTTTGAGCATCCGTCACCAATTTTTTAAAGATTTTCGCCGCCGAGCGATACCGCTGTTCGCCGGCATAAGCACTGGCCAGCAAAAATTGAGCAGACATTGCGTACTTCGATTTTTCCGGGATGGTTCGAAGCGTGGCAATGGCTTGATCGTAATTCTCCTTCTTGAAATAAACATAACCGGTTAAATAATGGGCTTTTTGGTAAATCTCATCTTTCGGAACTTTTTGAAAGCGAGCCTCCAATTTTTTGTAGGCATCAAAATATTGATCATCCTGGTGCAGTGCCTCGGTAATCAATAATATTTTGAAATACGAATCGTTCACATATTTTGAATGTGGAAACTGCCGAATGACGTAGGCAAAGGTTCGTTTGGCCTTTTCATATTTTCCCTGAGCCATATAAATTTCAGCAAGATGGTAATGGATATCTTCCATGTCGTGGAAGGGATATTCCCTCAGCAATTCTGAAAATTCCAATTCCGCCAACGGGTATTCCTCTCGATTGTAGCTCACAATGGCATCGGCTAAATCCCTTCGAAACATACGATTTAATTGTTCCAGATTGGAATTCTGAATTAGTCGTTGCCGCAATAACCGCACGCGTGTCAGTTTGATTTTGTAATTGAAAATTTGGGTTGCTTTCCATTCTTCCAGGAATAAGTCAAAGTTGGATTCACTCGAAAGAAGGGCAAAATCCGTGTACCCAAGTACTCGAAGCAGTTTCCGATCCACATTTGCCAGGACATCTTCCTTAAGAGCATCAATTTTAAACAGCAAGTCTTCCTCGTCCGGGTTAACCTCCGATCGGAAATGATCCAGCTGATACAATACGCTAATAATATTTTCCATTTCCCGGTAATAGCGAGCCTCAAATGTGTTGTCTGAACGCGATACCTGACTACTGAAAACCTGCTCTAAATGGGATTTTTCCCGATTAATTCCGGAAAGCGCCACTTGATTATTTTCCGTTCTGGCAATCGCCTCGTAATGATCCAACTCTTTAAAAATACTAAGGATTTGTTTAATTTCAGACCGATATTCGGAAATTAAATTCTGCGACAATTTGTCCGTTTTTGAAAAAGAGGTGCGGGTTTTTCCTTCAACAGCCCGTTTTAATTCCTCTTTGATAGCCTCTGCGCGCTTTCGAACCGACAGGTCATTTTTCTGATCTGCCTCGTCCTCCAATTGTTTCAATTGATCCATTAGTCCCAAAACGCGGCGAATTTCTCCGGAATAGGCTTGAATCAATGAATCCGAACCGACATCAGTACTGTGCGTAACAATCGCGTCGAAAATCCCGGAAATGGGCTGTTTTTCTTTTTTTCGCTCCTTTATCTCTTGAACCAGATTATCCATCAGGGCGGTCAAAAACTGCTCCTTGTAAACCATATCGAAATAAAAATCACTGGTTTTTTCATCGATCATTTGCCAGACGTGAGCTTCATATTGTTTTTCAAGGCGGGTTTTTTCGGGAGCGAATGAGAAACTGCTCCCTGCCAAAAGAAAAATCATAAAAAGGAATGCGGCCTTATTTACAACTTGTCGAATGTAAGATTTTCGAATATCAGACGCTGCCGGGCCAGGTTTCTTTGACATCATTGAATGCACCATTCTTTAGAGTTCTAAGGGCTATTATTTTTTCGGCTTCTTTTCAAAATAATCAAGAAGATTTTGCGAAAGCATATCTCCGGAGCCTCTGCTCCCGGACACAAAAATTGCACAATTAAAAAAAGCCGATAAACTCATTTATGTTTATCGGCTTTTAGGATAGATTTCTTTATAAAGTTGATTGCCGTTTCGAAAACTTTAATCACGCTTTCGAAGCGACCTTCAATCGGGTTAAGGCCCGTGTAAGTGCTGCGCGGGCACGAGCCACATTCAGTTCAGCGGAACGCTCACGCAGCCGCCTTTCAGCACGGATTTTGGCCTGATTGGCCCGTTCAATGTCAATTTCTTCAGCTGCTTCTGCGGTTTCGGCCAGAATAGAAACGGTATTATTTAAGACTTCAACAAAACCGCCGCTGGTTGCGAAAAATCGCTTTTTATTCCCAATCTCGACCTCAATCTCCCCAATATCCAGAGTTGTCAAGAAGGGTATGTGATTCGCCAAAACCCCAAAGGAGCCCTCAGTTCCCGGAGCCCGCATGTAGCTTGCCTCACCACTGTAAACAATGCGATCCGGGGTTAATATTTCAAGGGTAAATTTTTTATCGTGTTCGCTCATTGCCGTCTCTATTTCGATTTCATTTTTTGGGCTTTCTGAATGGCTTCGTCTATGGTTCCAACCATGTAAAATGCCTGCTCCGGAAGATCGTCATATTCGCCATTCACAATCGCTTTGAAATCTTTGATGGTATCTTCAAGTTTGACGTACCGACCGGGGGTTCCGGTGAACTGTTCGGCCACAAAAAACGGCTGCGACAAAAATCGCTGGATGCGCCGAGCCCGGTTGACGATAATTTTATCGTCTTCCGACAATTCCTCCATCCCGAGGATAGCAATAATATCCTGCAAATCCTTATATTTTTGAAGCGTTCCCTGAACATCGCGAGCTACCTGGTAATGCTCTTCACCAACGATCTTCGGATCCAGAATTCGAGACGTAGAATCCAGGGGGTCCACTGCCGGATAGATTCCAAGCTCCGCAATTTGTCGAGAAAGAACCGTTGTGGCATCCAGATGTGAAAAGGTTGTGGCAGGCGCAGGGTCGGTTAAATCGTCTGCGGGCACGTAAATTGCCTGCACAGATGTAATCGATCCTTTTTTTGTGGACGTAATGCGTTCCTGCAGAGCGCCCATTTCCGTGGCTAGCGTCGGCTGATAGCCAACGGCAGAAGGCATCCGGCCTAATAGGGCCGACACTTCCGAGCCCGCCTGAACAAAACGAAAAATATTATCGATAAACAGAAGCACATCCTTGCCTTCTTCATCTCGAAAATATTCGGCAATGGTTAAACCGCTGAGCCCCACTCGCATACGAGCGCCCGGAGGCTCATTCATCTGTCCAAACACCATGGATGTTTTCTCCAGCACTCCCGACTCCTGCATTTCCAGCCACAGGTCGTTTCCTTCACGGGTTCGTTCACCCACACCTGCAAAAACCGAATAGCCACCGTGCTCTGTAGCAACATTTCTGATAAGTTCCATAATGATGACCGTTTTCCCCACACCGGCACCGCCGAAAAGTCCGGTTTTTCCCCCTTTTGAATAGGGTTCCAAAAGGTCGATTACTTTAATGCCTGTTTCCAAAATTTCCGGCTTCGTTTCCAAATCCTCGAACTTCGGAGCTTCCCGGTGAATAGGATACCGTTTTTTCGTTTTAATTGGACCAACCTCATCAATGGGTTCACCAATTACATTCAGAATCCGCCCCAGGTCTTCCTTGCCAACAGGCACCGTAATGGGTTGTCCGGTATCTTCAACCGCCATTCCACGTACCAGGCCGTCAGTAGAATCCATGGCGACAGCACGAACCATTCGATCACCCAAATGCTGCGCGACCTCTAAGACCAATTTTGAATGATCGTCCTTTTTCACGTGCAGGGCATTGTAAATATAAGGGAGTTCACCATCTTCGAAACTGACATCTACAACGGGTCCAATAACTTGCGCTATTTTTCCTTGATTCATACAAAAACCTCTTTGTTCATTTGAACTTATTTGAGTGAAATTATTTTATTCGCGATTAACCCTCACATTCATCACCATGATAAATTATGATGATTGTACAAAAAGAAGCGTAGGGAATTCCGTGGCATCTTGAAAGTGCCGGGGAATTAAAAAATTACTGATTCAGTGCCTCGGCTCCTCCAACAATTTCTGTAATTTCCTTCGTAATGCTTGCCTGTCGGACGCGATTATAATGAAGCGTTAACCGATCAATCATTTCGGAAGCGTTGTCCGTTGCCATTTCCATAGCCGTCATTCGCGCACCCTGTTCGGCGGCATTGGATTCCAGCAGCACCCGCCACAACTGAATATTAATCTGTTTTGGCAACAGGTTTTCCAGAATTTTATCAGGCGAGGGTTCGTAAATGTACTCCAATTTTCGCATACCCAAATCGGGCAGTTTCGGCTGAATTGGCAGAAGCTGCTCCATGGTCAAATTCTGTTGAATAGCCGATTTAAATTCATTGTACACCATATAAATATGATCCAACTCATGATCCGTGAACAGCCGAATGATTTCGTTTCCGATGCGAACCGCGTTGGCAAACTCCAGATGATTGAAAAAATCCACCGATTCATAGATCACCGAATAGGGACGCCGGCGGAAATACTCCCGTGAATGACGCCCTACCGAAATTACAAATACCTTTTTCCCATCCGCCTGCTGCGCTTCGAGTTCTTTGGTTGCTTTGCGAAGAATGTTTTGGTTGAAAGCCCCACACAGTCCACGATCGGCAGTGACAACCACGTAACCCACGCGCTGAGCCTCTCGTTCTTCCAGAAGGGGGTGCATGTGACGATCGACCAAACCCGCCACATGTCCCAGAACCTGGTTGAGACGGTATGCGTAAGGGCGCGTTTTCAGGATATTTTCCTGAGCGCGCCGCAACTTTGCTGCCGCCACCATTTTCATCGCTTTGGTGATCTGCTGAGTGCTCTTAACACTTGAAATTCTTCGTCGAATATCACGCAGGGTTGCCATTTTTATTCCTCAAACGACTGGGTTTTTATGAATTCTTTGCAGGCATTATCCAATCTCGCTTCCAATTCCTTATCCAATACCTTTTTCTCGCGAATATCTTTTAAAACATCCACAAAATTGGAATCAAGAAAGGAGTAGAAATCCCTTTCAGTGCTCCCAACTTTTCCGAGAGGAACTTTGTCCAAATAGCCGTGAATGCCTAGATAGATAATGGCAATCTGCTTTTCCACAGGCAATGGTTGATATTGATCCTGCTTCAGGATTTCACGAATATGCTGTCCGCGAATAATCTGATCCATTGTTGCTTGATCCAGATCGGACCCAAATTTCACAAACGCTTCCAACTCACGAAACTGCGCCAAATCCAGACGTAATCGGCCGGCCACCTGCTTCATTGCCTTAATCTGTGCATTCCCGCCCACACGGGACACGGACAAACCGGCATTGATAGCCGGACGAAAACCCGCATAAAAGAGATCCGTTTCCAGATAAATCTGTCCGTCGGTAATGGAAATGACATTAGTAGGAATGTAAGCCGAAATATCGCTTGCCTGTGTTTCGATAATCGGAAGGGCGGTAAGTGATCCGCCACCCAGTTTATCGTTTAGTTTGGCTGCCCGTTCCAACAGACGAGAGTGCAGGTAAAACACATCGCCAGGGTAAGCTTCGCGCCCTGGGGGACGACGCAGCAACAGCGACACCTGACGATAGGCCCAGGCATGTTTGGTTAAATCATCGTAAATAACCAGAGCATGTTTTCCATTGTCGCGGAAATACTCACCCATGGCGGCACCGGCGTAGGGAGCGACGTACAGCAAGGGCGCCGGCTGTTCTGCCATTGATGCAATGACAATGGTGTGATCCATCGCCCCATTATCCTCAAGCGTCTGAACTACTTTTGCAATGGTAGAACCCTTTTGGCCAATCGCCACATAAATACAAACGACATCTGAATCCTTTTGATTAATAATCGTGTCCACCGCGATGGCTGTTTTACCGGTCTGGCGATCGCCGATGATCAGTTCACGCTGCCCCCGACCGATGGGAATCATCGAATCAATTGCTTTTAGACCCGTTTGCAGAGGTTCTTTCACCGGCTGTCTGTAAATCACACCGGGCGCCTTTTTCTCGATAGGATTAAACTGTTTAGCGTTGATTGGGCCTTTTCCATCCATCGGCTGTCCCAGAGGATTAACCACACGGCCCAAAAGCTCTTCTCCTACCGGAACTTGCATGATACGGCCGGTTCGTTTAACAGAATCTCCTTCCCGGATGTGCGTGTCACTTCCGAAAAGAATACACCCCACATTGTCTTCTTCCAGGTTCAAAGCCATGCCATACACATTGCCCGGGAATTCAATCAACTCGCCGGCCATTACTTTTTCAAGGCCATAAATACGGGCAATTCCGTCGCCCACGTAAATAACTTCGCCAACTTCTTCGACATTTACCGTGTAGTCAAAACTTTCTATTCTCTGCCGAATAATCGATGTAATTTCATCCGGCTTAATTTTCATGAATAAACCTCCACTTTTTCCAGATTCGCACCAATCGAATCTTCTGAATTAGAACGAATGAAACAGTGACCGACCGAAAATGCCTGAAAAATTTACCGTCAGCATCTTGCTTGGGTTAGTCAATTATGAAAAACCAAGAACCAATTCAATTTCACAGGCTAAAGGCTTTTGTACTGTTTTCCTTCGGAGACCAAATATTTTTTTAAAAAAATAGGCCCGTTTGTCCCACATTAATTATTCTGATTTTGCGGTGTTTCTGCTAAGAATGAACGCATTCGCAACAACTTGCCTTTCAAAGAGGCGTCGAAAACCGTACTGTCGATGCGGAGGCGAATTCCACCCAGAATTTCAGGATTGACCTCCGGCTGAACCACAACCTCCTTCCGCAGATCTTTGGACAATTTGCTTCGAATAAGCGTTAGTTCCTCTTTCGAAAGTGGAACGGCTGTCGTTGCCCGAACCTTAATTCGATTAAAATAGGCATCCTGATGCTTGTAAAATTCCTGAACCAT
>Ga0114934_10003358_pt1 | contig 10018 bp, 8 predicted proteins | sample 4SBtaG_2_FD_99695 | JGI IMG/M metagenome (GOLD analysis project Ga0114934, IMG submission 99695) | Deep subsurface microbial communities from Kolumbo volcano to uncover new lineages of life (NeLLi) - 4SBTROV10_white metaG | ecosystem: Environmental > Aquatic > Marine > Volcanic ...
CTGCAAAAATTGTTCTGCGATAGTCAGAGCATAAATAAATCCTGTGCAGGCCGCAGACAAATCAAAGGCAGCCGAATTAATAGCCCCAATATTGTTCTGAATTTTGCAGGCAGTAGAAGGAAAGACCATATCAGGCGACAAAGTAGAAACTAAAATTAAATCAATCTCTTCTGGGCTTATTCCAGTTTGTTTTAATAGATTTTGAGCTGCTTTAGTACCTAAATCTGAAGCTGCCTCAGTCTCATGGGCTTGGCGTCTGGCTTTAATGCCTGTTCGTTGAACAATCCACTCGTCACTCGTGTCCATAATTTTTTCTAAATCATGATTTGTAAGTATTTTTTCTGGCGTATAAGTATCAATACCTAAAATTTTAATTCCCATGAAATACCTCTCTGCTAAAAATTACCTATATATACTAAAAAAAATATCTTTTTTCAAAAAAAAACTTTTATAATTACCTATCTTGACATTTTAAGTTTACGCCCTTATATTTTTTTAACTATCTAAAGGAGAAGTCTATGCCTACCTATAAGTATGAGTGTAAAAACTGCGGATATATTTTCAAAGAATTACAAAGCATGAATGATAAACCACTTCGCAAATGTCCCAAATGTGGAAAACTAAAGCTACAAAGGCTCATTGGAAAAGGTATAGGTATTATTTATAAAGGTAGTGGTTTTTATACAACTGACTATAACAAGAAAAAATCAACAGATCAGAAGCAATCCACTTCAAAACCAGAAACAAAACCTGCAAAAAAAGAACAAAAAAAACCTAAATCTTAATATAATCTGTCTTCAAAATTTTTCCGATATTTTTTGTTTTTATTCCTATCTGTTTTTCAAAAAACTTTTTAATACTTAAATTGCAATCTAAAACAATTTTATATTGCATTCTATTAATTTTTTTAAAAGAATGCACAGAAGAATTCTCTTTTATACTTTTCATATTTCTAAATGTGAGGTGATGTAATTCACAGATATATTGAAAAAATCGGATCTGAGAAAAAATCTTTTTATTTTTTTTATATGTCATTTCCATTATTTCCATTCCATCAGGAAAAAAGTCATTCAATTTTCTAAAATATTTTTCTAAATCAATAGATTCAATAAGCTGAACTAAAAGGATTTCTTTTTCACTTTCAATTCCTAAAGGAACAGGATTAAAAAAAGAAAATTTCTTATGTGGAGAAAATCCTTCTGACATTCTAACAGGAATATCAATAGCATTAAAAGCTTTATCAAGCACACTCAAAATATCCAGTTGAGATAAATAACGAATAAGACCTAATTTTGTAAAAATAATTAACACAAAAAAAATTCCTTTATTCACTATTTTTTCAACTGAAGAAGGAGTGAAAGATTTAACAGGTTCAAATAGATTTTTCACATTTTTTTTATAACATACACCGCAACTATAACATGGTTCGATCTTACAGCCTTCTGTTGGTAGTAGCTGTTTAGCTTTTTCATTTTCATTTTTAAAAAAATCTTCTTCATAACCAAAATATAAATGTTTCCAGGGTAAATCTTTTTTTATATATTTGTCAATATAAGGCTTCCAAATTTTATACTGAAATTTATCATCCCAAGTATCAAAAATTGCTCCCTTTTTCCATGCTTTATAAATACTACTACCCATATCACGATCAGCTAAAGCTAAAATACTTTCTAGATGTGCCATATCTATATCATGCCATTTAATCTGTATATTTTTTCTTCTCACAGTTTTACGAATTCTACTGAAATCTTTTCGTAGCAATTTCGGATTTTTAAACTCTATCCACTGAAATGGGGTATTCGGTTTAGGAATAAAAGGTGTTAAATGAAAATTAATCACCACTCTTTTGTCAATAGAACGCACAAAATCTGCAAATTCAAGCATACCTTTAATATTATCATCAATCTCATTTTCGATGGGAAATCCGAACATAAGATAAATTTTAAAACGGCGCCAACCTTTTTCAATTACAGTTTTTATTATGTCTAAAAAATTCTGATAATCTAAATCTTTATTAAGAAAACGCCGAACTGTTTGTGACATTGATTCCAAAGCAAAAGTTAAACCTGTTTTTTTGCGAGAGTGAAATCTTTCTAAAACATCAATACCAAAAGCATCAATCCTCAAGGAAGGCAAAGAAAAATTAATATTCTTATTAGGAAACATTTCATAAAGACGACCTAAAAGATAAGACAAATTATTATAATTACTTATACTCAAAGACAACAAACTAATATCATCAAAACCAGTATTTTCTATAAGTGATTTCGCTAGCTCTAATAGTATATCAACCTTGCGTTCCCTGTATGGTCTATAAAAATATCCAGCTTCACAAAAACGACAATTATTCAAGCACCCTCTATCAATTTCCAAAATACCACGATTATTAGAAGTATGAATTAAAGGAACGATTTGTTTTGTGGGAAAAGAAATTTGATTTAAATCAGGAACAACTGCCACATTTACCTTATATTTGCCCATAGAGGGGATATAGACACCATCGATATTTTTAATATTTTCAAAATAATCTTCTCTTGCCATGTTTTTGTCAAATCGAGAAAGAATTTTAGGTAGTACTATTTCTGCATCGCCAATTACAAAAAAATCAAAAAAATCTGTATAAGGCTCTGGGTTAACCAAAGAAGGTCCACCGCCAATTACAAGGGGCCCTTTTTTTCTTTTTTTTGCAAGAGGATGAATATGGGCTAAATGCAAAGTTTGAAGAACATTTGTAATATGTAACTCTGTCTGCATGGTAAATCCCAAAAAGTCAAAATCTCTTAATGCTGTATGAGTTTCAAGAGAAAATAAAGACGAATGAGACTTCTTTAGCAATTTTTGCATATCAATTTCTGGGACAAACACTCGTTCAGCATAAACTGTCTCTAAATTATTTAACAGGTTATACAAAATACGTAAAGATAAATTTCCAATCCCCAATTCATAGATATCAGGATAACAAAGTGCAACTCGCAACATAGCCTTAGTTATTTTTTTTTCAACATGATTAATTTCATTGCCAAGATATTGTGCTGGTTTATGAACTTTATCCAGAAGCTCCCATGTTTTTTTTTTCATAAATGCACAAACCTATGTCTTTTTATGTTCATGACGACTCCCATAGAAAACATAAACATCAAAAGAGATGAGCCACCATAACTTAAGAAAGGAAGAGGCAAACCTATCACAGGCAACATCCCAGTACACATTCCTAAATTCACAAGAATATGAAAAAAGAATACAGTCACAATTCCAGTGGATACAAGAGAGCCAAACATATCCTTAGAAATTCGAATAATACCGAATATGTTTTTTATAATCAGAGCGAAGAATAAAAAAATAAAGGATACAAGAATAAATCCGAATTGTTCTGCTAGAGTCGAAAAAATAAAATCTGTATTTTGTGCTGGCAAAAATCCAAATTGAGTTTGACTCCCATGCAAAAACCCACGCCCCAAAAATTTTCCAGCACCAATAGAAATTTTTGATTGAATTAAATTATATCCAGCTCCCAAGCGATCAATATTAGGATTTATAAAAACTAAAAGTCTTTTTTTATGGTACAATTTTAAAAAATGAAATAAAAAAACAGAAAAAAGCAAACTTAATTCTAAAACTAAAATGATGATTCCAAATTGTTGATAAATTTTTTTTTGTGTAACCAAAAAAAGCAGAAATAACAAAATAATAAAGAAAGCTAGAAGAAAAATAATAAATAATAAAATTGTATTATCTAAAAACAATCTATATAACCAAAAATTCGAATCTGGATCCATAATTTGATAATAGCTCATCCATAATGGTAACCCTATTGACAAAAAAGAAATTATCAAAAACAAAATAATATATAAATCATCCATTCCAGAGACATAAAGCATGGCAACAAGGATAGGAATCAAAACAAGAGCACTTCCTAAATCAGGTTGCATAAGAATAAGAAAGGCAGGAAAAAGAATAATGAAAATTGGAATCAAATAATCTTTTAATGATGCCAACTTTCCTGCGTTGTCACTTAAATATTTAGCTAACATCATAATAGCAGAAATTTTCATAAACTCCGCTGTTTGAAGATGAACGCCCCCAAGAGCAATCCAACCTCGTGTATTACGCATATTTTTCCCAATAAGAAGAGTTAAAATTAAAAGCAAAATATTCGCAAAATAAATATATTCAGCATATTTTAAATAAAAATTATAGTTAAAAAAAAGTGTAATAAAAAATAAGATCAAACCGAAAAAAAACCACATAGCTTGTTTTAAATATTGAGTACCATGAGGGCCAGTAGAATAAATTCCAGCAATACCTATTAAAATCAGTAAAACCATTGAAATAAAAATACCAAAATCAAAAGTGGATGTCTTTAAGGGGGTCATTATTTTTTTCCTCATTTATTTGTTGTCTACGCATATAAATATTCTCTTGATGTTCTTTTATTTTTCCGAAAAAATATTTTTTTAATTCTTTAGCATCTTGGTTATATAAATAAGCTTGTAAAACAGATGCTGCAATAGGTGCAGCATGCTCTCCGCCGCCACCACCGTGTTCAATGAAAGCTACAATAGCCAAAGGCCTATGTTTAGAAGTTTTGGGAATATAACCCATAAACCAAGAATGAGGTATACCTTTATATAGTTGGGCTGTTCCTGTCTTTCCATAAAGATTTAATTTTGAACTGCGACCAACAACATAGGCAGTTCCAAAATGCCATACATTTCTCAATCCTTTATTAATAATTTCAAGATTTTTTTTACTAATAGAAATATTGTGTATCGTTTTAGGTTGAGTAGCCTGCACAATTTCACCAGTCTCGGAATCAATTATTTCCTTAAGAAGATAGGGTTTATTGATAATCCCTTTATTCGCAATTGCACTAATCACATTTAACATTTGGATTGGTGTAGCCAGTAGGAATCCCTGACCAATAGACATATTAACTGTATCTCCGTCATACCAGGCTTCTTTAAAAATTTTTCTTTTCCAGGCATGTGAAGGTATAAAACCACTTGATTCCCCAGGAAGGTCAATTCCTGTCACAGAACCTAAACCATATTGTTTTGCATATTTAGAAATGGTCTCAGAACCTAAGCGGTAACCTACATTGTAATAATAAACATCACAGGAATCTTGAAGCGACTTAACAGCATTAACCCATCCATGTATACCCCAACATTTAAAAATTCTATCATCATTTTCGAATTTAAAAAAACCACGACACAAAAATTGGGTGTGTTTATTTACAATTTCTTCCTGCAACCCTGCAGTTAAAGTAATAATTTTAAAAGTAGAACTCGGTGGATATTTAGCAGAAATAGCTCTATTTAGAAAAGGAAAATTAGGATTTTGTACTAATTTATTATAGTGAGACGGATTAATTTTACCAACAAACCAATTTGGATTGAAAGTAGGAGAAGAAGCCATAGCTAAAATTTCTCCTGTTGATGGATCAGAAACAACAATAGCACCAACTTCCTTATGTAAAACCTGTTCCACCATTTTTTGAAGTCTTGTGTCAATCGTTAAAACAAGAGATTTTCCTTTTCTTGGCTGAGAAACAATCTCTTCTTTTTTCACACGATTCCAAGCATCAACAATTCGAAGACGCTGTCCCTCCTTTCCTCTTAAAATTCTATCATAATATTTTTCAATTCCTGTTTTACCTATCATACTTCCTTGATGATATTCCGAATCAGAAACATATCGGTTTAGTTCATTTTTACTAATTACCCCCACATAACCTAAAACATGAGCCGCCATTTTATCTAAAGGATAAAATCGTTCAGAAGATTCTTGCCATAGCAAACCTTTTAACAAATTTTTATTTTCTGCTATCTTAAATAATTGGGTTTTATTCATATTCTTGAGGAGAAGCACTGGTTTTGTTCTGCTATAATAATGAGAGGACATAGCATTAGAGAACTTGGACTGTAAATTGGAAAACGACAGATGTAGAAGAATTGAGGTTTGCTCCAAGGTTTTTTTAATTTCCTCATATTTTAATTTTCCAGGAAGAAGAAATAAATCAGTAGAATGTTTATTGCCTATAAGAACTGAATTAGTTTGAGACTGAAGTTTAAAATATCTATCATAAACCATACCACGCTCAGCTGGAATTAAAATGTACTGCTGCTGATTATTAATAGCTTTATCTAAATAATAATCTCCCCGAATAATAGACAAAATAAAAACTTGTCCCCACAGCACAAAAAGAATAACAAAGAAAAAGATAATTAAATTTCGTATTTTTTTTTCAAAAAACAGATTTTTATCAAAAGGATTCTTTGCCATCCTATTTTCCCTTATTAAAGAGTATTATTTTATTTCGGACTCTTTTAAGAAAAGGGAAGACAAGAGGAGCCAATATCCCATTATAAAGGGCACTTGGAAAAGCAAGTTGAATAAAATTTTGCCCAAAAGGAATATTCCCAACAAGCACACTCTCCAAAATCAAATAGAAAAGAGAGTACAAAATGCTAACTAAAAACACAAATAAAAAAGCAAAGAAAAAATTGTCAATATAAAATTTACCTTTAAAAAGATTAACCACAAAGCTGATAATAGTTTTTAAAAATGCATTCAGTCCAAAAAGGCCCACTGAAAGAACATCTTCTAAAAGACCTACAAGAAAACCTGTTCCTTCTCCTATAATGGAATTTTTTTCTTGAATATTCACAAAAATAACTATGAGCAAAATAAAATTTGGCTGAACTTGTCCCATCAGAGTAAAAAATTTAATAATATCAGTTGTCTGTATAATATTGGCTATCAAAATTATGGAAAAATAAAACAAATAAATCATTATGGCCTCATCATTTTATTCAATTCTTCAGATTGATGTTTTTGAATAATAAATACTTGTTCTAGTTTAGAAAAATTGATTATCGGCAATACTTTTATTTCATTATAATAAAATCCACTTTTACTATTATCCACATCAACTACAAGCCCAATATTAATCCCTTTGGGATATAATCCACCTTGACCTGAAGTAATAATTCTATCTCCAAAATTCACCAACGCATTTTTTTCAACATAAATAAAAGAAACATAATGTTTTTTTAGTCCTTTTCCTTTTATTAAACCTGTATAGCCTGATTTTTGAAGCAAAGCAGAAATATAACTATCATTATCTGTTAAAAGCAGAATCTTTGAAAAATTCATTCCGACTTCAAGGGTTTTACCCACAACACCACTTTCACCATTTTGATAAGCGATTACAGGCATATTTTTTTCAACACCATCTTTTTTCCCTTTATCCACAATAATGGTATCAAAATAATTTTTAGGATCTTTTCCAACAATAGTAGCAGAAAATGTATCAAACTTTATACTATTTTTATATTCTAAAAGAGTTTTTAATTTCGTATTCTCTTTACGCAATTCATCAATTTCAATACTGGCATCTTCAAGTAGTTGAATTTTTTCATAAGACAGCTGTAACTCTTTTTTGATATCACGCATTTTTTTTATACTGTACCAAAAATCTCCAACAGAATTTTCCACATCTGAAAAAAAACTTTGACTTTCACTAACCATATTGAAGAAAAAAATTTTTGTTTTTTCTAAAAAGGATGTACTGTTAACAATCATAAAAAAAAAAGACACAAGCAGATAAGTAATCAATAATATATATCTCTTATTTAAAGAGATGAAAGAACGAATCATCGATTAATAGTCTAATTTATACGCACTTTTATTTACAAATTCAAGTTCATCAAGAAATTTTTTAGTACCCATGACAACAGAAGTAAGAGGATTTTCAGATAAAATAGCAGGCACATTAGTCATTTTAGAAATCAGCAAATCTAAACCCCGTAGAAGGGAACCTCCACCACTCAACACAATACCACGATCACAAATATCAGAAGACAATTCTGGAGGAGTTTTTTCCAAGGTAGCTTTTACTGCTTCAATAATTTGATTAAGAGGATCCTGTATGGCCTTACGAATTTCAAGAGCATCTAAAACAATTCCTTTTGGTAAACCTGTTAAAGCATCTCTACCTTTAATTTCCATTTTATTTCTTTTTTCGCCTTTAAAAGGGAAAGCCGAACCAATCGTGATCTTTACATTTTCTGCTGTTTGTTCTCCTATAACAAGGTTATAGCGTTTACGCAAAAACTGCACTACAGCCTCATTAAATTCATCTCCACCAACTCGAATGGAATTAGAAAGCACCATGCCTCCCAGAGAAATAACAGCAATTTCAGTAGTTCCGCCACCTATATCTACAATCATATTGCCAGCAGGTTCCTGAATAGGCAAATCTGCACCTATGGCTGAAGCTAAAGCTTCTTGTATTAGAAGATTATCTCTTGCACCAGCTTGCATAACAGCTTCTTTTACAGCTCTGCGTTCAACTTCAGTAATCCCTGAAGGAATTCCTATCACAACGCGAGGTTTTAGAAGAGTTCGACGATTATGAACTTTTTGCATAAAATAACGAATCATTTTTTCCACAGTTTCAAAATCAGAAATAACCCCGTCCTTCATAGGGCGTGTCGCAATTATATCTCCTGGAGTCTTACCTACCATCCGTTTAGCTTCTTTTCCAATAGCTAAAACGCGACCTGTTCGCGCATGAATAGCCACAACAGAAGGCTCACTTAATATAATCCCTTGACCTTTTACATAAACCAAAGTATTCGATGTTCCTAAATCTATTCCAAGATCATTGGCAAATAAATCATAAAACTTATCAAAAATCATTTTAAAAATTTCTCCTTTGCTTTTATATAAACACTATTCACAACTTTATTCGTATATCCTGAATTTAATAATTCATTTAATAAAGTTAAACTTTGAGAATCTCCCATATAAAACAAAACTAAGGCAGCCATATATTTAGCATCAAGATTTTCAGGATAAAAATCTCTAAATTTTTGCACAAATTTTAAAGCTGTCTTATAGTTTTCTTTCCTTATATAATAGGAAATCAACTCATTATACACAGAAGCACCTAAATCTCTATTTTTGTTCTGAATATTGGTAATCAAAGCAAAAACACGAATCGCTTTATCAATTTTTTCTTTCTTTTTATAAGCAATTCCCAATGTATATACAATATCAGTATCATAATAGTTCTGTTTCATAAATTCTGTGTTGATGCTAATAATACTATTAAAATCTTTATTTTTCAAATAAATATAATTTAAAATTTTTATAATTTTAATCTTTTGAGAATATCCAGATTTCAAGGCTTTTATGAGGAAATCAATACTTTGTGGATAATAAACTGCACCTAATTCGTAATAGGTGATGCCAATCCAAAAATATAATCGTGGTTTCAAATTATCATTTTGAGAATTTAAAATCGAATCAAAATATTTTAATGCCCGTTGTAAATAAGTTCTTCGCAAAGCTGACTTAGAATGCAAAGCTTGTACAAAAGATAATCTACCCAAAAGCAATATAATTTTTTCCTTTTTCTTTTTTTGCGAGTTAGAACATTTGTTTAATTCTTTCTCTAATTTCTTTTTTAGTTTAAATATTTTTTTTTCATCATAATTTACAAGAAGTTTCTTCGATTTAGCAAGATAATAGTTCAAAGAATAATTAGTCTTAAAAAGATAAACTATAATCAACAAAAAAAGTAGGCCTAAGAGAATATAAAAAAAATGGACTGCCTTGTTATTCATATAAGATATTTTAATCAACTTTTTGTCTTTTGTCAATTTTTGCATTGACAGTATTTTTAAATTTTGACAAATTAAAAAAAAAATAGTATTTTAAAAAATAAGTTCTAATATAAGTCTCTGTAAAAATAAAAAAAGAGGTGTTTTATATGTTAAGTAATAATGCAAGAAAAACTATTTTATGGATAATTTTAGCTATTGTTATTGTAACTTTTGTTTTCTTTTTTGGCTATTCTAGATCGAATACATCACCAGATTCACGAGTTATAGGTAAAGTCAATAATACACCTATATATTTATCTGATTTCAAAACAAAAGCAAATAATCTTTTAGAGACATACAGAGACCAAGCCAGGCAAGCCCCAGATCAAAATGCCTTTAATCAA
>Ga0114934_10003359_pt1 | contig 10015 bp, 5 predicted proteins | sample 4SBtaG_2_FD_99695 | JGI IMG/M metagenome (GOLD analysis project Ga0114934, IMG submission 99695) | Deep subsurface microbial communities from Kolumbo volcano to uncover new lineages of life (NeLLi) - 4SBTROV10_white metaG | ecosystem: Environmental > Aquatic > Marine > Volcanic ...
GCAATCCCTTCTATGGAATATCCTCCAGATCGGTTGCTTTTGGTGTTGTAATCGGTGCCTATGAGCTCTATTGTTGCATCAGCAACTGCCCTTCCCGCATCATCCACCACCATGCCAGACACTGTGCCGCCGATGAGTACAGGGTCTATATAGGTCGTATGGCCAGCTGTGATATGCAGATTCGTTGAATTCTGGGTATATCCACTCTTTGAGACTGTAAGGACATAGTCGCCTGTTGGTATGGAGGATATTCTAAAGCTGCCGTTCTGCCCGCTTGATGCGGAAGCCACTTCCGTGCCGGATTCTGTCAGTGTGATTGTTGCTCCCGGGATAAGCCTCCCCGCATTATCTGTAACATTGCCCGCAATACCGCCTCCGGTGAGCGTTCCGTTCTCCCATACCGTTTCTCCTGTTCCTATGTGAATGCTCTGATTTTCATACAGCAGATAGCCTGTTTTTTCGACCGTTATGTTATAATCCCCTTCTCTCAGGCCAGAAATGGAATACCTCCCGTCGTACCCGCTTGTGGTGTTGAACCATGCACTGCCGTTCTCCACAGATACTGCTGCGGATAGCGGATTGCCGCTGTCGTCTTTTATTGTCCCTTTCATAGTGGCGCCTGCAAGATAAATATCCACTCTGCTCGTACTGTTCCAGCGTACTGTAATGGTACGATGCTCGCTGGGATAGCCGCTTGCGCTTATTTCAATGGCCTGAGCGCCGGCTGTAATATTCTCAAGGGTGAAGTTGCCATCTGCATTCGTGATGTTCGTGAGATTTTTTTCTGTCCCATTCAGGAGAAAGGTTATGTTTACCGAAACACCGGAAAGAGGGTGCTGGTTGGGGGAGCTGTCATAGACCGCCCCTTCTATCCTGCCCGGTATCTCGCACAGTAGAATATTTAGAGTGGTGTTCGTGCTGATACTATAGTCTGTCAAACTGCTGTTTTTGTAGTGATCAGCGGCTCTCGCAGAGATGTTGTATGTTCCGTTTTCAAGCGTGATGTTGTAGAAGCCTGTTTCATTGGTTAGCGTGCTGTTGACATATGCACCCGTGGTTGCGTTAAAAAAGGTGACATTCGCCCCGCCTACAGGAAGTCCTCCAGTACTGTTGGTCACCGTGCCGTTCACATAGATATATGTGGTGCTGGCCAGAGGAAGAGTCTGCGGCTCTGTAGATGTACTGGCCTGTGGAATCCATACTAACTGTAACATCATTATCAGGACCAGCAGCGCCGTGAATTTTCTCTTCAACATTGGGGTGTAAATGGTGGTAGAAGGATAAAAGGTTTTGCCTCTCTCTGTTAGACAGATCCGGCATAATTCCTTATCTTTCTCTCCAGCATTTCCTTCGGCATATTGCCCACTATTCTATCCACAAGCTGGCCATTCCTGAATATGAGCAGTGTGGGGATAGACATCACGCCAAAGTGTTGCGCAACGCTGGTCTCCTCATCTACATTGAGCTTGCCGAAGGCGACTTTCCCGGCGTATTCCCTGGCCAGTGATTCTATTTTTGGGGCGATAGCGAGGCATGGCTTGCACCACTGCGCCCAGCAGTCCACTATTACCAGCTCATTCTCGCTTATAAAATCGGAAAAGTTGCTCCTGCCCAGTGGAACTGGCCGGTCGTATTTCCTCTTAAGCTCGCCCCTCGCAGAAACGCTCCTCTCCCTCTTTTTTATCTCCTCCAGGAGGGCCTCAAGCTTCCTCTGTCGTATTTCACTGATTTCGTCCATAGAGTCCATCTGCATCTCCGGGAGCCATATACAGAGGTGGTTAATAAGAATTTTGCTTCCTTATTGCTCAGAGATTTGCTGGAGAAAAAATACAAAAAGTATGGGCGTTTGAGAGAGCAGGGAGCGGTTTCAGGCGAAATCCTCTTCCTTGAACTCTTCCCCTGCCTCTGGCTCTTCTTCCTTTTTCTCCTTTTTTGTGGTTTTTGGCGCCTTTACAATTTTATCAATAATGCCTACCCTGTCCCCAATGTTCATGAATCCCTCGTCCAGCAGGAGAAGTGCGTACTCTATGGCATCCTTGGCCGATATGGAGCCATCTGTTTCATACTGCATGATAATTCTGGATTCGTCGTACTCCACCTCTGCAGCATCCTCCAGGGCATCGATATAGTCCATAAGCTCATAGCACTTCTCTATCCTTGTTACTGTAACTGTATCTCCTTCTACCTTCTTTGCATTTGATGGGCAGGACTTAAGGATCTCTCTGCACTTCTCGGGGCATTTTTTCGTGTCGATGCGGACTGTCGGGTAGTATGTGTACCCCAGGCCGGAAACAGGCTGCCACTTTGCATGATCTTTCCCGGTTCCGAGTTCCGCAATTGCGTAGGCGACAAGGGCCTGTCCTTCCTTCAGTTCCACAATCGGTATCAGCGGGTCAGCAATCTTAAGTTTGCTGTCGTTTCCTACCGGTATGAGGTCGCCAGAATACACAGTGCACGGCCCTTTCTTGTTTATTATGTAGGTGATGGTACAGTGGCTACAGCCGACACCACCACACTCACACGAATCCCTGAAAACATAGTTTTCAAGGTCGGTCGGCACAGGAAGAAGCCCCAGCCTGTGGGCGATTATCTCGTCGAAGAGCGGAGCAACACTCTCGTATTCCTTCCCCTCCTCGTCGCGGATTATCCCCTGATTAATCTCCACGGTATCTATCGCCATGGTCGGCACATCCGCAAGAAGCGTTCTCCTTATTGCATTAACCTGCGCTGGTGTGGTATCTTCTATCAGAAATCTGCCGAACTGCTGGTCTATTTCCAGTACCTTTATTTTCATATAATCCCTCTCTCTGGCGGTTATACGCGTCTCCCTCTTCTTCCGCCCTTCGGCTTGGTGCCATCATGTGGTATCGGGGTAACATCCTCTATCTTGCCGATACGTATGCCCGCTCTTGACAGGCCTCTTACGGCTGCCTGTGCTCCTGGGCCAGGAGACTGCGATTTGTTGCCGCCAGGCGCGCGAATCCTTACCTGAATGAAATCAAAGCCCTTTTCCTTTGCGACATCTGCGATTCTTTCCGCGGCCTTCATTGCGGCGTAGGGGGATGCCTGATCCTTATCCGCCTTCACCACCATACCACCACTGCACTTTGCTATTGTCTCGGCCCCCGTAATGTCAGTCAGAGTGATTATGATATTATTATAGGAGGCATATATGTGTGCTATTCCATGTTTTCCCACCTTATCACCTCAGGCCTTCTCCTCTTTCTGTTCCCCTTCCTCTTTTGCAGGGGCCTCTTCCTTCTTTTCCGGAGTCTCAACGGCTGTGGTTCTCACACCACCACCATCAAGGACCTCAACATCCGGTCTTGCTGGATGCATGGTATCTGCCAGCGGCGAGGTTGGACTGTACTCTATTAATTCCTCTTCCCCGCGCTTTACGATGTAACCCGGAACAGTTACCCTTCTTCCGTTGACCGATATGTGTCCATGAACGATTAACTGACGGGCCTGCTTGACTGTATACGCCAGCCCTTTCATATAGACAATGGTCTGAAGGCGCCTGGAGAGCAGGTTTTCCACATTGAGGGAAAGAATGTCGTTGAGTGTCGCATTTCTGGATACAATACCCTGTCTGTAGAGCGCATTCTGAAGGGCCTCGGTCTCCTTGATGGCCTGCGTGTCCTCATATCTTACCAGAGCCTGCAGCCTCCTGGCCTGATGTCGGTAGTTGGCCAGTCTGGATTTCTGCTTCCAGATCTCTCTCTTATTTTTCAGGCCGTATTTCTTTACCAGGCCGAGCTCTTCCTTTATTCTCTCTGCTTCCCATGGATGAGAGGGAGTTTTGTACCTTCTCCTGCTGAATTTAGGGTCGCCCATGCAATCACTTCCTCTTGCTTACGCCGAGGGTGAGACCTTTTCTTCCGTTGGAGCGGGTTCTCTGCCCTCTGACCTTGTGATGGGTTTCGTGCCTGATACCACGATATGACCTTATTTTCTTGAGGCGGTTTATATCATCTTCTATTATGCTCTGCCGATCTGTTCCAACAAGATGAATATTTTCGTTTGTCTCCCAGTCCCTCTGTCTGTTCAGGAACCATACAGGAGCGTGTTCATGAAAGTTAAGAACGATATTTTCTATCTCTTCCACCTTTTCCTGGGGGACCTCTCCAAAACGCCTGTATCTGGAAACGCCCGTCTGGCGAACGATAATCTCCGCGGACCTCAGGCCGATGCCTTTCACAGTGGTGAGTGCTATCGCTGGCTTCTTCTCACCATCAATGTCCGTGTTTGCGATACGGACGATGTAATTGAAGTTTCCATCCGTCTCTTTTTTCTCTGGAGTCTTCTTTCTATTTTCAGCCAATATCTGACCTCCTTATCTCGGATTATATCTGCGCCTGAAGAGACGCACAAATTGAAGTATCCGCACTAATGTCGTCTTTTATTTAAAGGTTTTGTCGGCCATTCGGCCTCTTTTTTCATGCATCCAGTTGGGCCAGAGAGGGGAGCGGCCAGTCTCTTATAGATATGGTTCAGACGATTTTTACTCCTTATCTTCTGCCCTGTTCATCTCTTCGATGCTTTTGGACTCTTCTTCCCCCGCTCCTTCCACTCTCTCCGCAGTTTCCTCTGTTTCATCAGGTACAGTGGATGGTTTCTTTCTCTTTGCGACCATAAGTCCAATCGCTGCCAGAACAATGAGCACCAGGAGTATCCAGAGCCATAATAGACCATTATTTTCCTGCGAAGGTGTCAACGGTGGAATCTGCAGTTCTTTTACCTCTCCGGGACTTATGGAAGTGCTTCTTGTCTCTGTGTCATAGCCATCTTTTGAGATTGTAAGGTTATGGTCTCCAGCATGTGCCTGAATCTCGAATTGGCCGTTTGCATCTGTTGTTGCACTCTCACCAGTCTCAAGGGTTACTGTTGCTCCTGCTACAGGATGGCCATCCTTATCTGTAACTCTTCCGCTTATCGTGCCGGTGTCTGTTGTTGTAAAGGACCATGCATATTCATCCATCAAATTGCCTGCAAGGTCTGAACCTGTTATGTTCACGGAATACTTTGTGTCATAACTGAGGTTCTGTGAAGGTGTGAATGTTGCAGTCTTGTTGTTCCATGCTATTGAGCCATTGAGGCCGTTTATCTCTATATGCACTGTGCTTTTGTCCATCGCTTCAGAGAATGTTACTGTTATTGCTGAATCAACGGAGACATCATTTCCCATCGGTGAATGAGATACTATGGTCGGAGGCGTTGTATCAACCGTGAAATTAACGGATGTTGTGTTCTCGTTGCTGGCATTGTCTACTGCTCTGACATCTACTGTATGAGAGCCTTCAGAAAGGCCGGTGAAATTGCAGGTTCTATTCAAATCTACATTGGTCCAGTTACCGGAATCCATTCTTATCTCATAATGGTCTATCCCTGATGTTGCATCTGAGCTATTCCATGAAACTGTAACTGTTGTTTTGTTGAATGTTGTTCCATCGGAAGGCACATTAATTGTTATTTCTGGGGCTGTTGTATCAACTGTGAATGTAGCGGATGTTGTGTTCTCATTGCTTGCATTGTCTACGGCTTTAACATCAACTGTATGCGAACCATCCGAAAGGTTTGTGAAGGTATAAGATGTATTCAATTCTAGATCTGTCCAATTACCAGAGTCTATCCTTATTTCGTAATGGTCTATCCCTGATGTTGCATCCGAGCCAGCCCATGAAACCGTAACTGTTGTTGTGTTGAATATCGTTCCATCAGATGGTGAAGTTATTGTTATATCTGGAGCTGTTGCATCCACAGTGAATGTAACAGATGCTCTATTCTTATTGCCCTCATTATCTATGGCTTTAACATCAACTGTATGCGAACCATCCAAAAGGTTTGTGAATGTATAAGATCTATTCAATTTCACATCTGTCCAGTTACCAGAGTCTATCCTTATCTCATAATGGTCTATCCCTGATGTTGCATCCGAGCCATTCCATGAAACCATAACATTAGCGGTGTTCAGTCTCGCTCCATCGGCCGGTGAAGTTATTGCTACCTCAGGGGCTCTTGTATCCACAGTGAATTTAACAGATGTTGTGTTCTCATTGCTGGCATTGTCTATAACTTTCACCTCTACTGTGTAAGAATCATCGGAAAGCTCTGTGAAAGTATAGGATGTATTCAATTCCACATCTGTCCAGTTACCAGAATTACTTCTTATTTCATAATGAGATATTCCTGATGTTGCATCTGAGGCGGTCCATGAAACCGTAACATTAGTAGTGATGTTGAATATCGTTCCATTTAAGGGTGAATCTATTGTTAGCTCCGGAGCAGTCGTATCAACTGTGAATGTAACGGATGTTGTGTTCTCGTTGCTTGCATTGTCTACGGCTTTAACATCAACTGTATGCGAACCATCCGAAAGGTTTCTGAAAGTATAAGAGGTGTTCAATTCCACATCTGTCCATGAGCCAGAATCATTTCTTATCTCGTAATGGTTTATTCCCCTCTCCGAATCGCTGCCGTTCCAGTAAATCGTGACACTGGAAGTGTTCAATATTGCTCCATCTGAGGGAAAGGTTATTGTAATCCCTGGAGATGTGACATCCGCTGTTTCCATCAAAGGATAATTGTCCTGTGCTCCGCTTCCACCCAGTATATTTGTATATGGTGTATCTCCGATTCCATCCGGACCTGGGAGATCCTGATTTGGTCCATGATTATTGTCTGTTCCATTGTACTCTGACCAGTAATTACCTCCTGCAGGATATGATGTGTTCCATCTGTTATTGCCTGTATCATACGCCTGGTTGGTGTTGTTTATAAAATTATTATTGTATATGACTGAATTTGAATATGTGAGACATACACCAAAGTAATTGCTAGTGAAAGTAGAGTTTCGAATCTCTGAGCCACTCTTTTCCGACCGAATCCCATATCCCATGTTTGAGATAGAATTTCCCTGCAAACACTGATTCCCGGAATTCTTCATATAAATTCCTGTACTGCCATTAATTATCTCTCTATCAAAATGCCCAGGATTTCCTGTAACATTAAAGCCTGCAACTTTCAGAATGTATGTCCCATTCAGAGCATTTGAGACAGAGACCTCTTCATCCGCATCTGCATCGGCACACAATTTTACAAATTCACTTTTCTGTGCCACTCCATCACCATTTGAATCAAAGAATAGCCCCAGATCTAGGTCTGGAGCATCTGAATGTCCCATTATGTGATATTTAAAGCCCTCTCCGCCTGTGGTATTGACATATTCCTGCCATGTTGCATTGGCAAGATAATCGGTGAAATCTCCGCTCACATAGCTATATCGCTCAATTTTGATGTTTTTTCTAAAATCAAAGAAACTAAATTCACGGCCTGTTTCTGAAGAAACAGTGTTATTGATAACTGAATTGTAATCTGAATTACTCAAGGATATTCCTGCAGGTAAAAGAGGTAATGTGTGATTAAGAGTGAGGATAAGAGAGTTATTCCTTATCGTGTTATTACTGGAGTAATAGATGTGGATGCCGTAGTAGTTTGATGATCCTGTGTTGTTTGCGATAGTGTTTCTGTTGGATGAATAGAGCCAGATGCCGTATCGTCTGTTCGATGATGCTGTGTTGCTTGCTATTGTATTGTTGTTGGAGGATGCGAGGAGGATCCCATGGTAGTCGTGCGATGCCATGTTGTTCTGGATGGTGCAGGATGTACTGAATCCGAGCTCTATGCCCACACTTCCATCGCTGACATTCTGGTTCTCAACGATGACATTGCTACAGTTGGCAAGGATGACCTCTCCTGCACCTGCTGGCACAGTACCGTTAGTCTGGTTCTTCCAATAATAAACTGGCTTGCCGTTGACTGTGTTTGAGGTATCTATGCTGTGTGTGTTCCAGTGCTCCAATAAATTCCCCCAGATGACGATCCCATCATCAGCCATTGTGTTGTCTGTGATGATGTTGGTGCTGGTGTAATAAAGGTAGATTCCGTAGTAGTTGTTCGATGATACGATATTGTTTAGTATTTTGTTGTTGCTGGAGTGGTCGAGGAAGATGCCGTGGTACTTGTTCGATGATGCGATATTGTTTGCTACTGTGTTGCTACTGGCATAATGAAGGTAGATGCCGTAGTGGTTGTTCGATGTTGCGTTATTGTTTGTGATGGTGTTGTTGATGCTGGAGTACGTGATGGATATGCCATTCCAATTGTTCGATAATGCAGTGTTGTTTTTGATGATGTTGTTACTGGATGAATAGAGGAAGATGCCATAGTAGTTGTTCGAGGCTGTGTTGTTTTTGATAGTGTTTTTGCTGGAGGAGTACGGTAGGATGCCATATTTGTTGTTCGATGCCGTGTTGTTGCTCATTGTGTTTTTGCTGGAGTAATAGAGTAAGACGCCGTCCCCGTTGTTCGAGGCGTTGTTGTTTGTGATTGTATTGCTGCTGGAGGAAGAGAGGTGGATGCCATAATGATTGTTCGATGCCGTGTTGTTTTTGATAGTGTTGTTGCTGGAGGAATAGAGTGAGATGCCGTCCCCGTTATTAGATGCCGTGTTGTTTGTGAGAGTGTTGCTGTTAGATGAGCCGAGATGTATGCCATCCCCATTGTTTGATGATGCCTTGTTGTTTGTGATGTTGTTTCTGCTGGAGGAACCGAGGTAGATTCCGTAGTAGTTGTTTGATGCTGTGTTGTTTGTGATGTTGTTTCTGCTGGAGTAATGGAGCCAAAAGCCCTCCCAGTTGTTTGATGCTGTGTTGTCTGCTATGTTGTTTCTGCTGGAGTGATGGAGGTAGATGCCATCCAAGTTGTATGATGCTGTGTTGTCTGCTATGTTGTTTCTGCTGGAGTAATGGAGGTAGATTCCGTAGTAGTTGTTTGATGCTGTGTTGTCTGTTATTTTGTTTCTGCTGGAGTAATAGAGGTAGATGCCGTTCTCGGTGCTCGATGTAGCGGAGTTCTTGATTATTGTGTTGCTATTGGAGGAAGATAGGGATATGCCGTTGTCGTTGTTCCCCCATGCGAAGTTCCAGCTTATTGTGTTGTTATTGGAGGCAGAGAGAGATATGCCGTTGTCGCTGTTCCATGCGAAGTTATTTGCGATTGTATTGTTGCTGGAGTGATGGAGGTAGATGCCAATCCATTTATTCGATGATGCCTTGTTCTTTGCGATGTTGTTGTTGCTGGAGTAATGGAGGTAGATGCCATCTTGATTGTTCGATGCTGTGTTGTTTGTTATTCTGTTTTTGTCAGAGGAATCGAGGCGGATGCCATCTTGATTGTTCGATGCTGTGTTGTTTGCTATTGTATTGTTGTTGGAGTAGTGGATGTAGATGCCGTGCTTGTTGTTTGAAGCAATGTTGTTCTGGATGGTGCAGGATGTACTGAATCCGAGCTCTATGCCCACACTTCCATCGCTCACATTCTGGTTCTCAACGATGACATTGGTAGAGTTGGCAAGGATGACCTCGCCTGCACCTGCTGGTACTGTGCCATCAGTCTGGTTCTTCCAGTAATAAACCGGCCTGCCGTTGGCTGTGTTCGAGGTATCTATGCTGTGCGTGTTCCAGTGCTCCAATAAATCTCCCTGGATGATGATCCCATCATCGACCATCGTATTGTTTGTGAGGAGGTTGCTGCTGGAGGAAGAGATGTAGATACCGCAAATGTTGTTCGAGCTAGCGTTGTTGTTTGTGATAGTGCTTCTCTTGGAGTAATCTAGGTAGATGCCGTTCCCATTGTTCGATGCTGTGTTGTTATCCAGTATCCCTCCTGTAACACTATAAAGTGCTGCTCCGGAGTTCCAGAAGTAAGTACCGGAATTCCCACTCGCGTCGTGCAGGGAACAGTTCCGAACAATGAAATGAACTGTGGTATTCCCGATATACAGACAGGTTCCGTTTCCGTTTCCATCTATATCATAGTTCTCTATAATATATGGGTCTCCCTGTGTTCCGCTCCCTTTCCATCCCTCGCTTGCTGCCTGATTTGCGAAATCAGTGTCGTTGTTTATCCTTATCGGTGCATGACTCGTGAGTAAAGGAACATTGTTCCCCGGTGC
>Ga0114934_10003360_pt1 | contig 10014 bp, 12 predicted proteins | sample 4SBtaG_2_FD_99695 | JGI IMG/M metagenome (GOLD analysis project Ga0114934, IMG submission 99695) | Deep subsurface microbial communities from Kolumbo volcano to uncover new lineages of life (NeLLi) - 4SBTROV10_white metaG | ecosystem: Environmental > Aquatic > Marine > Volcanic ...
AATCTTGCCACAAAACATCCGGAATTTATGGACTATAAATTTGTCGATATTGAAAATATTTTAGAGCATACTGCTCATTTTAAAAAACCGGTTTATGAAACGGTAATACATTATTTTCAGGAAGAGGGATTTTTGTAAGATGTTAATAGTTCAAAAATTTGGTGGTACGAGTGTTGGTGATTTGGATAGAATTCAAAATGTTGCCAACCGTGTGAGTAAAACTGTAAAAAATGGAAATGATGTTGTTGTTGTCGTCTCTGCTATGAGCGGAGAGACAAATAAACTGATTGGATATGCTGAACACTTTTCAAAAAATCCAGCACGCGCTGAGATGGATATGCTTCTGAGTTCTGGTGAGAGAGTAACAGCTTCACTGCTCTCTATAGCACTCCAAGAGATGGGACACAGTGCCGTAGCGATGACAGGGAGAAAAGCTGGAATCTTAACAGACAATCTTCATACAAAAGCACGTATAGAAGATATCAATCCGACAAGTATGAAAAGTGCTATTGCTGAGGGGAAAGTTATTGTTGTAGCAGGTTTTCAGGGTATTGATGAAGAGGGGAATGTAACCACTCTTGGTCGTGGTGGAAGTGATTTGAGTGCTGTTGCAATTGCCGGAGCAATTGAAGCAGACTTGTGTGAGATATATACGGATGTAAGCGGTATTTATACCACAGACCCTCGTATAGAACCTAAAGCAAGAAAGCTTGATAAAATCTCTTATGATGAGATGTTAGAATTAGCAAGTTTGGGTGCTAAGGTACTTCAAAACCGTTCAGTAGAGATGGCTAAAAAATTAAATGTAAATTTAATAACAAGAACAAGCTTTTCCGATGAAGAGGGAACATTAATTACCAAGGAAGAAAATATTATGGAACAACCATTAGTTAGCGGAATAGCATTAGATAAAAATCAGGCTCGTATATCACTCTTAGGCGTAAAAGACAGACCTGGAATTGCATCTGATATTTTTAATAAGCTGGCAAAAGCAGAGGTAAATGTAGATATGATTATCCAAAATAAAGCTGTTGATGATACTACAAATATTGACTTTACCGTTCCTGTAAGCGACTTACATGATGCTAAAGTTGTTGTTGACACTTTTGTACAGAGTGGAGATATTAAAGATGATTCATACAATGAAGATATTTGTAAGGTCTCGGTTGTGGGTGTCGGTATGAAATCTCATAGCGGTGTCGCTGCAAAAGCATTCTCGACTATGGCACAGAACAGTATCAATATCAATATGATTTCAACATCAGAGATAAAAATATCTATGGTAATAGATGAAAAATATGCAGAGCTGGCTGTAAGAAGTCTGCATGATGCTTACGAGTTAGAAAAATAGACACTTCAATGGTGGATTTTGCACAATGGAGTTTAGACGCTATCCGAGAAGAGGGTGGAAGTTTAAGTTGGCTAGAGGAGTTACGGTTTGATTGGACCACAACAACTGCGCATGCGATAGAACAGATTTTAGAGGGTAAAACTATTATTCTTGTTACAGACGAGAAGAGAAAATGGTTTGAACATTATATCCTCAGTTCGCTTAACACGATTTCTATGGAGAGGCCACTTCTTCCAATTGTCAGTATTGATAGCCTCTATGCATATTTTAACCATGTAAGTGGTGGAGACATGATAGATGTTGTTGATGATATGATATCGCTTTCTTATAAGGATGACTACTTTTTTTGGTATATCGGCGGTGGAGATGATAGGCGTGCTGATATTGCAAAGAGGCGAGACACGAGCTACTTTTGGATGTTTGATGAAGATTATCACAATGCTTTTATATTAAAGTCCTTTGACAAACTTTTAGATATTAAACTTCTGCAACTCTTTAAACTTTTTGATAAGTCTCTGAGTGGCGCAATGTTTGGAGAGGTTGATGTTAGCATATGAGAGCAGAAAATCACATATTTATATAACAAATGAGATACAAGCACATGCTTTTAAACTACAAGAGATTTTAAAACCAAATCGTGTCGTGCATTTTATAGAAGATAATTTTAAAATTGAACATGCAAAAGCTGTTGTTGCAGAAGCCTATATCAGTGAATCGCAAACAAAATATATTATCTTAGGGGCGAATGAATTTACACTTGTCGCTCAAAATTCTCTCTTAAAGGTTTTAGAAGAACCACCCTCAAATATAGAGTTTATTATTATCTCTTCAACAAAATCAAATTTATTGCCTACTATTCGCTCACGATTACCAATTATTAAAGGTGAATCACTCAAGAGTGTGGTTGCGATTGATTTGGATTTGTCAAAGATAAATTATGCTGAAGTTTTTGCATTTTTAAAAGAGAATAGTAGAATTGCCAAATCAGATGCAAAAAAATTGGTAGAGGCAATCTATTTTAAAGCAACGCTCACGCAAAAACTTATGTTAACATCAGTGCAACTTGATGTGTTTGATAAGGCCTATAGACTTTTAGAGTTAAACTCAAGACCACAAAGTGTTTTGGCATTTGTTTTGATGAGTTTTACAAGGTAAAAAGATGAATGTTACAAAAGTATCAAATAGTATTGACACTAAAGCAGTTCTTAAAAAACTCGGTGTTGATGGTGGTGGTATCGCTATTCTTGCGTCGAAGATGCAACATCACATACTCTTTATAAAAGATTTGCATGTCGGTGCTGCAAATATTCTCAAACAGGATGCTTTAAGTATCGGTGCAGATTTAGCAGTACCTCGTGGAACGGTTATCGCTAAAACTTCACATGTAGATTGTATTCTTATCGCCACACAAAAACAGCTCAAAGAGCTCTCAAAAAAGGAGTTGGCACAACCATTTGGTCTTAAAGAGTTAGCAAATGAACTTGCAAAAATAGTAAAAATTCAAAAGCCTTTACATGTAGATATTATGGGTATTATTAATGCGAATGATGATAGCTTTTTTAGTGGGAGTAGATTTATGGGAACCTCTGCTATAGAAACGATAGAAAAAATGATAGAAGATGGTGCAACTATCATTGATATAGGGGGTGTCTCTTCTCGTCCAAATGCTCCTATCGTTAGGGCAGATGAGGAGTTACAAAGGGTCAAACCAATTATCAATGCGATACAAAAGAATAAGCTCTATGAAAAGGTTCGCTTTAGTCTTGATAGTTATGAACCTCATGTGATTTCTTATGCACTCGAGAGAGGTTTTAGTATAGTAAACGATATTACGGGATTAAGAGATGATAGAGTGAGTAAGCTCTGTGCCCAATATAATGCTACAGCTGTTATTATGCATATGCAAGGGACTCCACAAACGATGCAAGAAAACCCTTATTATGATAATGTTATAATCGATGTGTACGATTTTTTAGAAAAACAGATGCAAAAAGCGCAAAGTTTTGGAGTTGAAAAAATAGTATTAGATGTGGGAATAGGTTTTGGAAAGTCACTTGATGATAATGTAACGCTGCTTCACAATCTGGAGCATTTTTTAACTTTAGATAAACCACTTTTGATAGGAGCTTCAAGAAAATCCATGATAAATAGTATTTCTTCTTCAGCAATTGAAAATCGTATAGCTGGGACACTTGCTCTGCATTTAGAAGCTCTTAAAAATGGAGCATCAATATTAAGAGTGCATGATGTCTTTGAGCATAAACAGGCAATTGATGTGTTTGGATATATGAAAGAGGGGATATTATTATGAAATTTCCAAGTGCAAGTGATATAGCAAGTACAAATGTAGTCTCTATAAAAGGTGAGGAGAGTATTAGCAGTGCTGTTGAAGAGATGGTTTCAAACAATCACCGCGATATTGTTGTGCTTGAGAATAATGAATATTATATATTAACGGCGCTAGAGATGTTATGGGTAAAACAGAGTAATCTCACATTGAGTGATCCTATCTCTACTCTTACTTTAAACAAAATTCCGACTGTGACAAAAGATGTAAATGTTCTCCATCTTTTACAGTACTTGGATGAAGCAACAGAATATATATGTGTTGTCAACAAAGACAAAAGCATATATGGCATTATCACGCATACTGATATTACAGGTAATATTGACCCAGAAATTATTATGGATCACTATACATTAGAATATTTTTTAAAGTTGACGCGAAGAGTACGCTGGATTGATGAGAATGTGATTACAAATGATGTCCTCATTCAGATGCATGAAAATGGTTATGATAGTGCTATTATTGTAAAAGATGAGAGGCCATTTGGTATTTTGACGACAAAAGATGTAGTATATCTGATAAAAAACAATTCTGATTTATCTCTTCCCGTAAAAGTGTATATGAACTCTCCTGTAGATGTTGTTTCGCAAAAGACCTCTATTCGAACTGCTTTAGAGTTTGTCAAAGAAAAGCACTATAAGCGACTTATAGTTGTTGATGATGATGATGGGAGACTTATAGGTGTTATCACTCAAAAAGAGCTCATAGACCTAACATATAATAGATGGGCACTTCTGATGCGAGAACATCAAGAAGAGTTACAAGAGATTAATACTATATTAAAAGCACAAAACAAGGCATATGAGCTTATGGCTTCTACAGACTCATTAACAGGTCTCTATAATCGACATAAATTCAAGGATTTTTTTATATCGTCATTGAAAATGATGCTAGAGAGAGATGGTGTCATGTCTTTAGTGATGATGGATATGGACTATTTTAAGAAAGTGAATGATACCTATGGACATAATGTAGGCGATGATGTTTTAAAGGGAATTGCTAGCATTTTAAAAAATGGAATAAGAGAAATTGATATAGCATGTAGATGGGGTGGAGAAGAATTTGTTCTTCTATTTCCTACAGTAGACATACAACAAGCATATAAAATAGCAGAAAAACTACGATTAGAAATTCAAAATAAGCACATTCCTACAGTTGGAAATGTAACGGCAAGCTTTGGAATAACCAGTATATATGATGAAACTTCCATTGAAGATGCAATCCATAAAGCAGATAATGCACTCTACCATGCTAAATCATCTGGAAGAAATTGTGTTATGTCTTAGCTCCATAAGAGCTAAGTTTATGAAACCATCATTCCTTTGATAGTATAAAAAAGAAGACCTGCTAATATACCAGCTGCAGGTACAGTGATAATCCATGCTGCAATAATTTTTTTCACCGCATCTCTTCGTACAAATTCAATTTTTTTAGCCTGTTTGATACTTTTTTTAGTGGACTTTATAGTACTTTCTTCATTGGAAATTAGTTTATAAAGTGCAACAATCCTTATATAATCTGCTTCAGATTTACCACTCTTCTTTTCAAGATTTGAGAGTTCATGTGTATATGTACTGAGCATGATTTTTTCATCTTCCATCGCAAGTAATTCATCTTGGAGTGTTCTGTCCCTATCTGTAGTATGGAGATATTCTCTTAAAAATCCAACTCCAAAAACACCACCGATAGCAATATGTGTTGAACTAACAGGAAGACCAAGCTGTGAAGCGATGATAACCGTGATAGAGGCAGCCATAGCGATAGAAAAAGCTCTTATCTGATCAAGTTCTGTTATCTCTGAACCTACTGTTCTAATAAGTTTAGGTCCATACAGAGCAAGACCAAGAGCAATACCAAGTCCACCAATGCCCATAACCCATAGAGGGATGCTTGCTTTTGATGAAACACCACCATTGACTATAGCATCATTAATGGCAGCAAGTGGCCCAACTGCATTAGCGACATCATTTGCCCCATGAGCAAAACTTAAGAGTGCAGCAGAGAAGATAAGGGGAATCGTAAAAAGAGTATTTACTGCATCCCTAGAGTTGTCTATAATATCTGTTTTAGCATGAAGTCTTCTTTTTATAAAAAAGTAGACGACTATTGCCACGATAAACCCAAGTGTTAAAGCGGTCAAAAAACTTGGTTTTTGTGTTATTTGCATATTTACAAGTGGAATCATATTTAACAAATCAACAACACTTGGCCATATTTTTTTAAGACCCTTAAGTGTAAGATACGTAATAAATGCCCATGACATAATTGCAACAAAAAAGGGTACATATGTTTTGGCGGCATGAACTTTATCTTCTTTAAATATTATAGATTTTTTGATAGCATATAAAAATGCGGCAGCGATAAGACCGCCTAAAAGAGGAGATATAACCCATGAGGCAACAATTTTACTCATCGTTGTCCATGAAACGATTTCAAATCCAGCCGCAGCGATACCTGCACCCATAACACCACCAACTATAGAGTGTGTTGTTGAAACAGGTGCTTTCATCATTGTAGCAAAGTTTAGCCAGAGTGCTGCTGCTAAAAGGGCTGCCATCATTGCCCAGATAAATGGATCACTATTCCCGCCAAAAGCACCTATATCAATGATGCCTTTTTTAATCGTTTTTACAACATCACCACCTGCTATTAAAGCACCGCTTGCCTCAAAAATAGCAGCAACAATAATAGCCATACTCATGGTCATTGCTTTGGAACCAACAGCAGGACCGACATTATTTGCTACATCATTTGCCCCAATATTCATTGCCATGTAAGCACCGATAAGCGCAGCAATGGCTAAGAACATACTATTTGTAATGCCACCACTTGTTAAAAAACTATAAGCAAGAACCGCAACCATAAAAAAAAGTGCAAAACCTAATCGTGTAAGATCCGTTCCATTCTCTTTTAGAGCTGCTTTTTCAATTTTTTTAATAGTTTGAATTTCCATATTTCCTCTTATTTCTTTATGTACGCTGCGATGATTTCTTCTCTTTTAAGCGGTTTATCTCCGCCGTATCTACCACTTGTTTTAACACTGTTGAGTTTTAGAAGTGTTTTCATAGAGTCGGGTGTAATTTCACCAAAAATTGTGTGATAGCCATTGAGCCATGGCGTAGGTGCTGTTGTAATGAAAAATTGGCTCCCATTTGTAAAAGGACCGGCATTTGCCATTGCTAAAATCCCTGCTTTATCAAAAAGTTTTCCTTTAAATTCATCTTTAAAGGGTTTGCCCCAGATGCTCTTGCCTCCACGACCTGTTTCAGTTGGGTCGCCACCTTGAATCATAAAGTTTTTAATAATTCTATGAAAAGCCACATGATTGTAGTAGCCATTTTTTACATGTGTTGTAAAGTTTTCAACAGCAAGTGGTGCTACATCGGGAAAAAGGATAAGCTCAATTTTCCCTTGTGTCGTTTCAAGTACTACATGCGGATTCTCTTTTGCAAAACTATTTAAAGATAATAGTAACATCAATGCTAACAATATATTTTTCATCTATTTTTCTTCCTCTTCAAAGTGTAATGATAGTGAGTTTATACAGTATCTCTGCCCTGTAGGTTCGGGTCCATCTTCAAAGACATGACCCAAATGAGCGTTACATGTAGCGCATCGTACTTCAGTGCGAATCATCCCGTGACTCATATCGTTTATCTCTATGATGGCATCTTCAATCGCTTCAAAATAGCTTGGCCATCCTGAACCTGAGTCAAATTTTGTATCCGAAGTAAAGAGTGGCGCATTGCAACAAACACATCTGTAAATTCCATCTGCTTTATTGTCAGTATATTTTCCAGAAAATGGAGTTTCTGTTCCATTTTGTCTTGTGACGTAAAAAGCTTCAGGAGAGAGTATCTTCTTCCACTCCTCTTCACTTTTCTCAATTTTCATATATAATCCTCTATCTCTTCACATTTTTCTTCATAAATTATATGCACGCTTTTTTGAGCGAGATGCAAAGCGTGTATAAATTCATTCCTACTAGTAGAACAGGGTTCTACAATAATGATATGTTTTGGATGTAAACCAAAAATATCTTTGTATGTTGCTAATAAAAGTTTGTCGAAATTTTGAAAGATAAGTTTATCTTTACTTTTGAGTGAAATTATATCATCTTCTATGAAATGTTGTAGGTCCTCTTCTATCTCTTTAGCGATAATGTCTGTTGAAACTATCAACATATCTTTGGCTTGATGTTTTGTGAGCAGTTTTTGAACAATTTGCATTGTTTTAGCTTGTACGTTTGCTTTGTATACTCGTATATCAATATTAGTCTCTTTATATGCTTTGCTGAAGTAATAGTTACTGTTTTTTTCATTTTTTACAAGAAGAAGTGATGATTTTTTTTGAATCTTTCTTAAAAAGAACAGAAATTTAGCCGGCATAAAGTCAGCATCATCACACAGTATCAAATCTGCAATATCAAATGACTTTTCATGATCTAAAAGGTTCAACTCATCTATAGAGTCTATTTCTCTTTTATGTTGCTTGTCTAAACTTGTATTGACAAGTCCAACAGGAGTTATAATTTTGATTGATGTGGGCTCTATATCAATGATAGCATGTTCTATAATCTCTAAAAGTTTCTTTTTTAATATGTCACTTGCAAGAGTTGTTGTCTGTATTATGATTATCTCTTTGTTTCTGTTTTTAAGTTTTTCATAAATTGCTTTGAGTAAAAGAGCGTTTGTTTTGCCGCTTCGAGCCTCTCCATAAAGCATTTGAATATTTTGTATATCACCATTTATAAAGTGCATTTGTTCACCAGAGCAGAGATGTAGTTTTGCATAATCATCCAATATAGCATACTGCATAAGTAAGTTTCCTAAAATATCTGCAACTCTAGGAAGGGATTTTTGAGCAATAGGCTCTACATGTAGTTTAGATAAAATAGTATCAATAGAAGAGTTTTTAAAAATAATCCTCATCTGCGGCATTAAATCTTTTAATGAATCATTTAAATCCCCATACTCTTGAGCAGTTAAATTTTCCATGAGCAAGTAGTTATAGATAGGAATTCGTTTTATATTTGCTACTTCATCAAACTTTTGGTTTATTATTTCATGTAAGCTTTCATATGCCAGTGTGTTATAAGATAGGGTCTGCTGATGCGCTTTTTCAATAGTAACATTTTGAAGATATTTGTAAGACCAATCCTTATATTCAAAAATATAGAGACCTCTCTCTTTATCTAAAATCATAAATGGAATTACAATACTGTTTGCATGGTAGTATATAGTCACATTGGCGTATATATAAAATTTTGCATTGAGTTCATTGGAAGATGAAATTCTTTTTATAAGGTGCGAATTTTCAATCGTGTCATTTTTTTTATTGTTTGAAAAGAGTGGGTTAAAAGAGAACTTATTCATATAAGAAAATTCAGTATTGTTGCAAAAAGCAACAATACTCAAATATTACTTGCCAGCTGCAACGCGGTCTTTTAGACCTTTACCGGCTTTAAATTTAGGAACCATTTTATCTTGAGTTGTATACGTTTTATCAGTTCCAGGTACTGTACCGCTTTTACCCTTTTGTAAAGCAGCACCAAAGCTACCAAAACCAACTAGAGAGACATCCTCTTTTTTCACTAAAGCTTCAGTTACTGCATCTGTAAATGCTTTGATTGCAGCCTCTGCTTCTGCTTTTGTTTTATAGTTACCACTCGCTTGTACTAATTCAACGAATTGCGCTTTATTCATGAGATTTGCCCTTGGATTAAATATTTCCGAATTAGTGATTAATTCAGCTGATAATACTTTATAGTTTATTTGCTTAATTTTTTCTTCTTTTTAATTAAATCCAATAAAAAAACACTTACTCTTGTTTCTTCTAGTCCATATTTAGCCTGTTTGTAGAGCTTTTTGATATTTATGGTTGAATTATGAGGCATTAGTAAAAAGTGATAATTCTTTAAAACGCTCATATTTGTTTGTATGATTATTTATCGATAAAAAGATATCTTCGAGTCCATCTCTCTCTTTTTTTGTTAAAGCGTCCATCGTCTGTTCCTCATAGTAGTTAATCTTTTAAATTATTGATTTTTCTCACAGCTCTAATAATTTCATCATCTTCTAATTGACCAAGCATTTTTATAACAGAAGCAGCAGCTTGCGGTTTTGCACGACCAAGTTTCCAGTCTTGGTATGTTCGCATAGATATACCGATGCTCTTTGCCATATCTTTTAAAGATATTTTTTTGCCATTATTTTTAGATTCAATGGAGTTATGGAGGATGTTGAATAAATCATCAATTTTCATGAAAATTATTATACGGAATAAATATTTAAATATGGATATAAAATACGGAAAA
>Ga0114934_10003362_pt1 | contig 10013 bp, 10 predicted proteins | sample 4SBtaG_2_FD_99695 | JGI IMG/M metagenome (GOLD analysis project Ga0114934, IMG submission 99695) | Deep subsurface microbial communities from Kolumbo volcano to uncover new lineages of life (NeLLi) - 4SBTROV10_white metaG | ecosystem: Environmental > Aquatic > Marine > Volcanic ...
GGGATGATATAGGGCTCAAATTTCACCGTAATGACCTTGATACCCTCGATTGCGCTCATAACGGAAATAGCCGGTGTAATCATCCCGTCTCCATACAGGAGACAGGCGCCAAAAAGCCCCACACCCACCAGGATCCACTTGCCCTCCCTTTTCATCAGTCTTTTGGGGCGTATCAGGGATGTCAGGGCGATAATCCCCCCTTCCCCGTGGTTATCCGCCATCAAAATAAAGGTAAGATATTTCAGGGAAACGATGAGAATCAGTGCCCAGAAAATCAGTGAAAGGACACCGAGGACATTCGCCCGCGAGGCGGCGATGCCGTATTCACCATAAAAACACTCCCGTATCGCGTATAAGGGGCTGGTGCCAATATCTCCAAATACCACGCCAAGGGCCGCCACGGACAGGGCAAGCAGGCGTTTCCTGTCCATTCCATGTTTTTGATTCAAGGAAACCTTTGACTTTTTATCCCCTTTCTCCACTCCGTTTTCATCTACCATCACCTTTTCCTTTATTTATTTATCTCAAATAACGAATCCAAAATGCATTAAGAATCATTTCGTTTAATCTCAACAGACTTCGTATGTCATCATCAAGCCGTATATGAAGATCAGGTCCCGGGGCCCCTGGCCCTGAACATCGTAAAATAACCCTACAACGTCACGTCCCACAAACATGATATTCTTCCCTTCTTTCAAAGGTATTTCATTCTCAAACAAAGGTCCCTCCCGACATAGCTCCATCCATCAGTAACAAGAAAATATCCCTTACAAAAAATCTATTCTTGTTTTATTAACAAAATCCGCTTGCGACGTAAAGCAAACCTTGTAAAATCCCCCGCATTCTAAGAGAATATGAGGAAAATACGGGAGGAGCAGGTGCCCCATTTATACGTCATACCGCCCCAGAAACCTCTTGCCGGGACATGGAAGCATGATTATCGGGACGTTGAACTCATATACGTTCAAGAGAGCGGGCATTCCTATTTTGTAAAAATAAAAAAGTTGGGCAGCACATGGAGGATTTCCCTCCTGACCACCCCCATTGATCTTATCCTAAACCACCACAAAAGACTCCTTTTAAAGGTTGCAGAGCAACTTGGCAGTCGTATCACCAAAAGTAATCTGGGAAAATATCTCAAAGAGGAGCGTGGCCTCAAATACCTTTTAAGTGAGAAGGAACTCCTTGGCTTTAAGTGGCATACCCCTGTCCCTAAGCACCTTGAAATTGGATCAGGTAACGGTGCCTTTCTAAATAAACTGGCTGGCGAGAACCCTGATTACCTTTACCTCGGAACCGAAATTAATGGTTTTGTAATCAAAAAAGCCCTGCGAAAAGCCGAAAAAAGCTCCCCTGGAAACATTTATTTTCTCAAGAAAAACGCCGAATATCTCCTTAACTATTTCATCCCTGAAAGATGTCTCGATGCCATTTACATAAATTTTCCGGATCCATGGGTCAAGAAACGTCACAAAAAAAGAAAATTCATCAATGACATTTCTATTGGAAACTTTGCAAAAACGTTAAAGCCTGGTGGGCCTCTCACGTTTGCCACCGATGATGCTGCATACGCAAAACAGACCAAACAATCCCTCTGTGCCACTCCCTTCTTCAAGCTAAAAGAGGAAATCGTTTCAGCTCAGCCACAATTTAATACGAAATATGAAAAAAGGTGGCTTTCAGAGGGAAAAAATATCTACAGCCTCACTTTTCTTCGCACCAACACAACTTTTCGGGGACGTGACACGGACCCCATGATAAAATCATTCCGGGTACATGCTCAAAATCGCTTTTCAAGCGGCTTTCTTGTAAAAGAAGGAAAATTCACTGTTATCTTCAAAGATGTCTACCGGGGCGAAAAAAATGACCTGATCGACACGGTTATCACGCTCGGCCGTTTCACCTGGTTCGTCCTTTTCACCTATAAGGATGGTTACCTCCATTATTCACCTGAACTCAATCACAAATTTCTAACCCATCGGGTCAAGGAATATCTCGAGCGCCTGCTGTCTTAGCAAGAATCCAGGCTTACTGTCCATATCAATCCACGTTATTTACAACGATAAAGAAGACAGCAATAACGGCCGACGCACTGAGAACTGACACCTTTACCCTGAACAAGCGGTAACCCGCCAGGGATATGATATGGCCAGGAAAATAGCGCTATGCGGCTGTAGAAGCTGTAGAAAGTATAAGATCCCCTATAACAATAGGTTCAAACCGAATGCCCTCATACTAAACAACAAGATTACATAATAGTTAAATGACAAGACGTGAATCCAGACATTGAAAAACGACAGCTTAACATCGGAAGGGCAGCCTGCTTGTTTAATAGTCTAAAATCTTTTCCGCCGTTAGAAAAATACCTGCCGCATCAGGTATCGTCACCGGTTCGATAAAGTCAACAATATTCGACTTGTCATCAAGGCCTTTACCAACGCCCTCAATAACATGAAACGTGGCACAAGACACAAACCTGACACCCATCTTTTCCTTCAGAAACCTCCCAAGATCTTCAAGGTTATTTGGAAGATCCTCCGGCGTTATCCCATCGATTTGTCCTGCAACCAGTTTCTTAATGTCATCATTAATTTCCAGTTCCCTTAACTTGCCTTTCTTTGTCATCTCAATGCCATAAGCACCATAGTAAACGACCACATCCTCTATCTTGCCAATGTATTTTGCCGCAAATGCAACCACGAAAGCAGCATAGTGATTAAAAGGCTTTTCAGACCCACTGTTTACCATAAATAGCAGGTGTTTAAGGTTTGCCATTTTTGAGCCTCCTTTTATTCGGCTGCCCTTCCAATGTGCTTTTAAAGCTTATTCTTTTCAAAATCAAGGAAAAAGGAAACCCATTGTATTGGGTTCCCCTTCCTGCAAGCGCTACATCGTAATTCCAGGAATCTTTATCCCCTTCTTTTTAGCAGTTTCAATGGCAATTTCGTAACCGGCGTCGGCATGGCGTACCACTCCACTCCCCGGGTCATTTGTAAGTACCCTCTCAATTCGGCGCGCAGCCTCATCCGTCCCGTCCGCCACAATGACTTGGCCGGCATGGATGGAATAACCGATTCCAACCCCACCACCATGATGAATTGATACCCACGTTGCTCCGCTCGCCGTGTTGAGCATGGCATTTAGAAGTGGCCAGTCTGCAATGGCTTCCGAACCATCCTTCATGGCCTCCGTTTCGCGGTTCGGCGAAGCCACAGCCCCTGTATCGTGATGATCCCTGCCAATGACAATTGGGGCAGACAACTCGCCTTTCTTGACCATTTCGTTGATTATGAGGGCGAAATGGGAACGTTCGCCATAACCAAGCCAGCAGATCCGCGCGGGCAACCCCTGGAATTTGACCCTCTCCTGCGCTTTGTTAATCCAGTTTACCAGCAAGGTATCGTCCGCAAATTCCCTTAGCACCACCTCATCTGTCTTGTAGATATCCTGTGGATCTCCGGACAGGGCTACCCATCGGAACGGGCCCTTCCCCTCGCAGAACAAGGGGCGAATATACTTTGGTACATATCCCTCTATGTCAAAGGCGTTCTTCAATCCGTGCGACAGTGCCTGTCCACGGATGTTGTTGCCGTAATCGAAGACATGAGCTCCCATCTCCTGAAGTTTCAGCATCGCCTCAACATGGACAACCATGGCGTCCAGCGCCATTTTCCTGTAGCGCTCCGGATCCTCCGCACGAATCTTTAAGGCTTCCTCATACGGCACCTGATTGGGGACATAACCGTTGAGTTCATCGTGAGCCGAGGTCTGGTCGGTTACAACGTCGGGTACAATACCACGGTTAACAAACTCGGGATAGATATCAGCCGCATTTCCAAGCAGGCCTATGGACAACGGTTTACCTTCTCTTTTCGCCCCTTCAGCCAATTTCAGTGCTTCATCTAAAGAGTCGGTCCAGCGGTCGAGGTATCTTGTCTCCATCCGTTTTTCTATGCGGTTTTTATCAACTTCCACAACAATGGCTACACCATTATTCATGGTGATCGCAAGGGGCTGTGCCCCTCCCATCCCGCCAAGCCCCGCGGTCAAGGTCAATTTACCTTTCAACGTTGAGCCGAAGTGTGTTCGCGCCACAGCCGACAACGTCTCATAGGTCCCCTGTAAGATTCCCTGGGTTGCAATGTAGATCCAGCTTCCTGCCGTCATCTGGCCGTACATAATCAGGCCTTGCGCCTCCAGCTTCCGGAAATAATCCCATGTCGCCCAGTGGGGAACAAGGTTGGAATTGGCGATCAGGACACGCGGGGCATCCTCATGTGTTTTAAAAACCCCCACAGGCTTTCCGGATTGAACCAGCAAGGTTTCATCCGATTCCAACTCCTTCAGGGTTTTAATGATTTGGTCAAAGGCCTCCCAGTTCCTGGCTGCCTTACCCGTACCACCATAGACAATCAATTGCTCCGGAAGTTCAGCCACATCCGGATCCAGATTGTTCATCAACATCCGCATGGCAGCCTCTGTCTGCCAAGACTTACAGCTTAAGGTAGTTCCTCTTGGTGCTCTAACAACTCTTGCCATCTTTTATCCCTCCTTTTACCCGCCCAGATAGGCCCGCTGGACCTCTGGGTTATCTTTTAGTTCCTGTGCATTACCTTCCCATCGGAATCGACCAGTCTCAAGAACATATCCCCGATGGGAAATAGCCAACGCCTTCCTCGCATTTTGCTCCACAAGGAGAATTGTTTTCCCTTCCTTGTTCAAACCTTTGATAATCCCGAAGACCTCCTGCACAAAACGGGGCATCAGCCCCAGAGAAACCTCATCCATAAGGATCAGAGATGGATTCCCCATCATCGTCCTGGCAATGGCAAGCATCTGCTGTTCCCCGCCGGAGAGGGTTTTTGCACGCTGGCTCCGTCTCGAATACAAGGTGGGAAAGCGTTCATAAACATCATCCAAGCGCTTCCTCATCACTTCCTTGTCTATTATGAGATACCCCCCCATTTCAAGATTTTCACGAACATTCATATCCCCAAATAGCCTTCGTCCTTCAGGGACGATCCCGATACCTAATTTCGCCCGCTCATGGGCAGTGAGATGGGTAATATCCACCCCGTTCATTTTGATTGACCCACGGTATGCCGGCTGGAGTCCCATCAGGGTACGCAGAATACTCGTTTTACCCGCACCGTTAGCCCCGATAATGGTAATAAGTTCCCCATCCTCAATGGAAAAAGAAACGCCATGGACGGCACGAAATTCACCGTAACGCACGACAAGATCCCGAACATCAAGCATCCTCTTCCCTCCCGAGGTATGCATCGATAACATGGGGATTTTCACGAATATCCTCAGGTGGTCCCTCCGCGATCTTCGACCCGTGATCCAGCACGACAATCCTCTCACAAAGTTCCATCACCACCGGCATGTTGTGTTCAATGACAAGCACTGCTACCCCCTCTCTATTGAGTTCTCGTATCAAACCGATCAGTTGATCCATCTCTTCATGGCGTAGCCCGCCCGCTGGTTCATCCAGCAGGACCAACTCGGGGTGAAGTGCCAAGGCACGGGCAATCTCCAGACGTTTCTTGAGCCCAAGGGGAAGATTTTCAGCCTTCTGTTCCGCATATGACATCAGTCCAACACGTCTCAGAAACTCTGAGGCCTCAGAAAGGTAGGCTTTCGTCCGAAAACGAGACAGCGATGCAAAAAAGCTTGGGTAGTGTGAGGCACCCAACGCAACCAGTACATTCTCAATTACAGTCAATCCGGAAAAGGGACGAACAATTTGAAAGGTCCTCCCAATCCCCATGGCCGCTATCTTAGAAGGCCCGAACCCCGAAAGGTCTCTTCCCTTATACCGGATAGACCCCGATGTCACAGGATAGGTTCCTGTAATGAGATTGAAAAGGGTCGTTTTCCCCGCACCGTTTGGGCCGATCAGGCCGAGAATTTCTCCCATTCCCATCGCGAAGGAGACATCATCCAGGGCCTTCAAGCCCTCGAAATACTTGGAGACGGAATCTACTTCAAGCAGAGATCTCATTTACGACCGTTTCCTTTTTCCACAAGCGCTTGACGTTCCGGATGATAAAACTGTCGATGCCCAGGAGTCCCTGAGGCTGAAACCTCATCAAAACTACCAGCATTGCACCATACAAGAGGGTCCGGTAATCGAGGATCGGCCTGAAAAACTCCGGTGCAACCCCAAGAATAATCGCCCCTATGATCGGTCCCCTCAGGGTACCAATTCCGCCGAAGACGACCATCGAAAGTATGACAATCGATTCCGGGAATCCAAAATCCTGTGCGCTTATAAAGGACATAAAATGGGCATAGAGGCCTCCTGCCAGGCCAGCCATGGCGCTTCCCAGAACGAAGGCGATGACTTTGAACCGGGTGAGATTCACCCCCGACATCTCAGCAGCCGTTTCATCTTCACGAATAGATGCAAGGGCAAGCCCGGTCCAACTGCGTGTCAGCCACCCATCAATGACGATAGCAATCAGGACAAACAAAACAACCATGACCAGATACACGGATTTGGTCATCTCTACACCATTGAGGGACGGAAGGGGGATATTGCTGATTCCCAGTGCTCCCCCGAAAAATGGAACGTAAAGAAAGACCGCTTGCACAACGAAGTTGATACCCATGGTTGTAATCGCCAGGAAATCCTCTCTAACCCGGAGGCAGGGAATCCCCAGGATCGCCCCTACAATCCCTGTAACCACAATAGCAAAGGGAAGGCATATAAAAAACGGCGCCCCAAGTCGTGTTGCCAACATCCCGGAAGCATACGCTCCAATGCCGAAAAAGGCGGCATGACCAAGTGAAATCTGCCCCGCATAGCCCGTAATGATATTCAGGCTGATGGCAAGGATGACATAGATTCCAATCGTGATTGACACGGTCATAACATAGGCAGACATTACACTACTCCTTACCCAACAATCCGTAGGGACGAAACATGAGCACGGCAATCATTACGATAAAAGCCAGGGCGTCGCGCGGCAGAGGTATGTTCACAAACCCTATCAAAAATGTCTCTGAAATTCCGACCAGAAACGCCCCCAATATAGTCCCGGGGATGCTTCCCATACCCCCAAGTACAATAATCGCGAGGGCCTTGTAGGCAGGGATGTCACCCATGGTTGGATAGACCGAATTATAGAAAACCCCCACCAGCACACCCGCAGCCCCGGCAAGGGCTGAACTTATAAAAAAACTCAGGGAAATAATTCGCTCGGTCGCCACACCGAGTGCATCCGCCATTTCCCTGTCCATCGAAACGGCGCGAAGCGCCTTACCCATCCGCGTTTTTGAAATCACCCACCAGAGCAGGACAAGGAGCGCAATTGTAACACCAAAAACTAGCATCTGTGGGGCACTGATCCTTACTGAACCAAAAATCCAGGGTTTCTGCCTAAAATGCACGGGAAAGGCCTTCACATAAGGGCCTGAAATAATACGGAATGCCTCCTCCATGGCGATAAACAGTCCGATACTCGCAATCAGCGGAACAATCCGTGATTTATCCAGCATAGATTTGTACAAGAAACGCTCAATAACAATTCCGGACACACCACTTAATGCCATGGCAACGATCATGGCAAGAAACAGATTCGGTATAAAACGATAGGCCCACAAACCGAGGTATGCCCCCATGGCATACACACCGGCATGGGCAATGTGGAGAATCTTCAGTACCCCGTATACGATGGTAAGCCCAAGGGCAATAAGGGCGTAGATACTCCCGATTGTAATTCCGTTGACGATCTGTTGTGCAAGCATCCCAATCACCTTTCCCTGAAGAGGCACAAGGCCTCTTCAGGGGAAAATACAGTGACTAATTACTTTTCAGGGGGTGTAATAATTTCCGGATCTGAAATCACCCCGTAATAGTGGAAAGCACCATTCTTGACAACCTGGACCTGAACCGGCTTCATCACCTCACCAATTTTGTTAAAGTGCTTAATAAGTCCGGTCAAGCCATCAAAATTCTTTGTGCTTGCAATGGCGTCGCGAATGGCCTTGGGATTCGTCCCCGCCTTCCTGATGGCATTTGCCACAATCATGAAGGCATCGTAACTGGAGGCTCCAACCATATCCGGTTCCATCCCGTATTTTGCCTTATACTGTTTGATGAAGTCCTGAACGAAAGGACGGGGGTCATCCCGGTTAAGGTTGGTCGTAATGACGACACCTTCTGCGGCATCACCGGCAAGTTCCAAGAATTTCGGGGAATCGAAGCCCTCTTCACCAAGGATTTTACAGGTAAGTCCCAATTCCCTTGCCTGCTTGACAGCCAGGGCTGCCTCTTCGTAATACCCACTAATGAACAGGAGATCAGGAGAAAGCCCCTTGACCTTCGTCAACATGGCGGAAAAATCCTTCGTTCCGATGGCAAAGGCATGTTCATACACGACCTTGCCGCCAAACTTCTTTGCACGCGCATGGAAACCCCTTGAAAGCGCACGGCCAAAATCGTTATCGATGGTAAATAAAGCCAGGGTCTTCGCCTTCAAAAGATTCACAGCTACCTCACCGGCTGCCTTCCCCTCGATCTCCCCGAGAAACCCATTCCTAAAAATGTATGGGCCCGCTTTTGTAATACTTGGATCCACGGCATAGCCCGCCACCATAGGAATTCCAGCTTTGTTGAAAATGGGTGCCGTAACCCGTGTGGGTGTGCTGTAAGAACCACTCACAACGGCGATTACTTTGTCTTTCTCGATGAGCTTATTGGCAATTGCAACCGATTCCTTGGGATTATCCCTGTCATCATAAACAATTAGTTTGACCGGATTACCGTTCAATCCACCGGACTTGTTAACCTCTTCAACCGCCAGCATGACGGCATTTTTAGCAGAGGTTCCATCCGCTGCAGCAAATCCCGTTAGTGGTGCAAAAAACCCAATCTTGATGGGCGCGGCAAACAATGTCCCAATGCCCAGGCAAACCACCAATGCGCCAATAAGACTACCCAACAACCACTTTTTCATCTTCTTTCCTCCTTTTTAAAAGTTTACGCTTTTACTTCTTAGACTGTTTTAAATTGATGCCTCACCTCCTTCCCTTTTCACGTCGTTTCATTTCTTCCCACTGAATGCCGACAGCCCCTGAAAGAATCAGTGCGCCTCCCATGGCCTGTCGTAGAGACAGCCGTTCATCAAAAAAAACAAATGCGCAAACACTGCGGCAAGAACCTCGACCGTCGCCACAACTCCTGCCCTGGAGGCCTCAACATACTGAAGCCCTACTGTATATAGAAAATATCCCAGCAAACTGGGACCAACGCCTAAAACAAACAGCCAGAACCATGACCGAGGTGTAAACCTGGTTTGAATCTTACCAGTAAACATCCCCCATAGCAAGAAAAAGAGACTCCCGAATAACAAAGCATAAAACAATACAGTAGCCGGTCTATACCTTGCCAGGGCCTTTTTGCCGAAAAGGCTATACAAGGCGGAAAATAACCCGGCACCCAAACCATAAAAAATGCCCAATCTGCTTATGTGGCTGGCCCACAAACCTTCATGAATGACAAGCAGGATAACCCCCATCATACTCGCCAAAAGGGCATAGACCTTGATACCGGTTAAAGGCTCTTTTAAGATGAAAAATGATAATATCATCAGAAAGACCGGGTAGGTATACAGTAAAACAACCGACAGGCTTACCCCTATTTTCTGGATGGCGCTGAAATAGCATAATGAGTTTAAACCGATACTCAACAGTCCGTAGATGGCAAAAAAGGGTACGTCTCGTTTCCTTATCCTTAAGAAAGGACGGGCAAAAATCATTAATCCAATAAGCAGGGTTATCGTTCCAAAAAAGGCGCGGTACTGCACAAGTGTTACAGGGGAATCGATCTCCCTATAAAGGATTCGACCGACAATCCCCAGCATACCCAGGGAAACGGCTCCGGTAACAACGAGGCCGTAGCCTTTCCGGATTTCTGCCCTATTAGCCAATGACTTCCTCCATGGGGTTGAAATCAGCATTAAACCGGTACCGGTCTGATCTATAAACATAGTGTACCCACGTCA
>Ga0114934_10003363_pt1 | contig 10013 bp, 7 predicted proteins | sample 4SBtaG_2_FD_99695 | JGI IMG/M metagenome (GOLD analysis project Ga0114934, IMG submission 99695) | Deep subsurface microbial communities from Kolumbo volcano to uncover new lineages of life (NeLLi) - 4SBTROV10_white metaG | ecosystem: Environmental > Aquatic > Marine > Volcanic ...
TGTGATTTCAACCATTCATCATTTGGTTTTGTAAAAGTAATACTTTGTCTTGCCATATTATTAAGTTTTGATGCAAATATACACCATATTTGAATCTGATACAAGTGGTCATTAATATTGGTGTTTATGGCTTTAATATGGTGCGTGCTGCTTCCGGTAGTTATCAGGTTTGCGACGAATGCCTTTCGTGCAAAATACTTATAACCTCTATCTCATTTTCAGATATTAAGTGATATAATATTGTATGTTGGGGGTATGTGCTTTCTATTCGTCAGCGCTGGCAAAGACATACATATTTACAAGTTTTGGCTTGTGCGATGGGCTTTTCGAGCGACTTGGCAATGTGTATGGCTTTTTGCGTTGGATTTCATTTTGTTATTGTCTATTCTTTTTAAAATTTTCTGCTTGTTCAAATATCTCAACGTAAACTTCATCTCTTTCTACTGGCGGATAACCGTGTTCGTCAAGCAATAAAATCAGTCCGACTTTTAGAGAAGATTTAATATCTTCTCTTTTGCTCCAGTCTGGAAATTTAGCTTGTGCATTCACTAAGTCTTTTACAGCTTTTGCCAATTCAATTAGTTTGGCCTCTGGATATTTGAAATCATATTTAATGCACAAGTCTTTCAAAATGTCATAAAATGCTTTTTCCTCAAAATCAATTCCCATTTGGTCACCTGCTGAGAATTCCTTTTGTACTTCCCAAATCAGGTTCGTTAAGTGCTCGGCCATTTCCTCATAAACCTCACTTCGCAAAACATCATCTTCTTTTCTTTCGTTGTATTTATCAACTAAGGATTTCATTTTCTTAGAAAAATCAATTCCTTTTACCTTATTGACTTTCTTAATTTCCGAAATGGCTTTTGCCAAAAGTTGTTGAAGCAATTTTATTTTTGTGTTCGGTAATTTTATCTTGTCAATTTTTGCCAAATAATCTTCATCAAAAAGGTCTTGTTCGTTTTCTGCTTCATCACCGAGTTTAAATATTTCTTGAACCCCATCACTTTCTAAAGCATCTTTTATCATTTCACGAACTTTGGCGTTCATTTGTGCTGTGTCGGGGGCATTTCCTTTTGTGAGTTTAAAAACGATTGAACGAACAGCTAAATAGAAGTGTGTAAAATCTCTTTCCTTTTGTGTTAATTGTTCACTTCCTGCACAAATATCATAGGCTGCTTTTAAACGTTTTACCAACCCCATAAAACGAGTTTCAAGCTCTTTTGTCAATTGTACATATTCGGCAGCCATATTCAGCGTATTTAACTGCTCTAATGCAGAACCACCGAAATATTTTGAACTGTCAAATTTGTGAAAGACTTTGGCTAATAGATCCAAATGATTTCTAACTACAATCAATGACTCTTGAATGTCTTCAAAGTTTTCTTTTTCGCCTTTGTTGTATTTGGCTAAAGCAAGATTCATTTGTTTTTTAATTCCAATGTAATCAACAACTAAACCTTTGTTTTTTCCTTCAAATTTTCGATTTACCCGTGAAATAGTTTGAATTAAGTTGTGTTGTCTAATTGGTTTGTCAATGTAAATTGAATCCAGGAAAGGAACATCAAAACCAGTAAGCCACATATCAACTACAATAGCTATTTTGAAATTAGACTTTTCATTTTTAAACTGTCTGTCTAACTCTTTTCTATAATCTTTTGTACCCAATAAATCATACATTTCCTTAGGGTCATCTTTACCTCTGGTCATTATCATTTTGATACGCTCCATTGGTTTGATTTCCCTTTTTTCTTTATCAGTAAGTTCAGCTCCTTCCTCTGCAACTTTTACTTCCGCCCATTCAGGTTTTAATGCAATTACATTTTTATAAAAATTGTAGCCAATTTCACGGTTACTGCAAACAAACATTGCTTTCCCTTTAACCGTTGAACCTTCTGAAACTCTTTTGTCGTAATGCTCTACAAAATCTTCTGCTAATTTCTGTAATCGGTCTGGGTCACCCAAAATAGAGTTCATTGTGGCAGTTGCCTTTTTACTTTCTTCTATTTGGTATTCGTTAGCTCCTTCTTCTGCAGCTTCTTCATAATACTTTTCAATTTTTTCTAATTCGCTATTGTGCAAAGCAACTTTTGCTGCTCGTCCTTCATAAACAAGTCGTACAGTAATTTCATCTCTTACCGATTCTGTCATTGTGTATGCATCAACCACTTTTCCGAAAACATCTAAAGTTGCGTCAATTGGTGTTCCTGTAAATCCTACAAAAGTTGCATTAGGTAATGAGTCGTGAAGATATTTAGCAAAGCCAAAAGTCTTTTTTACACCTTTAGAAGTTACTTTTACTTTTTGGTCTAAATTGGTTTGACTTCTATGTGCTTCGTCTGAAATACAAATAACATTAGTTCTTTCAGTTAGTAGTTCTGTATCTTCTGTGAATTTATGAATAGTGGTTAAGAAAACGCCACCACTTTTCCTACCTTGAAGCAAGGTTCTTAACTCGGCTCTACTTTCTACACTTTTTACATTATTATCGCCAATAAAACTTTTAGCATTTGTAAATTGTCCTGAAAGTTGGTCGTCTAAATCTGTTCTATCTGTTATTAAAACAATGGTTGGATTTTCAAAATGCTCACTTTTCATTAGTAGGCGAGTGAGGTATAGCATTGTAAAACTTTTACCACTTCCCGTTGCTCCAAAGTAAGTTCCGCCTTTTCCATCTCCATCAGGTTTTTCGGCTTTTTTAATATTCTCATACAACACACGAACCGCATAATATTGAGGATAGCGACAAACTATTTTTTCTTCCTTTTTTGCAGTGTCAGGAATGTAAATGAAGTTTTGGATTATATCTCTGAGCCTTTTTTGGTTTAGCATACCTTGAACAAGCGTAAACATACTATCTATTCCATCTACATCTTTTGCCAATCCCTCAACCCTACGCCAAGCATAATAAAATTCATAAGGGGCAAAAAATGAACCTGCTTTATTATTTACGCCATCACTTATTACGCAAAAGGCGTTATATTTAAAAAGTTCGGGAATATCTCTTTTATAGCGAATTGTTAATTGTTCGTAAGCATTGTGTATTGTGGCTTCTTCTCGAATTGCAGATTTGAATTCAAATACTACAATTGGCAAACCATTTATGTAAATTATGCCATCAGGAATTCGTTTTTCTGTTCCAACAATCTCCAATTGATTTACAAATTTGTAGATATTGTTGTCCTTACCATATTTTGCAGGTGGGTCAGAAAATACATTGTCTAAATCATTACTTTTTCTTTGAGCATCTAATCCAGAATAATCAATCAATTCTATATGAATGTCTTTTTGTTTTCGGTCTACTCTTTTTAAAATAAAACCATCAGCCAGCCAATGCATTATTTTTTTGTTGCTCTTGTAAAGGTCGGCAGAAGAAAGGTTTTTTAGTTGAATAATAATAGATTGGGTTTCTATTACGGTAAGTTGTTCTTTTTTGTAACGATTAAGCAAATAGTTTTTCAAATCATCTTCAATCAATACTTCATCATCTGCTCGTGAAATAGTATTTCCCAAGAAATTTGGAAAACCTTCATTTCCTAAAAGCTCAATAAAAGTCTGTTCTAATTTTGCTTCTGTAAATTTATTCATATTTATTTCGTTATTTCCCAATGTCCGCCTTTATCTGGACCTACTCTTTTTAATTTTTCTATTTTCTTTAGTTTTGCGATATTATTATCGATAGCCGTTGTGCTAATTTTTAATGCTTTAGAAAGTTGCACTTTAGTTATATACGGATTTTCATACATTAATAATAATATTTTAAGTTGATTACCACCAACCTTACCACCAACCTTACTACCAACTTTACTGCCAACCATATCTAATAATTCCTTATCATTAATTTCAGGATTAGCTTCAATTAATTCTATAATTTTCTGTGTAGTTTTCTGTGCACTTTCCATTGAATTTTTTAAAGGGAATATCATTCTTGTAAAACTATCACCAAATACAAAACACTCTTTTGAATAAACCTTTAATATTCGGGGTACGCCAGATCCGAGTTGTTCTACCATATCCAAATCTTTAAAAATTCGCATTAGCTCTTTGTTTTTTGGCAGGGAAAGTCCTGAAAAGAAATCATCTTTACTCATACCTTCGAATAGTCCGCCATAAGAAGTGATTTCCAGACGGTCAGGGAAAATCTCAAATTTTGGAGGTATTTCTCTTGTATAATCGTTATGAACAATTGCGTTTATAACTGCCTCACGTATTGCAACAGCATTCCACAAGCGATTTTCTATTCTTTGCCGAGCTGTAATCGTTGCTGCTGTTCTGTTTTCAATCTCCAATTTGTCCAATACTGCGTTAGATGCTTTTATTAGTGAGCAGTAGCCATATTCATTATTTTCGATTAAATCGGTTCTATCATGACTTGAATATTTGGCAAGTTTGATTGACATTCCGTTTTCATCTGCCATGAGGTAGGCAACATAGTTGTATTTATCGTCTTCGGTAAGTAGTTCCAGATTTTTAGCAAAATTCCGGTTTAAATTTAATCCTTGTGCTTCATAATAAATTTTGAGTTGTGCGAAAGTTAAATCCTGACGTGGTGATACAATTTTTCCGATAGAATTGCGGGTTCGTTTGGCAAAAAGGTTTTCAATCATACGAACCGGCATCGGCTCGGCAGCAGAACCCACACGGATATAACATCCTTTTTCGCTCATTCCTTTTTTTGCAATATAGTAGGGTTTTTCCGAACCGCTTGCAACAATTATTTTAATGATTTGTTTGCTTTCTCTCTCTTCTATCACCACATCAAAAAGTCCCATACAAGATGGTAAAATGTTATTTTTAAGACGGTCTTTTATTTTTAATTGCAGTTCATCCGGCTTATCAACGCCAATAGTTTTGCCGGCTTTATTTATTCCTATATAAATAAAACCACCGTAACGGTAATTTAAAAAAGCAACGACTTCTTTTTCTAAATCATCAGTTAAAATCTGTTTATTTTCTATGCGGTTTGTTTCTGTCATTTTTTATTCTTAATCTATAAATTGTTGCATTTAGTTTGCTTCTGTAAATTTCATCTTGTTTTCAATCTGCTTGATAGGAGCGGTTGCCCATTTCCTGAAATGCACACCTCTGTGAGATTTCACCCTGTAACCAACCGAAATAACTACATCAAGATCATAAAAATTAGTAGGCTTTGTAGAAAAATCGGAATTTCCGATTTTTCTCATAGAAAACTCTTTTTCAAGCTCTTGTTCTTTGTAAATATTAAGAATATGCTCATTAATGGTAGAACGGGATTTTTGAAATAGTTCTGCTATTTGGTCAATATTTAACCATACGGTTTCATTTTCAAAATGGGTTTCTATTTTGACTTTGCCGTCTTCGGTTTGATATAAAAGGAATGATGAATTATGAATGCTGAGTGATGAATTTTTATTTTCCATAATTTTTACCTTTTTGTGCAGATTTAACAATACTCGTTAATATTCTTACTAATTCGTCAGATTCTTTTATTATTTCACTAATCATATTCTCATCAACAAGGTTTGTCGCTTTTAATAATTTCAACCAATAAAGTGTTTCTCTTGCTTCTTTTCGAGATATAGACATTTTTGCAATAAAATCAGCCTTACTTTGCCCTGCTTGTGCTTCTTCTGTATTTGCTCCAATTGAAGTTCCTGAACGCAATAGTTGATTTTCAAGAGTTCGAGATACTCGGTCTTTCTTTTCCAAATATTGACATAAACGAATAATTCGTACTGCAAATTCAAAAGTTCTTTCTGTTATTTTTATTTCAGCATTCATAATTCATAATTCAGCATTCATAATTCAGCATTATTTACAACCCCACGCATCAAAACAGGGCAAAGCGGTTTAATACTATCTTTTAACTGCTCATTTATCTTTTTACGAGTTTCCAAAGTGTGATAAATGGTAACTATGGCTTCTTGTATTTTAATATCAGGTATGGGTAGTTTTACGTTACACATTTCTGTCCAATCAAAAGTTTCTCTGGCACTTCCCCAAGAGTTGAAACGAGTATAACGGTCAAATTCGGTTCTTTGGAAAAACAGATATAAATATTCAGGTAATAATTCTTCTGCCTTACTTACTTCAAAAACGGTATAGATTGCTGAAACAATACAATCTTCTGCACTATTCATTGCTAATGCAATTTTGTCTCCTCTTCTTGAAGTGTCAGCTACATAAACAAACTGACCATTGCGGACAATCTTGTAATTATGAAAACTTACTCCATTAGTATTTGCTTTTGAATTAATTAAAACTTTTGAAGTCGAAATTCCTTGTAAGAAATCAATTTCTAAATTTGTATTCCTCTCATTTACTTGCTGAATATATTTACCTAAAGTTTTTGGCTTTTCTGTCTTTATTAAATCTTCAATATATGTATCACAAATCAACTGCAAATCTGCCAAGCTGTTTTCATATACTTTTTGGTTGTTGAGCAAGCCTTTGTAAAGTGCTACATATTTTTTTTGTTCGTCAATGTCGGGGATTGGCAATCGCACATTACACATATCATCCCAATTAAAAGTCTCTCTGGCACTTCCCCAAGAATTAAAACGAGTATATCTATCAAATTCAGAACGATTAAACCAAATAAAAAGATATTCTGGGATTAGTTTATTTTTATCTTGTACTTCAAAAACTTGATATGCAGGTGACAGAATTGCTTCTTCAACATCTTTTAATAAAGCAACTGTTATTTTTTCACCATTTCTTGAAGTTACTGGACTGAAAGCAAATTGGTTTTTTTTAATTATCCTATAAACTGACATATTCGTTCCAGTTATATTAGCAATAGATTTAATAAACTTTTTTTGAATACTAACACCCAAAAGATTTGTAACCGTTAAATCTTTATTTCGCTTATCAACCAATTGTATGTAATCGCCTAATCTTTTGAATGATGAGTTATGAATGCTGAATGCTGAATTATTGTCTTGATATATATTTTTCATCTTGTCATTCATAATTTATAATTCAGCATTCATAATTAATTTTGTTCTGTCGTTAGACAATAAAATCCTCATCTGTGAAATAGCAATTTGGTTCAATTTTACCAATCGGTCACTTTGTGCTAAACCGTCATTGATAAAAACAGCGTTTAAGTTTTCAAGGTTTGCCAAACAAACCAGTTGGCTTACATTGGCATAATCACGGATATTTCCCTTTTCTTGTGGGTTTTCATCCCGCCATTGTTTAGCTGTTTTCCCAAACAATGCCATATTTAAAATATCGGCTTCATTAGTGTAAACAAAATATATTTGTTTTTTACTTAGGTTTTTGGGGATAAGATTTTCTTTAATAGCATCGGTATGAATTCGATAATTTATTTTTGCCAATTCTCGTTTAGCAGTCCAACCAAGTAGTTTTTGTTCTTCTTCTTTAAGTCTTTGAAACTCTTTTACAATATAAAGTTCAAATTCTACCGAAATCCAACTGGCAAATTTAAAAGCTATGTCTTTATGGGCATAAGTTCCGCCATACCTTCCTGCTTTAACAATAAACCCTTTAGCATTTGTGGTATCTATCCATTTCTTAGGGGAAAGTGTAAAGGCGTTTAAGCCTGCTTGCTTTCTAAACCCCTCGAATTCGAGGGGTTTAAAATCAGGATTGTAAAGCGTTTCCCAAATACCCAAAAATTCAATGGTATTACGGTTTCTCATCCAATTTGCAATAACCGCACTTGTATCATCTGTTTTATATTTAGCAATGTCAGTTAAGGAAATATAGTCTTGCTCATTGGTGGCAATTACCGTTATTTCATTTCCTTTAACTGCTATCTTCTTATTCTTCTTACTCATAGTTCGTATCCAAGTGTTTTAAAAGCGTTAATCAATTGGTTCTGTGAGTTTTTTTCCTCTTGCAATAATGTTTTGAAATCTTTTTGAATACGCTTCATTTCGGTGTCAAAATCTATTCCGCTGTCCTTATCAACAAACTCAATGTATTTACTTGGTACAAGCGAAAAATCGTTGGCTTCAATATCTTCAAAACTGGCAGATTTGCAAAATTCAGGGATATCCTGATAGAATGATGAGTTATAAATGCTGAATGCTGAATTATTGTTTTTCTTTTCATTCATAATTCGTAATTCATCATTCATAATTTCCTGCTGCGCAGGATGCTGTTGCCAGTTATGAAAATTGAGTGCCACTTTCTCAATGTCTTGTTCCGTCAGTAGTACATATTTTTTTTCGTATTCGCTTCCCCAACGCCTTAAATCCATAAACAAGATTTCTTTTTCACGGTTTCGGTAGTGTTTGAATGATGAGTTATGAGTGCTGAATTCTGAATTGTTTTTTTCTTTTAATTCATCATTCATAATTAAGCATTCAGCATTCTTTACTGTTCTCTCCTTTTTATTCTTATTAAGAATCCAAAGCGTTACGCTAATATCAGTTGTGTAAAATGTATTTCTTGGGATAATAATAATGGCTTCAACCAAATTATTTTCAATTAGCTTTCTACGAATTTTATATTCTTCACCACCACCAGATAATGCTCCGTTGGCAAGAATAAAACCTGCAACTCCATTTTCAGAAAGTTTGGAAACCATATTGAGAATCCAACCATAATTGGCATTACTTTTTGGCGGCACTTCATAACCCATCCATCTTGGGTCGTCCAACAATTCATTTTCGCCTCTCCAATCTTTCAAGTTAAAAGGTGGATTAGCCATTATGTAATCAGCTTTTAAATCTTTGTGTTGGTCGTTTGCAAATGTGTCTGCGTGTTTCTCGCCAAGGTTTGCTGAAATCCCTCTTATGGCAAGATTCATTTTTGCCAATTTGTAAGTTGTTGGTGTATTCTCTTGTCCGTAAATAGAAACTTCCTTTTTGCTTCCCTGGTGGGCTTCAATAAATTTGATAGACTGTACAAACATTCCGCCTGTTCCACAACAGGGGTCATAGATAATCCCTTTATATGGTTCTATTAATTCAGCAATAAGGTTTACAATTGTTTTTGGTGTGTAGAATTCGCCTTTACCTTTTCCGCTACTTTCTTTCAGGGCAAATTTGCCTAAAAAGTATTCGTAAACTCGTCCAATAACATCTTGTCCATCATCTTTGAGCGTATCAATACCATTGATGGTATCTAATAAAGAAGCAAGTTTTGTTTTGTCTAAGGCTAAACGAGAAAAATAATTATCCGGCAAAGCTCCTTTCAGAGCAGGATTGTTTTTCTCAATTGTGTTTAGAGCCGTATCAATTTTTAAGGAAATATCATTTTGCTTGGCATTTTTAATAATGTAGCTCCAACGAGAAATTTCATCTAAGAAAAATACATTTTTCATAGTGTAGAAATCTTTCATTTCCACATATTTCTCTTTGCCTTCGTCAATTAGTTCTTTTTTACGTTCCTCAAATTTATCACTTGCAAATTTTAAGAAAATCAGTCCAAGTACAACGTGTTTGTATTCTGCCGGTTCAACTGAACCTCTCAATTTATCACACGATTGCCAAAGTGTTTCTTCTATTGATTTCTCTTTTATTACTTTTTTTGCCATCTATATTTTTTGTCTTTTTATTCAGTTTGTAAAGTTACTTTTTTTGTTTTGTTTTTTGTCCAAGCCTGGGCTAAAAAATAGCTTCCCGAAATAAATTCGGGACAGACTTTTTGGTTTTTTAGGGTTTGTCTGTGTGTCGGCAAAAACCAAATATGATATTTGTTCGGTTGGCTCTTTTTTTTGCATTACACTTAACTCAAACAATATCACTTTTTTAACGAGGCTTTGGTAAATATGTAATCGGGAATATCCTGGTTAAATTTAATTTGTGTGATGTTGAAATCGGTGCCCAATCCGTTTTTCAGCATGTCTTTAAAATTGATACTCATGGGAAACCAACGTCCACTGATTAACTTTACATCACTAAAAACAATCCGTTTTAACAGCTGTCCGCTTTTGGCAAATAGCTCTTCTTTCAATGGGACAAATCGTTTGATGTCAATCCACATTTTCCTACGATAGTAAGCTGTATTTGCTACCTTGGCTGTTAGCTCAAGAACAAAACATTTATTACCCTCCCAATCAA
>Ga0114934_10003364_pt1 | contig 10012 bp, 9 predicted proteins | sample 4SBtaG_2_FD_99695 | JGI IMG/M metagenome (GOLD analysis project Ga0114934, IMG submission 99695) | Deep subsurface microbial communities from Kolumbo volcano to uncover new lineages of life (NeLLi) - 4SBTROV10_white metaG | ecosystem: Environmental > Aquatic > Marine > Volcanic ...
AGATTCAAGCAGATGTTGAACTTAGTATTACATCTCTCCACTAACAAATGTCATTAGTTGATGAATATAGCGCTGCGAAAAGTCAAATTTTATTCCTGCCGCAGCATAGATTTCAGGGATAGTCTTTGTATATCCGAGTGATAACCCGTTCCGGTATTGTTGTATGGCTTTCGCCCTGTTTTCCGAAAAGTTTTTCCAAACGGCAATAGCACCCAACTGCGAAAAAGCATATTCAATGTAATAGAAAGGCACTTCAAATAAATGAAGCTGTTTTTGCCAAATAATCGTTTTTTCGTTATCCAAGCCTGTCCAATCGACAATACCGGCAGGGTGGAATTCCTCGTATATTTCTATCCACTGTGATTCCCGTTCGGCAATACTGTGTTCCGGATGGGTATATATCCAATGCTGAAATTTATCAATCGTCATAATCCACGGTAATACTTTCAAAACACCTTCCAACTGTGTGCGTTTGGCGCGTTTCAAATCATCAGCATCGGGGAAAAACAAATCCCAATGCGACATAGAAATTAATTCCATTGACATGGAAGCCAACTCAGCCACTTCCGAGGGAAATTCTTTAAACTCCACCTGAGGCAAATCTTTTGTAAGAAAGGAATGAATGGCATGTCCGCCCTCGTGAACCATGGTTTCCAAATCGTGTAGCGTATTGGTAAAATTACCAAATATAAACGGTACCCCTGTTTTATACAAAGGGTAGTTAAATCCGCCGGGTGCTTTATTTTTCCGTGACACCAAATCAAGGTGTTTCATTTCCTTCATTGTTTTCAGGAAAGTGCCAAATTCCGGGTCTAGTTCAGTAAAACAGGTAATGGTATTATCAATTAAATCATTGATTTCCGAATAAGGATGCAGCGGTGGTTTGCCGGAAGTATCCACTTCCAAATCCCAGGGCTTTAATTTTTCTACACTTAGTTGTTTTTGTCGCTGCCTATATAATTCAGACACTAATGGTACCACTTCGTTTTTTACTGAAGTGTGGAAAGTTTCACAATCTTTTACCGTATAATCAAACCGCCCCATTTCGTCAAACTTATAATCACGGTAATTTTCATATCCTGCATTTCGTGCTATTTGTGTACGCAGGCGAATAAGTTTAGTGTAAAGTTCATTGAGTTCATCTTTAACAGAAAGGCGTTGTTCATTGATTTTATAAAAAACTGCCTCTCTTATTTTTCGGTCAGGGTCATGCAAAAAATTATTGGCCTGCTGTAAGGTAAGCTCTTTACCTTCATATTCTATTGTGAGTTTTGAAACAATATTCCCATATGTTTGTTCCATTTGCCTCATCTCAGCAAGTAGAGGTATATTTTCTTTACGGAAAATTTCAATTTGTTTCTTTACACTCCTAATTAAGATATGATAAGGTTCTTTGGGTAATTCATCTACTGCAGAAGAATCAATCAGCTTTTTATTTAATTTGTTTTCATATTGCTCTATATGTGGCAATATTTCACTAATAAACGAAGCAAATGCTATTTGATAAGTTTTGTTCTCAGTATGACAATTCGTATTAATATATCGCCAAGCCATATCCTCTTCTATTACTTCCGAAAGTTCACTTCTGTCCGAAAGCCATTTCCGAATATCTGTTGCCGTATTTATTTCACGCAACAGTAAATCTTCAAAATAAGGTTTTACATCATTAAAGCTCTTGATAATTAAGTCTTTGGGTAAATAGTGCATCTGCTTTATGATTCTTTTGGTTTTTCGGTTTCTTTATCTTTGTTTTCAGTATCCGTCGTTTTTGTTTCCTTGGTCTTATCGAATTTCAAGACATTATTTTTCTGTAAAATATTATACCATTTTACCACTTTTTTTATATCGGAAACATACACCCGGTCTTGGTCATAATTGGGTAGCACTTTCTCAAAATAATTTTTCAATTCATCACCGGATGACTTATGTGTAATTTTTGTTGGTTGACCATTTTCCACCTCATAAATATTCTGAAAAACATCTTGAATCGGTTTTTCTTCTGTTTCGGTAAAGACGGCAATATCTGAAAGCGCACTAACCTGATAATGTTGATCAACCATCATTCGTTTCTGATCTTCAAATGATTCTACAATAATACCTTTTCCTGATTGGACTACTATTTTGTAAAGTTCTCCTTTTCCTGAAATTGAAACAATATCCTTTAACATTTTTATTTATAATTTTAGTTAATAATCAAAATTTAAAAGCATCTAAACCATGCCTCTTCGTTTTTTTATTTCCCTGTATGCTTCATTTACATTCTCAAACTTTTCTTCGGCTGTTTTTTTCATTTTTTCGTCTAAATAGCTAACCTTATCCGGATGAAACTTCATTGCCATACGACGATAAGCTTTTTTCACTTCACTGTCTGAAACGGAAGGTGAAATACCGAGAATCTTATAAGGGGCATCACTATCGTCAATAAACATTGCCTTAATGGCATTAAAATCTGTTGGTGAGATTAAAAAATCATTAGCAATCTGTTGAATAACGGTTAATTCATTTTTGTGTATTTCACCGTCGGCATTAGCAAGATTGAATAAGAAGTTAATGAGTTCCACGCGGGAAGAATAATTCATATTATCCCTTATTTGTGTTGTAACTTCTGTTAGATTAATATTTTTCTTTATTAAATCGCGTAAGAGCAGTAGCATCTCCTTGGCACGCAATTCGCCGAAATTTTTAACTAGAAAACGCTTGACAAAATTAAGTTCTGACTGTAAAATTTTATTATCAGCTTTAATAACAACGGCTGTTAATACCATTAGACTTGCCGTAAAATCATTTTGTCGAATTTGAGAATGCGGTATTTTTTTATTTGAAGAAGCATCTATCAAACTTCCGAGGGCAAAACCAATAATACCACCAATAGGACCAAAAAAAGCAAAACCTAAACCGCCTGAAATCCAACGCGAATAACCCATTATTTAATATTTAATAACTGTTTATGAATAGTTAATACTTGTGGCAAAAGTAATTTTTTTTCATCATTGATTATTACAAAATCTGCAATTTTTTCTTTTTCTGCATCTGTCATTTGTACTGACATTCTTTTCTTAATTTCATCCACAGAAAATCCATCTCTTTCGCTTAGCCGTTTGATTCTTAATTCATTAGTAGATTTAACTAAGATAGTTTTATCTAACCGGCGAAAAAGTCCTGTTTCAAAAAGTAAAGCCGATTCTTTTATAATATACGACACTTCTTTTTGATTTGAACACCATCGGTTAAAATCCGCCATGACAAATGGATGAACGATACGGTTAATTCGCTCTCTGGTTTCACTATTAGAAAACACCATTTTTCGTAAATAGTCCTTATCAATATCTCCGTTTGACCGGTAAATGTAACTTCCAAAGTTTTCTATTAAAAGCGTCTTTAATTCAAGATTTGTTGTATAAAGTCGTTTTGTATGTTCATCCGAATTGTAAACAGGCATACCAAGATGCAAAAAAATATCAGCTACATAGGTTTTTCCGGAGCCAATACCACCTGTTATACCAACCTTAATCATTACTTTTCTGCTTTTCTGAAAAAAGAAATGAAATTCTTTTAGGTGAAAATGAAATATCAAATACCTTTTTAGGTCTATGTTCCAAGTAAATAGGAATCTTAGAATCCTTGGCATTGACCACAGAAGAATAATTGGCAACAGCCTTAAATTGTTCCGGTAAAATTTCATTAAAATGATTGAGCGCAACCTTATATTTAACAGAAATTTTATCAGGCACAAAGTTAACAGACAACGAATCCGGAATCCCTTTCATCACAACAGGGATATTAATAGTTTTTTCTGTAAATTGTTGTACATTAAGAAAAAGCAAGATTTTATCTTTTGAAAATGTAACCAGGTTGATTTCTTTTAACGATAGCATTTTCTTAACAGGTTCATCTAAAATTTTTAAATCATATTGCTCTGTTTTTACTACGGTCATTGTATCAATAATTGCTTTCGGTCCTTTTGCAATAACATAATCCGGTGAAATAATTGCGCGGTCTGCAACGACATATTGTTTAGCTAACCGATATACAATATCTGCTTCTACAGGTATTTTTTTCTCAACCATTGACGAAAACGAAAAAACAAGTGTTTTTGGGAAAATATCTTGGACTTTTACATTAGAAGGAAATTTTCGTCTCAGGTCATTTAAAAGCATATTCGTTTGAAAGCTGAAATGATTTGATTGACTATGATTTGATATTTCTTTATAATCAATGATATATGGAAATATAAAACCAGAAAACTCGTATTTAAGTAAATCGAATCCATTGCTTGTTATTTGTAACTGAAAATTATCCGGTAATTCCTGTATTAGTATTTTATCCTTAGGAAAAGAAGTATATTTTACAGGATAATCAATGACTGTAGTATATTCTTTGCTAAGCGCAATGAGAAACCAAAAAACAAAAGCAATAAGGACAAAAATGAGAAAAACAATAAAATTTTTCCTATTCCTGAAACCCAAAAGCCTCAGAATATCTTTTGACTTTTTTTTTGTAATATTTTCCTCCAAGGAAAATTATTTTTTTTGTTCTAAATCGCCGGCATCTCTCAAGATTGCACTCAAATCAACTTTTACTCTTGTGTCGGGTGCAATTTCAATAAGTGCATGCGTATCTTTAATCTCTGCAATTTTTCCGTAAATTCCACCAGTCGTAATAATTTTATCGCCTTTTTTAAGAGCCGATCTAAACTTTTTTACATCTTTTTGTTTTTTCACCTGCGGTCTAATCATAAAGAAATAAAAAACGACAACAATAAGGACTAAAAAAAGTATAGACATCATTGGGTTTTGTTTCTGACCACCTGAAGGCTGTGACATTAATAATACAGTGTTAATAAATTGTAACATAAGATTCAAATTTTAATTTATAATTATTTATTTATTTAATTCATCCGGTGTTATGACCTCTGCCATAATTTCCAAATAAGTTCTATTAGGTTGTGTATTAGCAAGAATCGTAATCGTTTTATGTTGCATTCCCCGTTTTCCTGAGCTGCTAAATACAACTTCCAACTCAGCTTCTTCTCCGGGTTTTAGCGGATTTTTGGAAAAGGTAGGAACGGTACACCCACAAGTTGTACTAACGGAGGAAATGATTAAATCTGATTTGCCAACATTTTTATATTTAAAAGAATGAGCCACTTTTTCGCCCTCAACCAATACGCCAAAATCAAATGAAGTTCCTTCAAATTTAAATTTCGGCAGTTTACTTTGGTCAAGCGTTGTATCTCTTTCTGTGATTGGATTTTCAATCACATCAGTAGGAATAAGATTATCACCGCCTTGATTATCTTTTGTTTTATTATTACAAGAAGTTGTAAAAAAAAGTAAAAATAGACTAAAAATAATGACCGTTACCTTCATGATTTTTTTTGCAAATTTAATATAGATTTATTCATTATATCCATTATTTTTCAACTAATCCTCTTCCTGTTTTATGGATCATCTTTTTTTCTTTGAAATCAGTAGCAATTTTATCCAATATACCGTTGATAAAAGCCCAACTTTTGGGTGTACCGTAAACTTTTGAGATATCAATATACTCATTAATTGTAACTTTTACAGGAATGGTAGGAAAATGTAGAAATTCCGTAATGGCCAATTGAACAATGTATAAATCCAAAATAAAAACCCGTTGCAAATCCCAGTTTTTCAGAAACGGAATCATTTGTTTTTCTCTTTCCTCCTGTTCTAAAATAGTTTTTTCCAAAAGATTGTGGGCAAATTGTCTATCATCATCGTTTTTATACATCGGGAAAAAATTAATTTCTGAAGCTGTTTCATTAATCCCTTTAATTGTTTTTTCAGCCATATTTAAAGCAAATTCAATGTCATCATTCCAATAGATTGACATGGATTCCAACTCAATATATGCAGGCGGATAAAGATGTACAAAATAGGTAAAAAATTTGACAAGAAATCTTTTATCCGATTGGTAACACGGCTCTTCGTCCATCAAAGACTGAAACACTTTTGTTTCTTGAAAGTCTAAAAACATCTCCTTTAAAAATTCAGAATGAGCGTTCCAACCAATTTTATAGTTTATTTTATATTGTGATAGTATTTTGCTATTCCTGAGCATCTTAAGGATAGTATTATTAGCTATCCGCTCAAATGGTTCTCTCTTTATTTCATCAGAAAAAAATTTCCCTTTTTCAATTTCAAGCTTCTGTTCCGATAGATTATGCAATTCAAGCAATAAATCCAAAAATAAAAAATATAAATTATGGTATTCAAGAATGCTTTTGTCTAAATTTTTGTTTGCCTGTTCAATATCAAACTTAGGATTTGAAAACAGATGTGCATAGTATATCTGTAAAACCTTTATCCGTAATAATCTTCTGCTTATCATTTAATGTATAAAAGCAATTAAATTCGGTCACAAAGAAACTAAATATATTTAAGTGTAAAAAATTTCAACAAAATCTTTTACTTTTATTTTAGGGGAGATTTAATAATTAGTTTGCATCTTTTTCATTATCTTTGTTTCTTAAAAGAAAGTAACTTTTAGAAGTTTCCTAAAAAAACATATCTTTGTAAAATGAATAAAAATAAACATTAAGTATGGAAAGGAATGAAAATGACAAAAGAGAACCTCGGGAAGAAGTATTTTCTCAAGTTTTGAGGGCAGGCAAAAGGACCTATTTCTTTGATGTTAAAATTACTTCAAACAATGATTATTATTTGACAATTACCGAAAGTAAAAAACGATTTGATAATAGACAGGGAAGACCTTATTATGAGAAACACAAAATTTTCTTATACAAAGAAGATTTTGACAATTTTATGGATTCTTTTTCTAAGACTGTCGATTTTATCAAACAGGAAGTGCCGGCGTTTGAAAGGCGTCCATTACGAGAAGAAAGAGAATTGAAAACACCTAAAAAAAAAGAAGTCACCAATGACAATAATAACGAAATAAATACAGAAAATTTTTCTAATGTTGATTTCGATGATTTAGGAAATGAAACCGAAAACACAGAAGACAAGACTGGGGGGAAATAAATAGAATCTGTCTATAAAGTTAAGAGTCTGAACTATAATGTTCGAGTTCGAGGCTTTCGAAAACCTGAAAATCAGGAGTTCCCCCTGAGGATGGACAAATTTTATTAGATTACAAATATTTTTGTAGTTTAATAATCAGCGAATCATATTCTATCGGTTTGCTGATATATTCATTACAACCGTGAGCATAGCATATTTCTTTCTCATTATTAAGTGCATAGGCAGTTTGGATTAAAACCGGCAGGTCGGGGTTTTTCTTTTTAACTTCTTTTAATACAGTTAATCCATTTTTTATAGGCATTTGAATGTCTAACAAGAGAATATCGATATGATGATTATTAAATAATTCAAGGGCTTCTTCGCCATTTATTGCTTTAAGCACTTTAATACCCGTGGTCGAAAGCATTTCCTCAAGCAAAAGCAAACTGACCTCATCATCTTCGGCAACTAAAATAGTTTTATTTTTCCAATCAATATTAAATTTAGGTTGGCGTTTTGGCACTTTTTTCTTTTTTGTAGCTTGCTCAAACGGAATCGTAAAATAGAACTGACTTCCTTCGCCATAAATAGATTCAACCCAAATATTACCCCCCATTTGTTCCACAATTTTCTTTGAAATAGCTAAACCTAATCCTGTGCCGCCAAAGTTTTGTTTATTATTCTCGTCAAACCCTTGTGTAAATCGATCAAAAATATATGGTAAACTATTTGATGGAATGCCAATACCTGTATCCGACACAAAAAATTGTATTTTATCTTTGTTTTTCACTTTTACAAACCCAAATCTAATAATGCCAGTCTGAGTAAATTTCATAGCATTACTTAATAAGTTATCAAGCACTTGTTGTAACCGATAAGAATCAATTATAATAGAAGGACTATCTTCAGTTTTTGGCAAAATCAATTCCAGTTTAATTTGCTTTTCTTCACGCCGTTTGATTTCCAAATTATAAAAATCAAATAAATTCACCACCAAGTTCTTCAAGTCTGTCTTTATTGGATTAAATTTCAGCTCGTTGGATTCAATCTTTGATAAATCAATGATATCATTGATTAAGTGTAATAATATTTTCCCACTGTTTTGAATATGGTGGATATATTTTTTTCTTTGATTTTCAGAAATATTTGAATTTCTAAGCATTTGTGCAAAACCAAGAATGCCATTCATTGGTGTCCTAATTTCATGCGACATATTGGAAAGAAATGCAGACTTCAACTTATCCGCTCTTACCGCTTTTTCTTTGGCCATTTGTAGTTGTTTCTCTACTTCTTTTTCTTGTGTTAAATCAACGAATGTTATTAAAATACCAACTAATTCGTCATAAACAAGAATAGGATTAAAGGTGAGTTTTGCGGACAAGAGTTTTCCCCATTTACTGGTGTAATTAAAAAAAGTTTGTACCGGTTCTTTTGTTTTTATTGTTTCTTCAAAATATTTATCAAAAGCTATCTTTTTTAAGGGTGGAAACTTTAAAATATTAATCTTTTTGGTAGCAGTTTCTGAAGGAGAACCCAAAATAGATAGAGCACTTTCATTGATTTCAAGAATTTTGCCATCAACATCAGCGAAAATAGTTCCCATAGCATTTTGTTCAAATATGGTACGAAACAAAATAGCATTCTTTTTTAATTCTTGTTCCCGTTTATATTTTTCCGAAATATCTCTAAAAACCAAAACGACACCAATTAATTTATCGCCTTTGTAAATTGGCGCTGCACTATCTTCTATATGATAGCGATTCCGGTTTCTTGAAATTAAAACCGTATGATTGGCAAGTCCCACAATTTTACCTTTTTTAATAACTTCTTTTACGGGGTTAATTACCTTCTCTCCGGTGTTCGCATTTTCAATCTGAAAAACTTCAGACAGATTTTTCCCATAAGCTGTTTTAAGTCGTCTGCCACACAGTTTCTCAGCTACCGGATTCATATTCGTTACTTTCCCCTTATCATCGGTTACAATTACGGCATCGCCAATACTTTGCAATGTAACAGATAAATTTTCTGCTGTCGTTTTTATTTCATCAGCCAATAATTTCTTTTCATTAATATCTATTGCCATAGCAATTAAAGCCGGTTTCCCTTCGAAAGGATAGTAAGCACCAGAAAAATCTATCCAGAATGGGTCTTTATTTTTTCTATTAATGATTCTGAAATCATATCGTGAAATTAAATTTTCACCTTTTTGCCTTTGTAATCCGCGTTCCTTAACCATTTCCCGGTCTTTTTCGAAAACAACATCCCAAAAAAATAATTTCTCGAGCTCTTCAGGCGAATCAATACCAAGCATCTTATAGCCTGCTGTATTCAAATAAGTAAATCTATTTTCTTGAATAATTAAAAATGCAACAGGTGATGCCTCAGAAAGTGTGCGAAATTTTTTTTCACTAATCATTAATGAACGAAGTGCTTGTTTAAGTTCAGATTGATTTTCGCGAAGTTGTTTCATAAGAATAACATATTCTTCATTTTGGGCTTGTATCTCTTCATTTTGGGTTTGCACTTCTTGGTATTGTTCACTTAATTTCTTTTCATTCGCTTTAATATAAGAAATATCTCTTACAATCGCCATAAGCACTTTTTCATCCTGATATTCAATAAGATTTAAAGATACCTGCGCATAAAATTCAGAATGGTCCTTTCTGGTATGTATCCATTCAAAGATTTGTGGTTTCCCCGCAAAAGCAGCATCTATCTTTTCTTGACTGAATTTTTTAGAAAAAATACCGCCGGGTTGATTTATAGGTGAAAACTCAGACGGATGATGGCCAATAATGTCTGATTCTTTTTCACAACCAAACATTTCAAATGTTTTTAAATTACATTCAATAAAATGTTCTGCTGTCATCAAAAGAATAGCATCTTCACTGTTTTCAATAAGTGTTTTAAAAAAAAGTTCTTCTTTTTCTTTTTCACTATGAAGCTGTTTTGTTATTTCAAGTGACTTTAATTGGAGACCAAAAATTATTAATGTATTTGGGTTTAAATAATTTATTCTGAAA
>Ga0114934_10003365_pt1 | contig 10012 bp, 8 predicted proteins | sample 4SBtaG_2_FD_99695 | JGI IMG/M metagenome (GOLD analysis project Ga0114934, IMG submission 99695) | Deep subsurface microbial communities from Kolumbo volcano to uncover new lineages of life (NeLLi) - 4SBTROV10_white metaG | ecosystem: Environmental > Aquatic > Marine > Volcanic ...
CAGAACGACCATTTACTGTCAAATAACCGCCAATTAGCATGCCATTTGCACCAGCCAAAAATGCTAAACCTTGAAAGTCTTTGAGTTTATGTTCTCTGCCAGCTGCTATTTTTATAATTTTGTCTTGTAGAATAATTCTGTATAAGGCTATTGTGCGGAGTATTTCATCAATCGAGAGTGCTGGATTGTTTTCCATAGGTGTGCCTGGTATGGGAACCAGGATATTAATTGGCACAGCATCCACTTTCAATTTTTTTAACTCTAAAGCCATAGTAAGCCGGTCTTCCATAGTTTCGCCTAATCCAATTATGCCACCACTACAGACTTCAAACCCAGTTTTTTTAGCTATATTTACGGTTTTAAGGCGTTCTTCATATTTGTGAGTGGAAACTATCTTTGTGTAGAAGCTTTCAGAAGTTTCGAGATTGTGGTGAAAACGGGTAAGGCCAGCTGATTTTAAAATTTTAAATTGATTTTCAGAAAGAGAACCTAGTGAACAGCAAGGTTCAATAGAATAGGTGTTTTTTATTTTTTTGATGCCTTCAGCTATTATTTCAATGTCTTCATCAGTTAGATTTCTTCCACTTGTTACAATCCCTATTCTTTTTGCGCCATTGTCCAGAGCTTGTTTGGCATTTAATAACATTTTTTCAATAGAAATTAAAGGATAGGATTCTATATTTGTATTATTATGAGCAGATTGAGCACAAAAAGCACAATCTTCACTGCAGGCCCCTGATTTGGCATTCATTATACTGCATAGTTCAAATTCGCCTTGCGAAAAGTGTTTTTGCGTAATTTTACTAGCCGTTTCAATCAAGGTCATAGTAGGTAGACGTAAAAGTCGTTTGACAGAATGGGGAATTTTTATCATTTTAAACTCCACAATTTTTGTAGGAATTTAATGATTTTTTTTAAAAAAGTCAAATTTAAAAAAAGTAATTACTAAGTTAAAATTTAATAATCCAATATTAATATTAGAGACAATATTGTACAATTAAAAATGAGTATAAGAAATTGAATTTTTTTTAGAGAAATTGCTGTAAGGCTAAAAGTTTAGAAAAGTACAAACGAATGATTAAAAAAACTGTGTATGAGGTGTACAGAAAATGTGGTAATAAAAATTGTAAATGTTCAAGAGAAAAATTATATAAATTATTTCAATTAAATTATAAAGACAAAAATAACAAAATATATTTCTAATAATGATGTAGAAATATTTAAACAATATATTAAAAATTATCAGAAGGCTAAGAAAATTTTTAAATAAATTATTGAGCTTAATATTAAAGCTTTAAAACCTAAGAATAGATAATTTAATTTTAGGTTGAAGGCTATGACTCAGCCATACCTATTTAAGTTATTTTATTAAAAATGCAAAATATTATAAAAATCTATAATTCTACGATTGTACAACCATCCCCACCGTCTTGTGGTGGAGCAAAATAGAATTTTTTGATTTCGTTATGGTCTAATTTTGTTTGCATAAAATTTTGAACCATTTGTTTAAGTTGTCCACTGCCTTTGCCATGGATGATTTTAAAAAAAGGCATTTTTGAGAGTAGAAGAGCATCAAAATATTCTTCTAATTCAGATAAAGCCTCTTTTTTATATAAACCTCTAATGTCAAGGCTGGATTTTACAGATTGTTTTTTTTCTATTGCCACTGAAACGGCTTGAGTATTTGTTTTATGTATTTTTTTTAATTGAGATTTAGTAATGTGTGTAATTCCAATTGGTGTTTCCAGTTCTACTTTATCATCTTTTATGGTGCGAATTGTTCCACTATAATGTTGATTTTTTATTTCAACGACTTCGCCAATAGCAAACTCTTCATTTTCAATTTCATCCTCTTCTGTTTGTTGCAAGAGTGACTTGGCTTCTTCTTCAATATTTTTAAATAATTGATGGGCTTTTTTAATTGTAGTTTTGTCTTTACCTTTTTCTATGAGTTGTTTTAGAATGTTTTCAAAAAGGCTTCTTTTTTCTTTTAAAAATTTTTGAAGTTCTTTAAAAGTTATATGTTTTAATTTTTTTTCTTGTTCATTTAAAATTTTTTCTTTTTTGTTCTGAGCCTCTAATTTTTCTTTTACTATATTTTGAGTAGCTTGTAATTCAGCATTTTTGTTTTCAAGTTTTTGTTTTTCTCTCATTAAATTTTGAATTAAATGCGAGACATGCTGATTTTCTGTATTTGATAATTTTTTTTTAATTTTATGCAAAACCGTGTCAGGAAAATTGAAATGTTTTAGAATCGGATAAGGATGACTATCGCCTGGTATATCATAAACTAAAGAAAAACGAGGCTGCAAAGTTTCTTCATCGAAAGTAACAGAAGCATTTTGATAAAGTGGATTATTAAGAGCTAAGGTTTTAATATTTTGGTAATGTGTCGTGATGAAAGATAAAATAGAATTATGACTTAGAGTTTCAAGGAGAGATTCGGCAAAAACATTTCCAAACTCAGGTTCAGTTCCAGTGCCAGGTTCATCAATGAGAACTAAAGAGTGTGATGTCATATTTTCTATGATATATTTTATATTAATGATATGAGCTGAAAAAGTCGAAAGAGCCAATTCTATGGATTGTTCATCTCCCAAATCAATGAAAATATTATCAAAAAAAGGTAAAGTAGCATTATCTTTTGTAGGAAGGAAAAGTCCCGCACTCGCCATAAGGCTTAAGAGTCCTGCAGTTTTTAGTGAAATTGTTTTTCCGCCTGTGTTTGGACCTGAAATGATCAAAGTTAAATGAGGTGGCCTGATTTTTATATCAATGGGCACACAGTCTTTTATAAGGGGATGCCTTGCCTGGGGAAGATAAATTTCTTTATGAGAATTAAATTTAGGTCTAGTACTTTGTGTTTGTTCTGCAAAATCTAATTTTGCAAAAGAAGCATCAATCAATCCAGCTATTTTAAGATTATTTTGAATTTCTTTTTGAGAACGAGAAATACTACGGGTTAAAAGAAGGAGAATATGATAAATAGCTATGTCTTCGTCTTTTTTATATTCTACTAAAGAATTATTCATATTTATAATTTTTTCTGGCTCAATATAAAGGGAATGACCACTGGCAGATTTAGAATGAACTAAACCTTTTATTTTATTTTTAAATTGTGATTTGACAAGGAGAAGAAAACGATTGTCAATAATAATGTAATTTTTTTCTTCAAGGTAGGTTATATGAGAGTCAATGATTTGGTTTAGATATTTATGAATAGAAGAAGAAAGACGCGAAATTTGGGTTCTAATCTCAGATAGTTCAGGACTGGCGGAATCTTTAATATCCCCACTAGTAGTAAATGAGCGATTGAGTTCGTCTTGTAAGGGTTGAATTTCTTGTATTTTTTTTGAAAGTGTGGCTAAGTGTGGCAAAGTCTTTTTTTTATCACTGAAAATATTTTTGAGTTTAAGAATATTATCAAGGGTAATTTTTATTTTATAAATTTGTTTTTGAGTTAGGAAAAAACTGTCAATGTGCACATTTTGTAAAAGTGGTTTAATGTTGTAGAGAGTGATTTTTGGTGGTTTAGCAGAGATTAAATAGTGAGCTGCATCCTGCATTAGATTCCAGTGAAATTCCACTTCTTCTATAGAATTTAAAGAAATAAGATTAAGAATGTAGTCCTTTCCCAGTTCAGTGAGTGCTAAATCTGCAATTTTTTCTTTAATTTTATAAAATTCTAAAATGTTTAGAGAATGGGTATTCATTGTTGCAAAAGTGTTTGTATTTCTTTTTTTATAAAGGTAAGGTCAGAATCATTTAAAGAATGGGTTTTCATAGCAGAAGACATATAGGGTAAAGCAAGTTTATAATAAAATAAGGACTTCTTTTTTTGTTTTTGTATAGAATAGAGACAAGATAAATTATAGTTAGGATTGGGATCATAAGGATTAATTTTGGAGGCTGATAAAAGATATTGGGTAGCTTCCTTATTTTTTCCACTTTGCATATAAATAACTCCCATATTATTGCAAGCTGTGATATTATTTGGTCGAATTTCGAGAATTTCTTTATAAATTTTTTCTACTTTGTTTAAATCATTTGATTTATAAGCAACATAGGCCTCTTGTTTTAGAAGATTAATTTTTTTGATATTGTTAAGTAAATTTTTAGTTATCTTTTTTTTTCTTTTGGAAGTTTTGGGATTGTTTAAGACTTCTTCATAGAGATGAAAAGCTTTTTTCCCTTTGTCAGAGAAAAGATCATAGACCAAAGCTAAATAATAAGCAGTATCTTGAAATGAAGAATCGTAAAAATAAGTTTGTTCAAAATCTCTAAGAGCATTTAGAAAATACTGTTTTTGGTAGTAGATTCGTCCCCGTAAATAGAGACTTCCAATGTAATAGGGGAGTATGGCAATAGAATCATTAACAAGGGCTAAAGCTTGATTGTATTGTTTTTTTTGAAGTTTTTTTACAGCTTTATTATAAAGACGAAGACCTTTTGTAATATCCCTTGCTTCTTTGGAAGAAAATTTAGCTTTTAAAGATGTAATTTTTTTTAACCAGGCTAGTGCTGTTTCTTTTTTTTTGCCTTGTAAAACTATATATTGAGAATATTCCTTTACAGCTTTTTTATGGTTTTGTGCAATTGTATCATAATAAATCCCTAAATTAAAGTAAGGCTCAGGGAAATTGGGATCACTTTTTATAGCAGCTAAAAATTTTTTTTCAGCTTTAGAGTATTGTGTGTTATTAAAATAGAGAATACCTTTTTGGTAAAGTGTAGATGCATCTTCAGCCAAAAGAGGAAACTGCAAAAGAAGCAGGAAGCCAAGAAGACTATTTCTTATTTTTTTTAGATTTAGAGGCATTTTTTTTCTTTTCATCTTTAGGAGGATTCTCTTCGCCAAAAGAGTCTTTAATGACTTCCTTAGCACCTTTTGGTTGACCACCTGTAATATTTATTTTGCCATTAACAACAACACCTTTTCCTAATTTTAATTGAGGCGTTGTAATATCACCCATAACACGACCAGTTTCAACAATGGTAACAGATTCAGAAGCAGTGATGTTCCCTATTAAAGAGCCTTCAATAAGAACTTTTTTTGCAAAAATATTAGTTTTAACTTTCCCAGTTGGGCCTATGTGAATCAATTCATCAGTCTGAAGTTCACCTTCAAATTTACCGTTTATTTTTATTGACCCTTTAACGATAAATTTTCCATTAAATTCAGCATTGTCACCAATGTAGGTTAATATTTCTTTAGCCATATAAGACTCCTTGTAGACATAATTACTCAGCCCTAAGGGGAATCGAACCCCTATTACCGGAATGAGAATCCGGCGTCCTAACCGTTAGACGATAGGGCCATGCTGGGGTGGAAGGAGTTGAACCCTCACATACAGAACCAGAATCTGTTGTCCTACCATTAGACGACACCCCAGTATCGAATTTGAGCAAACTCAATATAAATATTTATTTATGTTTTGTCAAATTTTTTTTTATGAAAATAATGCTTTCAATTCAATGAGAAATACAGGTAAGAGTTATGACTAAAATTTATCTTGGTTGGTTTTTAAATATTGGTACGGGTTGAATTTTATTAATGGGATATTTATCTGTGAGAATCATTATTAGTCTGTCCATTCCTAAAGCCACACCTGAAACATTTAATAATCTTAAATTGCAGAAATCTACCAGCTCCTCAGGAAAGGGGAGTTCAGTGTTTTTATTTTGTAAACGAAGAGTATTGATTTGCTCGTATCTTTTGTAATGTTCTTTCAGATCTAAAAGTTCAGAATAGCCATTACATATTTCGATTCCAGCTATGTATAATTCAAATCGTTCTACAAAATTAGGCTGGGCTAGATTGTTTTTGGCAAGGGAGGCAATTTGTTTGGGATAGTCATATAAAAAAATTGGTTTTTTTATTTTGGCTAACCATGGTTCTATTTTTTCTAAAAAAAGGATAAAAAAAATTGTATCCCAGGAAAAGTGCGTTTTTATTTGAGAAAATCCAAGACTTAAAGCTTTGTCTCGCAAGTCTTCTCTGTCTTGAAACTGATTTAAATCTATATTTAGGTGTTGTTGGAAAAGTTCATTTACTGAAAATTTAAGAAATGGTTTTGTGAAATCAATTTTTTTGTTTTGGAATTTAATAAGCGACAAAATTAAATTTTCTGTATCTTTCATAGCATCTTTATAATCAGAATTATTTTTGTACCATTCTAACATATTAAATTCAGGTAAATGTATTTCGTCAATTTCTCCATTTCGAAAAGATTTTGTTATTTGAAAAAATCTTTCAGCTTTAGAGTTAAAAAACTTTTTCATTTCAAATTCAGGAGATGAACTCAAAAAATAAGGATGGAGTGTATTTTTGATTTTAATATTTGTAGCAAAAGGAGTAAAATAACTATCCCAACCAGGAGAGTGCGTTAAAATATTAGTTCGAATTTCAATGAAATTTTTATCATAAAACCATTGACGAGTATTTCTGTAAATATTACTTATTTTTTGAAATAACATTATTTTGCTCTTTTCGTTTTTTTAAAATTTGATTAATTTTTTCAATAATTTTATGGTCAAAAGGGGGGGGGAAATGGATATTTTCTTTAGCCTGAATTGTATTTCTCATCCCAACGATACTAGCAGTCACCCCTTCTTGATGAATTAGCCAGTTTAAAGAAAGTTGCGATAAAGTTAATCCAATAGATTCTGATAAAATATTTAATTGCATTAAAGCATTTTTTGTAATTTCAAATCTAGGACTATTTAAATCAGGATTTGTTCTTCTTCTGATTCCTTTAGGACGTTGATTTTTTAAATGATATTTTCCTGTTAAAATTCCTTGTTGCAAAGGCGAGTAGGGGAGAATAGCAATATTATATTCTAGGCAAAATGGCAGATTTTTTTTTTCTATATGTCTGGCAAAAAGATTATAGACTGATTGTGAAGAGTGAATCGGAGCTTCTTTTAAAAAAAGAGTCATTTCTTTTTTAGTAAAATTGCTGACTCCTATGGCTTTGATTAACTTTTTCTCCCAGAGTTTTCGTAAAGTGGTAGCTACTTTTTCAATAGGTTGATTTTTGTCAGGGAAATGAATTTGATATAAATCAATTACATCAGTCTGAAGTCGTTTTCTACTTTCGTCGAATTCCTTTAAAATAGTTGTGTCACTAAGGTCATGCCATACTTTTTTTTTATCCCAACTTAGCCCACATTTTGTTGCCAAAATGACTTTGTCGCGATTTCGTTTTTTCTTTAAATAGTTTCCTATAACAGTTTCAGAACGACCTTTGCCATATATTGGGGCAGTGTCAAAGGTGTTAATACCTTGTTCTATGCAAAATTCCATAACAGCTTCTGAATCTTGGTCGGATTGTCCACCCCACCAAATTTTATCCCCTCCAAACGCCCAAGTACCTAATATAATTTTTGAAATCAAAAGATTGGAAGTGCCTAATTGTGAAAATAGCATATTTAATGAATAGCTGCTGCAAGGTAACCTACAACACGGGAATTGTCGTGATTGACTTGTCCTGAATGGCTATAATTTAAAATAGTAATATTGTTTTTGTTTAAGGTTCTAGCTGCAAACATGGTGGTTAAGATAGGGCCTGCACCACAGGCTTCAATTTTGTTATCATTAAAATGTTCGATTAATTTCTCGAAATTTTTTTCTTTTAAAAGTTGGATTAGCAATTTGTCTTTTTTAGTTGCTACCTCTGCCGTATGATAATGGGAGAGATCAGAGCTGGCGAGGACAATGATTTTTTTCGAGAAATTATTGAAAATTTCATTTAGAATGTTGGCCATATACTCTAAATTGGAAACACTGTAATCCCCAATTAGAAATGGAACAATTTTAGCTTTGGGTTTTACAATTTGCAAAAAAGGTAATTGTACTTCCAGGGAATGTTCTGTGAGATGAGCTTCAATAGAAGATTTTAAATGCTCTTTGGATCTTAAAAAATCTATAATTTCATCATCTAAATCAATTAACCCTAAAGGTGTTTTGTAAGCTCCTTCTGTAAAAAGGCTGTTGCTATCTACATAAGCATTATGTGTGGGTCCCAGTAAAAGAAAAGTGTCTACATCTATATTTTGCAATAGGGAATAGACATAGGCAGCAGTAAAGCCAGAAAATGTATAGCCTGCGTGTGGAACAATAAACGCAAAAGGATCCTTTATAGATTGCTTTGTAGCATGTTTGACTTTTGATAAATAAGTTTCAATTGCTTTTTTCAAAGTTGTAGGATTATTGGGATAAAAAGTTCCGTTTGCGATGGGTGGTCTAATCATTTTAGTGCCTCCTCAAATATTCTTCTACTACATTATCAATCTTTTTAGTTTCAGGAAGAAGGTATTTATAAACATTGGCTGAACTTTTTTTTATGTAGCGCAGTATCAAGAGTTTCTTTTCCTCCACGGAGGAATTTTTAAGTTCTTTTGATAATAAATTTTCAATATTGGCTATTTCAAAAAAAATGTCATCTTCAATTTTTTGTTCTTGTTCTTTGAAATCAGAAGAGGATAATATGGTTTTTTTTGTGTTTTTTTTAAAAAAAAGCTCTACTTCATTTTTTATAATTTCAAATGGATAAATTTTATTCCCTTTTTTGTCAATAATATACAATATTTGTTTTGTTTTTATCTCAGTTTTGATATGTTCAAAAACAAAATTTTTCAAGTGATAATAAAATTTAGGTAAAATAAAATTTTTATGTTGAATTTCTTTGAATAATTGATTGATTCTTTTTCTCAGTGCATTAAGATAATCTTCTTTTGTGGCTAAAGTGTCATTAGGAGAATTAAACCCACAAAAAACCATAATTTCATCGAAATTAACCTTGTCCTTCTTTTGTGCTGACACAATTTTACGAGCAGCCTGTCTTGTTTTAAAAATTTTGGTGCCGTGCATTTTGGAAATATTATTCTGAAGTCTTTCATGGTCTTTTTTATCTATAACTTCAGAAATATATTCAAATGTTAGATTTTTTATGACATAATTTATATCTTTATGATAGCCTAAAGCCAAGAGAGCCTTGGCAATATCAAAAAAAGTGAAAAACTGTGGTATTGGTTCTATGGTTTGTTGTAAAAGTGTCGAACAATTTGCAATTCTATATAAGTCTAAATGATCTTTTGAATGGTCAATGTTTTTCTCTTTATTTTTCATAATTTTAATTAAGGCGTTGAGGTTAGTATAGAGTTCCTCCATAATATTATAAAATTGTGGAATAGCAGATTTGAATCGTAAAAAATTTGTTCTATTATCAATGTCTTCTGTGATAATTAAATCTTCTAATTTTCCAAAAGTTTCATAACTCGTTAAATAGGTTAAATCAGCAAAAAGTGTTTCTAACTCCAAAAGCTCATTGTGTGAATTAAATTGTCTGGAGTTTTTGACGCTATTATAGGCTTCCTTTAAATTTGCTGGAAAATCATTTTTGTAAAGATTAAAAATTTTATAAAGTGTTAGTTTTTTATTCATTTTTCCTCTGATTAAAAATAGATTTTTTTTTAGAATAAGTCAATTTATAAAATTTTGACTTTTTCGATAAAAAAAATTATATTACAGCCACTATTTATTATGGAGGCTCTAATGGCTAAAAAAACATTAGATATGTTACTAAAAGAAAAGAATACAATAAAAAAAGAAGTAGCACAATTAAAAGGAAATAAAGAAAAAATCACTGAATTTCGTAAGGCAAAAAAACATTTGCGACGTTTAACTAAGCAAATAAAAGTTTGTAAAGCTGATGATGAACGAAGAGCCAAGACTCAACCTAAAGCCAAAGCTCCAGCACAAGAAGCTCCAACACAAGAAACTACAGAACAAGAAACTACAGAACAAGAAACTACAGAACAAGAAACTACAGCACAAGAAACTACAGAACAAGAAACTACAGAACAAGAAGAAAAACCCGAATAATTTATTTTAATAGCAACTATCTTATTATTACTATGCTCTTAGTTGTTTTTTTAAATGTGTCAAAGGTTTCTATTGTTTTTGGTATTATATAGATCTCACTATCACTTCATAAGTTTCATAATTATA